>Ga0209977_10001613_pt1 | contig 9983 bp, 5 predicted proteins | sample SumtaG_2_FD_183113 | JGI IMG/M metagenome (GOLD analysis project Ga0209977, IMG submission 183113) | Deep subsurface microbial communities from Indian Ocean to uncover new lineages of life (NeLLi) - Sumatra_00607 metaG (SPAdes) (version 2) | ecosystem: Environmental > Aquatic > Marine > Oceanic >... | reverse complement strand
CATTCCTTTTATCTTGAATATCAAATTATCAAAGTTTACCTCGCGTGCCTCGTATGATATCTCAATATCATATCGTGGTTAGAAATCTCATATTTCTAATGGGGCCCGACCCCGGATTTTCCCTTATAGAATAAATAACATAAATTAAATCTTTTTAGAGATTATTGTTGAATATTTTTTCATTCTGTGATATAAATATTATTGAAACAATTAAATACTAAATATTGTGAAAAAAAGAATTATTATTTCAAGTCTATTTTTTCTAATAATTTCTTCATTTATTTCCAATCTTCATTCAGCAGGTGCTATTTTTGTATATGATAACGGAAAATGGGAGTTATTTGACCAAGAGGCTCAATTTTGTGCAATCAATTATATTAATGGCGAACAACGAATGGTGTTGGGAGTTAGTACAGAAGAAGAGTTCTATGGAGAAAGAGCTGTTTGGATTTTCCCAGTACCTGCAAAGCCTGAAGAGGTGGAAGTTTGCAGACTGGCACAATTTCCTGTTTTTATTGGACTTGGAGTGAAAGAGACAGCGACTTATATACCAGCATTGAGGTTATCAATCGCTAGACTCGGACAAGTGTATACGATGCCTGAGTATGCATGGGTTGGTAGCAAGATGCCCATGATGCACGACTTTGCCCCAGGCGAAGATAGAAATTTTGACTGGTATATACAGGAAAGCCATGGCTTGTTTGATAAGATTTCCAGTGACTTCGTTGCTTTTCAAAATGGGCAGGAGTTGGTGGACTACCTTAAAATGCGAAACATGGTTTTACCAAATACCTTCCTGGTCTTAATGAATGATTATGTGAAGGAGAAATATTCATTTGCTTTTGTATCTATTGATAATGTGAAGGAATTTAATACATTGAAGCGAGAATTTGAATTACGAGTTTTTGAGAGAAAGATGGACCACAATTTTGTGGGATTGCACATTAGGTTTCCTACATCCAAGATCTACTATCCCTTAAGAAGCGCAGGAATTAACAGGGGAGCAACTATCCCGATTACAATTTATATCATAGGTTTCGTCCAACCGAATTTCGATTACAATGTGCAGGGTTTTGCTTGCATAAAGCATATGTTCTGCCCAGCACAATACTATTGGATGGCTTACGATCAAGGCGATTTTTACAAACCCGGGAGTTACAATGATGATCTTAGATACACAAGAATAGATATATTTGCAAATTCGGAAAGATTCGAGGACGATATTTTCATTAATCCAAGAGCACCTTTGGATGTGAAAAGAAGATATCTTATTCTGAAAATATCAGGTTGGTATGCATTGTTTGCATTTCTTTTATCTTCATGTTTTGCATGTTTGATATCATGGAGAATCACGTTTAGAGAGTGGAGGTTTACTAGATGGAAATTAGCATTGTTTGGGCTATTTAATATTATCACAATTGTGGGATTCTCTCTTGCTACTTATCTAACCAGGACAAAGGAATTGTCTTCAGAAATAAGAGAAAAGCCATTGAATGAATGGCTGGAGGGACCAAGCTATTTGAGCAAGAAGCATTTGGTTGCTTTGTTGATTTCATTATTAGTGCTTGTGCTCTTTGCCTTTTTTGGAAAACAATATTGGTATAGCGATATATTTGATGTAATTCTATTTGTAGGAATTGCTTTGGGCATTATTTTGGTGAGTTTGCATTTAAGCACAAGGACAGCTAAGAAAAACGGTTTATCGTACACTATTACTGATTTCAAAAAGCTTGTGTATTTATTGGTTTTTAATATTTTTTTGATAATTGTTGGACAAATATTGTATGATACACAATTGGAGAAAATAGAGAAAATAGCGACTATTATTGGATATACATATAAAACTGATTATGGAAATGGAATTTCGTTGTATTATAATTTTGCTTACCTATTTTCTATATTTAAATTCACTTTGTCAATATTATTGCTAATCCCGGTCAATGTGTTATTCGCGAAGAAATTTCCAACACGGGGTATCTATATAATACCCAAAGACAATCGGAAAATATGGTTTGTAATGTTATTTTCAATAACCTTTGTAATTCTGACGTACATTTTCCAATTTGCCTTGAAAGTTTTATTATGAAAAAAAAAGCAAACTATGAGATGGATACAAAAAAATAGAATCGTTTCGTGTTGTATACATTTATTAGAATATCAAAAGCTGTCGTTGAAAAGTTTTATATTAATATTGCTAATAAGTTTATTTACGTTATTCAATATTATTAGTTTATATTCTTTTTCAGGGAGAGTAACGTACGATAAAGATATAAATGGGTATTTCGATATAGAGAAACAATTTTGTTTTATAGATCATGAGAATGGAAAACAGATAATTACTATTATTATTAATGCTCCTGAGCAATTCGAAGGGGAACAACCTATCTGGATTTTTCCGATTCCAGCAAGTTCTGAAAAGGTTGAAGTTAGCATAAAAAAAGAGAAAAAAGCGTATATTTACGGTTACATTATTGACATTCTTGCTGAATGCTTATTATTTAACCTTTTTTCTTTTGTGTATAACTCTCAATTGTATCCAATATATGTAGTTCGTAAAGTTTCTCGTTATTATCCGCAATATTTAGTAGATTGGGCTGGCCATATGGATAATGAACATGAGAAAGAATTGGAGTTAGAGAAAACTTTTGATGTGATAACGCAAGAAGAGAGAATTAAAACGATTGGATTTTCTACTGATGTCCTATTAAGAGAAAAAGGGCGATCTATTGAAGGAGTTGATGTCTGCGGTCAGTACGAAAACATGGGATTAACAGCTGAGTTACTAACCGTAGAAGATAATGAATCATTCTTGAAATATTTGTATTTGGATGACATAAATAGTAATAAGAGTTTAGTATTAATTTTGAAGGATTATGTCAATAAAGACTTTTCTTTTCTAATGTATGGAATAACCGATATTGAGAAATATAAGAATGAACAACCCGTTCAGTATATTGTAAATCTTCTTACTCAGAACAAATATAGAGACGCTTATCAATTCGTCAAAAGAATTAAAGATTTGAATACCACCGTAAATTCAGAGTTAGTTAAAAATTGTTATGACTGTTTTGTTTATCCGGACTTTGACAGAGTCAGATTGAAAGAACTGGCAAAGTCACATTGGTTTCAAGATGGAGAAAAGCTTGTTATATGTATTGAATTTCCATCAGAAAATATATTCATTCCTTTAAGGATACAATCAATCTATGGTGATAAAATAATACCTTTTGTTATTTATATTAGTAACTATGTAAAACCAAAAATTTACCAAGAGATTTCTTTGGATAGTAGAATAACATATTTACATCATTTCCTATTATCTATGAAGCAGACAAAAATAGAGATATATCCAAAATCGAGAAGTCTAAGAGAGGATTTAGTAATTTACAATTCTCCTCCAGTTAAAACTGAGATTGCACATTTCGTAAACAATTCCCCCCCATTTCGTAATAGAATCCATTTATGGGTATGGACTCGGTTTATTTTTCTTGCTATATTTATCTTCTTTCCTGTTTCTATTTGTGCTAGTTATTTATCTTCTTTGTTAGTATTCCGGAAAACACATGTTAAAAGATGGAAATTTGCCTTCATAGGATTCTTTAATTTCTTCACCCTTGTTGGATTTATTATTGCAGTACTCATTTTGAAAACAAAGCAATTCATCAATAAAAAAGGTGTTGAAATTTATACAGGAAAAGATATTAGGAAAATATGGTATATAATGATATTTTCAATTACGTTCTTACTAATTACCACAATGATCCACTTGATAATAAGAGCATTAATTATGTAATCAAAAGAGAGAAGCGTGAAATGAAATGGATACACAGAAATAAGGGGTTAAACGGGGTCGGGCTGGAATCTGGAATATAGAATAAGATATGAGGCAATCTCTTTTATCAAATTATCAAAGCCTGACCCCGAATTTTTCTAGAAAAATGTATAAATCGGGGATGAACTTTCTCCGTCTTTTAATTTTTCTCTTGAATTTTCCTATACTTTTTAGTATATTTCTCTCTGCGAGAGTTTTTTAATATTATGTCTAATTCTAAAACAATTACTGAAATAGAGAAAATAGATCAAGGAAGCTTTCACAATCTTTGTGATGACTTATTAGTTGAATACTTTGGATATCATGGTATCCTTCCCATAGGCATAAACTCAAAAAAAGAAAAGACAATACAAGGTACTCCTGATAGCATAATTTTCCATGAGATAAAAGAGGACTCTGCAACAGTCTTCGAGTACTCAACAAACGGAAATTTTTCAAAGAAAATTAAAGAAGACCTTGAGAAGGTCAACAAACAACTCAAAAAGAATAGTATAAAAGTAAATAAATTTGTCTTTATTAGTAATAGGAAAAGAAGGAATTTTAAAGTAGATAAAAAACTATTAACTGCAAAAGAATATATTAAAAAAACTTACGGATGGGATTCTCATATTATTGATCAGGAAGCTTTAAGAATTCCTCTTGATGGAGATTTTCAATATTTGCGGAGACGATATCTGAACATACCTTGTGATGTTTTCTGGTCTTTCAATCAATTCAAGAATTATTTCAGAAGGTTTCAAAAGAAAAGAGAACTTTCGTATATGGAGTACTTCATTGGAAGAGAAAGCGAGATTGACAAAATAAGAAACTTTACTGTTTTATCAAAGAAGGATGTATTACTAACTTTTGGAAACGGTGGAGTTGGGAAGACAAGATTAGTGCTAGAATCTGTTGATTTAATGGAGCAAGACAACTCTTTTAAGAATTACAATTTTATTTTTGCTGGCGAATTTCAAAGAATACCTGTTAGTGAACATATTCATGAGCTCTCAAAAACAAAAATTAATGTAATTATCATTGATGATACTCATAAGATCGAGAACATTGGAGATTTTCGTCTTTTTCTAGGTATTGAAGAATACAATACCAAGCTCATAATGACCACTAGGAGTCAATTTAAGAACAGCATAAAAAATAATATTGGTAACCTTTTATGTGAGGAGCTGCCAGTTGAACGATTATCAGATAGAGAAATTTGCGATATTCTGGAGATGCATACAGAAAAAAGAGTTGCCAAGGAAGTCCTAGAACATCTTGCCTGTTCAATTCAAGGCAATGCACTCTTAGCAAGCGCTTGTCTCTATTTAATTACTGAAAAAAATGAAAAGGACCTGAAAAAGATCAAGAGAGGCGAGATAATAAGTGGATACTTTGAAAGCATTATTCAAGAATTAGAGGATAAAATTGGAGAAGCGCAATTTAAAAAATATGAATTGTATCTTGGAATAATTGCTTCATTAAGATCTCTCCCTCTAAAAGGTGAAGAAAGTAAAGAGCTACGTAAATGTATTCGAGATATCCTTTCCTTAGATACTCCCAAAGAAGAATCGATAATCGAAAGTCTCGTGTCGGCAGGTATTTTGGAAAATGCAGGGAACACGCTTTATGTTTATCCCGAGCTTTTAGGAGACTATGTAGTGTATCGCCTTTTTTTTAGGGGAAGTGGTTTATGCGATTTTAATTATTATGTTTATAACCCTTTCTTTTCTTTGAGAGCTAAGCAAATACTTCAAACACTTACAAACATTAAAGAATATGAAGCATAAAGCAAACAAGGTGAGTTTATTCTTAAAACAAAAAGTCATTCCGGATATAGAGAAAAGTATTGAAGATGGTGATAATTTCGCAATAATTCAGAATCTTGGTTTATTAAAGGAGGTGGCAACCTCAGTTCCCAAGGAAACATTTCATGTTGTATCAAGTATAATCCGTGGTAAAGAAAAGCCGGCGATAAAGGGGCAACTCCCACCGATATATGTACGAAAAAATCGTATTGATGTACTATTGGAATGTGTGCGTGTATTGGATATAATAAAGTACTATCTCTTTGACGAAACGATAGATATATTGGTTGAGTTATACGCATATCAAAATAAAGAGGACGACTATAAGAGATTAAGAGAGAAAATATTATCAGCAATATCAAGTATCGCAAGATATGATCCTTATATTATGCGTCAAGTTGGATATGGGGTTCAATTAAGACTTTTTGGTAAAATGGAAATACTTACAGAAAAGGATAAAATTAAGTATTTGCCTATTATTTTGAAAATCAGTGATGAAATATTAGACATAGGATTTGAGTCTTTATATAGCTCTCCTGTTGAACCTGAAAAAGTTACCTTGAGTTGGGGAGCTTTGCAAGTGACGAACGATTTAAGGAATATTAGAGAAAATGTTATATCTCTTTTAATTGAGATTTATCAAGAGATTGCGGATATTAATGATAAAATTCAGTGTTTGAAAATTCTAGATAAGGCACTCAAATATCCAGCTAAAGGAAAATACGGCGAGGATCTTGAAAGGCTTATTCGAAGGGATACTGAGAAAATTATAGGTTTTTACCTTAGCAGGTTGCAAAAAGAAAAAGACTTGCTGATTTTAGAAGAAATTTGGGGACAGGCTCTATTCGTAAAAAAAGTTCATGAAGATGCAATTTCTAAGAATAATGAACTTATTTCAAAGCTAAAAGAAAATGAGTTATATAATTTGCATCGTCTTTTAGCAATTCCTGGGTGGCAATATGATGAAGAAAGTATTAAAGGGAGAGATTGGGGAACAAGACAAAAAAACCATGAAAAAGAAATAAAGGATATTGCGAAAAAATTCATCAACGGTGAGATACAGAGGCCATTCGAGAAATTAAATACAATTGCTGAAACAGCAGAATATAAGGACTTTTCACATTTCACTTATTTTAGAGAACTTCTATTTAAATTGGGATGTGAAAATCCAGATTATGCCAAATGGCTTATTAAGAAAAGCATATATAAGGATTGTTCATTGAAAATTTTCGTGGGAGAGCTTGTTAGAGGTCTTCGAGTTTCTGAGCAAGGTACTGCTGATAGATATGTTGAGGAATGGATTTATAGTAAAGATGATGTTCTTTATGGTCAAGTAATAGGTACATTTTATGTAGAAGATAAGTATTTGAAAATGGAAGATATTAATTTTATTGAGAAATTAGAGAAATTTGAGGATAAAAAGATTGATCAACAGATAACGTGGTTTATATCGCGATTTTATCCTTTTGAGCCAAAGAAATGCTCTGAAACCTTGATTAGAATTGCAGCTAGAGGAGATAAAGATGTGTTAAAAGGTATCGCTATGAATATTTTTGTAGGTCCTCTTAAAAAGGATTCCTATATAAAGAAGTGGAGCAAGAAGAGATTTTCAGAGCTTATTTGGAATTACATTAGGGTACCAAGGCTTGATTGGACTGATCTTGCTGCCTTAGCAGTTTACGGTCAAGAGTATCCTATTGAACTGATTAATTTTTTCAATGAAAGGATTAAAAATCAAATTAACATAGGAGGTTCATTAAAGGACTATGATGCAATTCCATTTGAATTAGGTAATGTAGATGAAATGCTTCAGAATCACAGCAAATATTCTCAAGTGATTGAAAAAATTCTGCATTGGATAATGCGTGAAGAATGGTTTTATCAGTGGGAAGGAAAGCGGTTCTTGACTGCTTTGTCGCCAGAGTTAGACAAAATCCTTGAGTCAAAACTAAAAGGATATATTTTGAGCGGCAATGTGAAAAAGATGAAGGCAGCAACTCGTGTATTAGATGGGTACAAAGGGAAACCTTTCATCTATCCCCTTTGTAAAGAAGTGATTAGGAAATCCAAAGGGAATAAGGGTATAGTCAGGGATGTAGCTATTGCAATTTCGCAAACTGGAACTTTTTGGGGAGAGGATGGACTTATAAAAATAAACGAAAAGAAGATTAAGTTGCTTAATAAATGGTTAAAGGATAAAAACATTTATGTAAGAGAATTTGCTAAGAAACTAATTGATAAACTAAAACAGCGTAGCGAGATCGAAAAGCAAAATATAGACGCAAGAAGAAAAACATAAAAGTTGATCCTTGTATTGTACTTACTTATTAGGATAAACAAAAAACCAGTAATCATATCAATGAATTATCCTAAAAGCATAATATAGAAAGAAATTTAAATTTTTATTAACTCTTCTTGTGCTGGTTAATACCCCTTGGTAATTTCTTTTCTATCTTTAATCTGATACCTCTTTGCGACCACAACCTCCTGAGCTTATGGTTATAAATTGAGTAGTAAGTCTATATGTTGAAGGAAGACAAAAATTTATTTCCAATTTATTTCCCTTGATAAGAATGTTATCAACAAGAGAACGCACAAAGTTCTGTTTTTAGATAAAATTTAAGTTTTTAAGCAGAGTTGGAGTCAGGATGTAAACTGGAATATAGAATAAGATATGAGGTAATTCCTGATATAATATTTTCATTAATTTGTCAAACGTAAATACTATTTTCCAGCCCACCCAGACTCTTCTGATTAGCCATAATAAAGTGAGTATAATTCCACATAATGGTTTTATATTAATATCAGATTTGTGCTTGAAATTTTGAATTGTTATGATATAATATGGTTGTTCGAAGGAAAATGTAATGAGATGCATTTATTGCATGAGTGAGATTTTAAAAGAAAATGCTTCGGAAGAACACGTTTTTCCCAAAGCTTTTGGATGTCCTGAACGATGGTATATTGAATGCGTTTGTAAAGACTGCAACGTGAAGCTTGGTAAAACAATAGACCGAGTTTTAGCAAGTGATAGTCTAATGGGACTATGGCGCTTAAAGAGAATAGGCTCAAGATCCAAAAAGCATGTTAACCAAAAAAGAACCAAAATTAATCTACCTGATAACGAAAAGTATGGAGTTTATGCAGGAGCAATCATTTACGTGGATTTTACCGCTATTGATACAATTATTATGCCAAATCAAATAGTGATTAAGGATAAAAGTGGACAAAGAAGATTTTTCTTGGTTGATGATTTAGAAGAGCCTGAAACGAAAAAGGAGATACTCAAATATAAAACTAAAAATCTTAGAATACTCTACCAAGATGAAGATGGGAAAAAAATTGCTATTAAGAAGCTTGCAAAGATTGGTATCAATTTTAATCCCTTACAATAAGGCAATTTTCCTAAGAGTGTGAAAGGAAAAAACAATAAAATCAAAGTCATAACACAATGCATTATGGATGAAAGTATATATAGGGCAATAGCAAAGATTAGCTTGAATTATTTAGCAAAGATTCAGGGATACCAGTTTGTTCTGAACTCCAACTTCAATGCGATAAGAAAATATATTAGATATGACGAAAAAGAATCCATCGATTTTGTAAATCTTATAAGAGGAAGAATATTAGCAAATGAGACTATAAATTCTCCCGGCTTTGATGGCCATATATTTGTGGTATATAATAAAGGCAAGGATATAATAAGCAAAGTATCACTATTCAATTACCTTAGCCTATATTTTGAAGTGAAGTTGGGACATCTTAGTATTATTCCATACGATCTTAAAAGTGGGCACGGATTTAGCTTAAAAGAAAAAGAACTAATAGAATTGATTGGTGGGAGAGGAAAACCAAATCTTGTAACGTAAATGGAGTCGGGATGGAAACTGGAATATAGAATAAGATAAGAGATAATTTCCTTATATAATATTTTCATTAATTTGTCAAACTCAATTTCTATTTTTCTCCCTGCAACTGAATTCATTTTATTGAACAAATAATATAAATTGAATCTTTTCAGAGAATATTGTTGAATATTTTTTCATTCTGTGATATAAATATTATTGAAACAATTAAACACTAAATATTGTGAAAAAAAGAATTACTATTTTAAGTCTATTTTTTCTAATAATTTCTTCATTTATTTTCAATCTTCATTCAGCAGGTGTTATTTTTGTATATGATAACGGTGAATGGGAGTTATTTGACCAAGAGGCACAATTTTGTGCAATCAATTATATTAATGGCGAACAACGAATGGTGTTAGGAGTTAGTACAGAAGAAGAGTTCTATGGAGAAAGAGTTGTTTGGATTTTCCCAGTACCTGCAAAGCCTGAAGATGTGGAAGTTAGCAACCTGGCGCAATT
>Ga0209977_10001612_pt1 | contig 9986 bp, 8 predicted proteins | sample SumtaG_2_FD_183113 | JGI IMG/M metagenome (GOLD analysis project Ga0209977, IMG submission 183113) | Deep subsurface microbial communities from Indian Ocean to uncover new lineages of life (NeLLi) - Sumatra_00607 metaG (SPAdes) (version 2) | ecosystem: Environmental > Aquatic > Marine > Oceanic >... | reverse complement strand
AAAACATATAAAAAACTAAAATTTTTCACTTAGAAAGTTATAAAAACAGTAAAAAAGCAGAAATCAAAAGAGCTAAAAATTTATTATTAGACACTAAAATCTTGAATAAAAAACTCTATAAAAATTTTCTTTTTCTTCCTGCTCCTGCTTTATTTTCTTTTCAATTGATTCAATTTTAATTCTTTTCAATTTTAAATTTCGAATATCAGGAAATAACTTATTGAAAATAAGAATGGTACTAACAAAGCCTATGGTAATTACAATAATGGAAAATGATATAACATTCATAATTCCCTCAGTAAAATATATATTAACTAAAGCAGAAAAAATACAAATAAAAAGGAGATAAACCGTAATATAGATAATTGTCCACTTAATCGTTTTATTCTCGGGAAAAGTTTCCTCTGTAACATAATGATTTTTCATTCTACTAAAAAATTTTATTCGCATCTCAAACATGATAAAAAGAAGTAACCATGTAAACGGTAAAATCCCCAAGAAAGTCATTAAAACGTCAATTAAAGCTGGATTTGTAATAAATAAAAGAATTGGACTAATTACTGCAAGTGTTTGAATTAAGAATATTACAATCAATTTCGCTTTTGCTTGATCCCTTGGAATAATTGGCAAGGATACTCTTATAATCTCATTTGCTTCTTCAATATTCAATATCCCAGTAACAATTATCCCTGAAATTATTATGTTAAAACCAACAAAGAATAACCAATTAAGAATTATCTCTCTATCTAAAAGAGCTATTCCACCAATATTAATGAAGCTATAGGAAAATGTAAAGACAAAAGAAATAATTATTGGCATTATCAATGACGTGAAAGCTTTAAGGTCACGAGCTATAATTATCAAGTCTTTTCGTAAATAAGCAATAATAGGAGAAGTAGTTTTAATCTTAACCAAAAGGCTAGTATTATCTGAAAGTGAACTTTTCTTTATTGGTTTATATCTTGAAAAAATAATTGGATCAAGCCTTTTTATGGATTTATTATAAATCCACCATATTAGAATGATAAATAGTGCTAAACCTAAAAATGAATATAGCCATTGTAGAAAAGGAACTTGGTTGGGTTGTATAAATAATGAAATAATATACCCTGAATTAAGAGGAAAAGGAATCATAGCTAAAAAAAAATTTATTAATGCAGGATATTCATAGTTTAAAAACAAACTAAAGAATATATCCAAAGAATTTGATATCCACTGTATAAAATAAACACTACCAACAACTATGAAAATATAACTAAACATGTTCAATAATCTAATTAAAATTGCTTTTTTAGAGTTAATCTCGTTGATATCCATAATTCGATTTATTCTTGCAGCAAATAATAAAAGAATAAAGAAAGAAAATATAAAATTTAAGATTGAAACGCCCATACAAATTAATAAGAGAACAACATCTAAAGTTCCAATAAACATTATTATCGGAAACGCCGTTAAAATCACAATATTTGGTAAATCTAAACTACGAAAGATAGTATATAAGACTAATTTTTTTAATCTCTCTCTAGAAATTGGTAATGATACATACCACTCAAAACTCTTACCTGACATAATCATGGTAGTATTTATCATTGCTAATAGGAAGTAATTAAAAAATTGGACCAGAAAAAAGATAGAGAATATCAAGCTTCCTCCAAACATCACAATCTCTATTGAAATCGAGGGATTATTAAGATATTGGATTATTTTTAAATAAGTTATTAAAGGAATTATTGGTAAAATTCCAAATATAAGAGCACCAGAAATTTTTGTGGTAATAATTTTATTTCTAAGAAATTTTTGACTTTTTTTGTAATTTTCAAAAAGCCTCGTACGAAAAGCGTCTGAAAAATGAAACTGCTCCTCCAACATAACTTCGCGAGTTATAAACTTTGCCATAGAATATAATGGTAACTTCTTTCCCTTCATGTTAACATAATATTTTGTGATATTTTTTCAATAATATAATAAAAATCTAAATTTAATTTCATAGCAATATTAAGCTTTCTTCTGCGTGATGTATGTAGCGATGTTCCTTAATATTATTTACTTATAGAAAATTTATCAGTTTTTTAGTTTTTATTAAAATCGTCTTTTTTTCAAAGGATTTTTAATAAATTCTTTAAATTAAGTAATCTTAAACTGTGCTATTCTTCGAACAATCTCACTCAATAAATTTATATTTAAGGTATTTTTGCAGCCTTTAATTGCTTTATCAAAAAGGCAAAATGTTATATTGAGAATTTGATTAATTTCAATATATTTAAGAGATACTAAATTTAAAGTATAAAATAAGAATATGATCGAAATTAGAAATTATATTTGGATGGCTCCTTTTGTTGCTGGTCTTATAGGTATTATATCCATTTTTTTTCCTGCTGGTACCGGAGGTTTTGCCGGTTATCAGGAATTTGATTTCTGGATATGGGGAATGTGGGTCCAAATCGGTTATGGTGGTGCAAGTACTATTTTTCTAAGTGATATTTTTTCTACAGTTGGCATTGGATGTTCAGTCCTAACTTTAATATTTTCTATTATAATCTTAATTACTGCTAACCAAATTCGAAAAAATTCTAAAAGTATAATTGATACACGAATGTTATGGATTGCTTGCGGAATTTTAATTATCATCATAAATATAGCCTGGGCGGTATTTATTACATTTATGAATTATGGCGTAATTTTAAATAATTTATGGAGTGAGATTTTCCCGCCTTCTTTTCAATATAATACAATGATTTGGCTTTATTTTAACTTTAATTTTGGAATAACCGGGCCATTATTTTCCGGTGTTTTAGCTATAATTGCGGGAAAATACAGTAAGCGGTTCAGGAGCTAGCTAATAATTCCAAATTTATAAAGTAGCAACTGTTTCTCTTTTTAATCTCGTGGAAAGTTTATTTACCAAAGAACTAATTGGATTTAAGAACGGAAAATATTATATTAATTAATTCTTTGTCTTAAGGGAAACAGATTAAATATAGATTTATATAGGTTTCACACGAAAGTATTATTAAGATTTAACTTTTAACTTAAATGAAAATGAGTGAATTAAAGCATTTAAAGGAAGAATGGAAAGCAATCTTTTCGTGTATAGATTTTGGAATTTATCCTTAACCGCAGAAAAATATATTTAAACATATATTCTGAAGGGGGTGTGGAGATTGTGGATACGCCATTCGACCGGCAGTCGATAGATATTTAACATGTCCGGTTAAGGAAGCTAAGGGAGAAGAAGGTTTCGAAATTTATTTTGCTCGAGGAAGAATGAACGTTCTTAAAAGTATATTAGAAGAACAGATCCCTCTTTCCAGAGAGCTCGCCGAATTCGTTTACGAGTGTATGGAATGCGGGAATTGCACAGAAGTGTGTCATATGTCTCAAAACGAGTATATCGTTCTCAATACATCTAAATGGATCGACCATGTAAAAGTATGGGAAGCGTTACGAAAAGATCTTGTAGAAGCTGGTTTTGCCCCACTTGATAGACACAGCAAGTTAATTGATTACATGAACGATGAAACTATGAGAAATCCTTACGGCGAAGAAGAAGCGAAAAAATTCGAATGGACAACCGAATTTCCCGAAATCAAGGAAAGAGGTGAATTAGTATTCTTTGGAGGGTGCACGATGCCTTTAAGACAAGTAAATACTTTGAAAAGCATGATGAAAATTCTAAAAGCAGCAGGAAAAGATATTGCCATGTCAAAAGATGAGTGGTGCTGTGGTTCTGTTGCCTTGAGGATCGGAGATGAACGTTCTGTAATTGATATTATTAAACATAACATAGAAGTTTTTAAAAACATGGGAGCTAAAACGATATTTACCACATGTGCGGGATGTTATAGAACGTGGAAAAAAGATTATCCCGAATTGTTAGGCGAAGAATTGCCGTTTGAAGTAAAACACATAACAGAAATATTAGTTGACCTGTTAAATAATAACGTAATACCGTTTAAATCAGTTGAAGGTTCGGAAACAGTAACTTGGCACGATCCATGTCATTTAGGAAGACATATGGATCTTTATGAGATACCTAGAGACGCTTTACTTAAAATACCGGGATTAGAATTAAAAGAGATGAAAAGAAATCGGAATAATGCTTGGTGCTGTGGAGCTGGGGGAGGTGTAAAAAGTGAATTTCCCGATTTAGCGCTTGACATTTCAAAAGAAAGAATCAAAGAAGCAGTGGATACTGGAGCGCAAATTTTAACTACGAGCTGTCCGTTTTGCATCGGTAATTTGAGCAACGCCTATGAAGAGATGGAAACAGAAGTTCAAGAAAAAATTACTGTAATAGATATAATTGATTTAATCGCGAAAAAAATATAATTTCTTTTTTCTAAATTTTCTTTTTAGTGAAAGTAATCTGAATGGTAATATTCAAAAATAACTAATATTTTTCATATTCATGGGGAATTTTGATATTTATCTACAACCTACCGAATTTTTCGATTTCAATAAGAAATTTGTTCATAATAAAGCATTTGAGATTACTGCAGGGTTAGAAACAGAAAGTGAAAAAGCTAAAGCGCTCTTTTACTGGGTAAGGGATAAAATTAAATACAATATGCATACTTATATTCCTTCTGCTAAAGCTAATTTTAAGGCTAGCGTGACTCTAAGACGAAAAAATGGTTTTTGCGTCTCAAAATCCGTATTATTATCCTCCTTTGCACGAGCCATTGGAATTCCTGCTAGGATTCACTTAGTAGATCTGATAAATCATAAAATATCTCAAAAAATAATAGATTTTATGGAAACAAATGTCATGCATTATCATGGTTATAGCGAACTTTACCTTAATAATAAATGGGTAAAATTAACGCCCTCGTTTGACCCAAAAACCGCCTTAAAAGGAGGTTTTACTCCAATGGTCGAGTTTGACGGCGAAAATGATGCTACATTTCCTTCTTTTGATGAAGAAGGTAATAAATTCGGAGAATATGTCAAAGATCGCGGAGTTCATGCGGATTTACCTCTTAAGGAGATTGAAATGGTTTTTGATGAAAAATATCCTAAATTTACTCAACTGAAAAATGGACAGTTGATATTACCGGTAAAAGACAAAACTCTTACCTATAAATGATAATTTATTTAAAAAAATCCTTATTTAATCCTAACTCTCGTAGATATATCTTAAACTTTCCTAACTTACCACCGTAATTCCCTGCGGAAATCTTAAGCAAACCATCCATATCAAAAACACTTTCTATAGTTTTCTGCATTGCTGATTTTACATCATCAAGTTTAAGTCCATTGAATACAAGTTCTGGTATTGATTTCACTCCAGCTGGAACTTGAAACTCATCTGAATATATTTTATCTTTGAGTGTAGGGCAAAATGGATGGTTGGTCGAGGGCCCTATTTCGGGATATTTAGCATCAGGGGGAACCGGTTTTGAACCTGCGGAACATACATCAAAAGTAGTACACACATCATCGAGTTCAGCCAAAATTTTAACGCCTTCCCTTCCAACCTTAATTCCAGATTCAACAGAGTCGCAAAATAACCATAAATTCCCTCCCATAACGCCTTTAGCGTAAGAGATGTTTTCTTCAATTAAAAAATCGTAACCCATCATGATTGGGACGTTAATTAGTTTTCGATTAAATTTTTCAACAATCCATTCGTATCCGTCTCCACAATGACCTACATTATCCATCATATTAAATTTAAACTCAGTTGTTCCTGGATAATAATCAAAAACTGCAGTTGTAGGAACAACAAGAATACCCTGTCTCATTCTACGACCAAATTGTTCGTAAAACTTAGCTGTAGCCTTCTTACCCGTTCCAGTTACCCATAATTGAACGATTGCTCCCAACCTTCCATCGATAGTTTCTTTTTCAGAAAGCCACCGAACAATACCTCCCTCAGCATCTCCAAAAACTGTTGAAGGAAGCGCAGTAAATGCGTTTGTGGCTCTATTTAAGAATTCTGCGTCTTGAGCAGTAACCATTAATTGAACTACTAATCCTTCAAACGCTTCACAATAAGTATCCTCGATTTCCATTTTTCACACTTCTTTTCTATTATCTAATAACAATTCTTTGATAATACATGAATTATATAGAACAAATAAAAATATAAAATTAAACGCTTATTAACTAGTAATTAATAATAATTTTTATCTATAAAATTATATAGAGAATCAGTATTATGCCAGTTGGAATATATCTTTACGAAATTGACGAATCTTTTGGACCAAATGTATTAGCGGAATACTATTTGGCTCAGGAGAATAAAGTAAATAAAGAAACTTTAACAGATTTTGAAGAAAAACACATCCAAAAAGAATTTTCTACTACAATTTTTTGGAATGAGGATTTAAGGTATTATTCGTCAAAAATTAATGCGAAGTCTATTGAACGAGATAATCTATTCTTAGGTTTCGTTCTAAAACAAGATGAAGACTTAGTTTCTTTGAAGAGTATACTTGAAAACATCGCAACCAAGGTTGTTAAAGATTTCACTAAAGATAAAGGAAAATTGGAAGCGTTATTGAGGAAAGAATTTGATTCCATTTTCACTTTAATGGAAAAGCTAAAAGAACCATCTATGGTTAAAGAAACAATCAACGATAAAACCAAAAATTTGCTAGACGATGGTAAATTGCATGAAGCTAGAGAATTGATTGATTTAGGAGAGCAAATTCCTGAGAAATTATCAGAAGAAATTAAACTTGCTGAACAACAATTAAACGAAAGCTTCTATAAAAAAGCTAAAAAAAGCTTTTTAAAAGCTGCTGAGCTTGCAGAAATCATTCAAGAAGACGATATCGTCTCGTTTTTAACAAGTAAAGCCGAGCAAGTAGGAAAATTTCCCGATTTAATTAAAGAAAAGGAAACAATCCTTAAGGAAATTGAAAAAAAAGTTGAAGATTTACAAAGTAATAAACTTCATTTATATCACGAATTAATAAAACCATTAGATACTTTAATGAATATTTCGAACTCATTTGAGGAGCATGAGACAACAACGACTTTAACAGAATTCCTTAAAAATAGCAAAAGAGCAGACGAATTAGCTAAAGAATTGTTCAATTTAGATAAAAAAATTAAGGAACTTCTACAAAAACTATAAGCGCTTTTATTACTAAAATTGAAAAAAAGTTTAACTTTTTTATTGTTCAGAATTCTCTGAGGGTTCTTCAACTTGTGGTGGAGAATATTTTCCAATATCCGGAAAAATTATTCTGGCTATTTCCCAACCTTCTTTTGATGGATAAGTTAATGCGTTGGCGATCAAACTTTCTCCTGTTTCGGTTGTTAACTCCACCTTGTGAATTTCTGGTTTGTTTTGTAAAATCAGTTCAAATTTAGCTCCACTACTACCCGCTGGTACTATTAAGATTGCTGAATCAATTGCTTTTTCATCGATAGCATCCTTTAACCTTTTTGCAGCGTAGTAACCCGCAACACCTGCACTTCTATCAAATGTTTTGATCGAAGGAATCTCCAAACCCCATTTCTTACCTTTAAATTCAATCAAAGCAGCTATTGTCTGGCTTCTCTTTCCCATCATGAATTTATACTCCATTTGAGTATTGAAATCCTTATTCTTTTCTTCTCCCACTTTCATAATACTTTTTAAAGTCGCTCCCGCTACTGAAGATGGGTTCACATCTATAATGTATTCTTCTTCTGCTAATATTTCCTCAATTGTCTTTTTAATAACTTCTCGTGGTTTCGAAAAGTCTATAACATCTTCCTCCACTTCTCTTCTAGGGGGTTTTGCAGTTGCTACGATGGCTGCACTTGCCTTTAATAATTCTTCTACGCTCATTTCCTCAGTAACAATTTTATCAATGAACCTTCTACAAAGTTTGATGGAATTTCTTGGATTTCCTTGAGTTTTTTCGTAAATTATTTCAATTAATTTTTCGTTTAAGGGAAACAAAGGATACAATGGTGGATTTAAGTTGTTATCCTCCCAGAACCTTTCCATGGACTTGCTAAAAAAGATTTTTAAATCATTTAAACTAAAAGGCTTTAACTCTTCCTCAGGTTCCATCCTTGAACGTAATGGGGCATCCGCGATCTCTAAGATCCGCGGCCAAATCTCTTTCAAAACTGCTATGATAATAACTAAACCTTTAACTTCGTTATATAACCTTTTTAATATTTCGAGGAGCTTTCTTTCTGCAGTCTCACCGAGCATTCTATATGGAGACTCTAATTCATCAAAATAAAGTATCAATACTCGATCTAAGTTTTCAGTAATAATTTTAATCATAGCAAGACAAACATCGTCGTCTTCAACAACAGAGTTTATTCCAAGCTCACTTAGTTCTTCTGGTTCGAGATTTTCGCCCAATAACCATCGTTCTGCTAATGCTTTTTTGTTCTTATCTAATTGATAAGTAACCAACGCCTTCACACAATCAGCGAAAATTCCAGGGAATTCCCTAATACCTTTTTGAATTACTTCTTCAATCTTAGGTTTTTGAAATATTCCGCTCTTTTTTCCTCCCCATTTTTCTCTTACCAATCTTTCTGAGACGATGTCGAGGATTTCTGGGCCCACCTCTTCTATAATACATGTATAGACATGTAATAAAACTCTAATCGATGCAGGGGGGCTTGGAACATAAATAATTGTCCAATCCGCTGGTTCTAATTGACTAGTGTCTATCTCTTCTGCTTCCTCAGTTTCTTCTAATTTCTTTCTGTTTTCTCGCTCTTTATCTTTAAAAGAATGATAAGCGTGAGTTTTTCCAGTTCCAGCTGATCCTAGGATTGGTATTAGTCGAGACGATCTATCTCTATAAGTTTGACGGACTAATCTATAGATTTCTCTGTCAATATAACTTCTCGGTCTTGAAATATCAATTTTATCCGGAATATCACCTCTACTCACGAAATTAGAGAAAGGTAAAATCGGCGCTTCACGCAATACATCCAAATACATTTCCTTATCATCATCAGAAAGCTCTGAATACATACAAATCCACTCTACTTTATTGTTCTTAATTAGTTTTGATTTTAAATAATAAACTTTTTAGTTGGAATAAGTTTATTAGACTAAACAATTTTTTCTAGAATAAAAGCTATTATATATCTAGCTTTAGTATACATATTTAAATTTATATTTAAAAATTTAATTGTAATTAATATCTACATATATTTGACAAGGAAGTGATAAGATGTCGGGAGAAGATGAGTATGACGATGAAAAAGAGGAAGATGAATATGAAGATTTTTTAGACAGGTTCAAAGATTTAGGAGATCCCAGCAAATTATTTGGAAATTTCGACCCCGCTAAATTATTTAATTCGAAAGAATTTCAAAAAATGTTTAAAGAAATTTTTAAACAGCTAGCAAAAAATTTACCTAAAGAATTACAAGGACTCTCACCCGAAGAGATTACTAGAGAATTTATGAAAAAAGGACCAATCATGTATGGCTTCAATATAGGTTTTGGTCCAGACGGAAAACCTATTATGGATTCATTCGGTAATCTCGAAAAGGAACCTATCTCAGGCAAACGAAAAGTAAGAGAAACAAGAGAACCGCTTGTAGAAGTGAACGAAGACCAAGATCAAATTATCGTTATTGCTGAAATGCCAGGAGTCAGCAAAGAAGATATTGAATTGAACGCTACAAATAGATCTCTAACGATCTCTACTGAAAAGATAGTTTTTGGGAGAAGTTATTTTAAAGAAATCGATTTACCCGCAGCTATAAACTCAGATTATGCAAAAGCTCGCTATACAAACGGGATCCTAGAGGTAAAGTTAAAAAAACTAAAAGAAAAAGGAAAACCTATCGATATTGAGTAAAGTGTTGATCTTTATTCTCGATTTTTTCTTCAATAGAACCTTTTGATATTTGAAGTGAAAGTCTAGCAAGCAAATAAGAAATTGCTGATTCAGCCCCTTGATTCATGTTTAGAGAATACTCTCCAATACCATCGTGGCAACCACCCGTTAAATTGTTATAAACTTCTTGATTCAGAGAATTTTTTCCAAGGAACCAATTAAATG
>Ga0209977_10001610_pt1 | contig 9987 bp, 5 predicted proteins | sample SumtaG_2_FD_183113 | JGI IMG/M metagenome (GOLD analysis project Ga0209977, IMG submission 183113) | Deep subsurface microbial communities from Indian Ocean to uncover new lineages of life (NeLLi) - Sumatra_00607 metaG (SPAdes) (version 2) | ecosystem: Environmental > Aquatic > Marine > Oceanic >... | reverse complement strand
CAGCCCAGGCTGTCATAACCGAAAGCCCTTCTGTATCCATTATCAATAGCCATGATGGAACTCTGCTTGCATCGATCTCAGCGCTCACAATAAAGTATGTCAGGGCGAAATTGGTCGTGATACACACAGGAGAATTCTCGTCCGGGCCATTGATCTCATAGATACCCTGCTCCACTGTCATTGGCCTCTGTGGATCTGTATAAATATTTAATCTCTCTACCAGAAGGGGAAAGAGGCTCTCGCCGATAAAATCAGACAGAATTATAATCCCCGCATACTTGGCTATGAACATGGACGCAATAACAGTCTCCTTGTCAAGGTTATCAGCCATCTCGCAGGGAAATGTAATGGTCGGGAAGCCAAGGACCCTGTTCTTTTTCATGATAGCCTCCCGGCGCAGCCATATCTGGTCTTCAAATGCTCTCCTGACTGTCCTTGAGTTAGAATCCAGGATCAGGTCCTTCAGCCCCATACCGGTTAGTTTACCTGTCAGGTCCATAAGGCCGTCCATATCATCTGCCTTAATAGCTAATGGAAGTCCCTTTTCCTTGGCCAGGGCCCCCATATCATCCACATTGTCCTTTGTGGCTGCATATATCACTGGCTTTCTATCGGCGCAAGAATCTATGCCTGCCTTCATAACACCAACATCTTCACTCATCAGTACCAGGCAAAAGTTGCTTTCATCAACAACCTTTTTAGCCAGGGCCGCGAACTTTCCTGCATCACCATTAACATCCTTTATAGCGACCAGCTCCGGTCTCAGGTTAAAGCCAACACGTTCATACTGGAAGGTATCCCACACCTTCAACTTTTCTGTCAGTGTTCCTTCATCTGTGTCGGTACTTACCAAAACACCCAGACCAGGTGAGCCAAGAAATGTCTTTTCATGCCTGAAAAGCACTGTATCCCCACCAATCTTAAAGGATCTATCACCCGCCCCTATCTGCATTGGCCTCACTGGAGGTGCGGATGCCTCTGCGAGCTGCTCCTTTGCCTCATCACTTACATAAGGACAACTGGCCAGCTCCGCCTTACCAGATGCAAGGGCCATTGCAAAGGCCAGGCATGTAGGATGCCCACATTCCTTGCAATTTGTCTTGGGCAGCATCTTAAATATCTGAATACCTGTTAAAGCCATAACGCACTCCTTTTCTTATCTGTTTATTTTTATTCCTTGGTCCATATTTGCTCAATATCATGTGGATATAACGCTTACGCCTGCCTGTCGGCAGACAGGGTTAAACTCTAGGTTAGGAATTTAGGCCTGCCCGCCATGCGAGACGCAAGGCGAGGCAGGCGGGCGTAAGCCTTTTATGCTGCCACTGCATATTGAGCAGTTACCTTGGTACCTTAATTCCGCAAATCTTCAATAATCAATCGTCAATCGAAAATTGATTATCCCAGCATAGACTCCATCTCAAGGGCAGGATGCTTCTTCTCCTCGAGCCATGGAAGGATCTCCTCTTCAGTGGTACCCACTGTCTCATCTGCTATCCTATCATAGAAATCAGGGTCACCTAATTCTGTTGACCTTGCTATGATCCTCTCCTTGATCTCCTCCTTGAGGTGTTTGGGCATCCATACCATCCTGAAGAAACCCCCATCACCAACGATGAATTTTCTCTGACATAAATTATATTTTGAGTGACCTACAAAACCAGGGCTGGACAACCCGCCACCTACTGTGCCGGCCAGTGTAGAAAATTTCATGCCACATGGAGTCATCTCAATATAGTCCCTGTCAACGGTCATAATCCCGTTACATGAGGGAAGTATTGCAGCAATACATTCACAGCATCCACAGGTTGTCATCGGCTCATTAACAATGCTGTAGAAGTTATAGCGCTCCATCTTACCCCTTGAGGCCTTAAAGAGAAAATCATTAACACCCTTAAACTGTCCGAGTTTCTCATCAAGTACCTCACCTTTGGGAACCGGCTGATTTGGCCCTGTGGGATTGATCTCATAGGATGCCTTGCAGTCCATCCAGTTATATGCCCCGCAAAGCCCTGTCCGCTCCGGGCTGATCGTGCAGACATGGGTTGGGGCAAAGGACTGGCACAGGGTACAGGAGTAAAATGTATCTGTGGTCTCATCAGTCATTCCCTCTATCCTGGCATCCCTTGCGTTATATACCTCTTTGGCCTTTTTGGTCAGCTCAACCACATCCTTTTGTTTGGTCATCAGGGTAACCTGAAGTTTATCGAATATCCTGCCAAAGTCTTGATGAAGCTTTGCATGTAAGATAGTCCCGATATCTTTTAATGAAAATCCTTTTTCTATTGCTCCATCACCAACCCTTACCCAGGCAATATCCCTCTGGCCAATATGCATTATGCCCTGGGCATAATTTATAAGGTGATGAATCTGACGCTCAAGGATAGGCTCAAAATCTTCCTCCATCTCCCTGCCAGCTACCTGAACAAAGATACCCAAAGGTAAAGTATCGCCCTTTTTAATATCTTTTATATCAGGGCCATCAACTATGATCTTTCCATCCTCTATGGCATTCATATCTGCAATCCGGAGAAGCTCGGTCATCTGGCTTTTACCACCACCCATCTCCAGATATAGATCATCCTTTCTTACCCGCTCACCCTCAAAGGCAGGGCCGTAAGTAAGGGGTATATCTATCTCTGTGACTGTCACCTTCAGTCCACGAACCTCAATGGATCTGGCAACAATCTGATCATGGGGTACATCTGCCACAACATGCTCATAGGTGCACACACCCCAGGGTAATACCTCGGGAATATCAGTATCGGCAATTGTTGGGAAACCCCAGTTGATGGCGCCTGCTGCATTGGCAGCCCATTCTGCATTTACATCACCCAATGCATTGATAAAGGCAAAGATCCTGTCCTTTTGATAGGCCAGCATCTTTTTATAATCCCCTGGCTGAATACCACCAAAGGAAAGTCCCGCCCTGTTTGCAAACCCGACGGCATATACAGCCGCTGAGATATCAGGGCCGAAAGGTACAATACGGGTACCCCAGCCAATCTGGACACCTGCCTCAATCAACTGCTCGGCAACAGTAGTGCCATTCTGATTGGCTGCTAAAAATATGTAGAGGTTTTTCTTCTGATATTCTTCTACTATATTTTTAGCTATCTCTGGATTAGGGGCAGCGCCAACAATGGCTGCAAAACCCGGGGCAGTACCATCCACAAACTCAACACCCCTTTTCCTCATAATCGCGTCATCAGCAGCACCCAGCCAAATTTTACCATTTTCGATATCCGGATCCTCTACAGATGGTTGGTAGAAATCAGGTTCTTCCACATACCTGATTGCCTCAACAATCTCTTCAGCGAATATTGCGGCTATGCCGGCATCCAGCAAAGGACCTAAGTATGGGGTATGACAATCCTTTTTAACATGAGGCGGGAGTAATGCCCTGCACCTTTTCATAACCTGCTCTGCATCGGCTAAGGTTTCAACCTTCATCCCCATCAAGGAATAGATAACAGGGAGATAATAGGCCGTGTTTGGAAATCCTATCTCCTGCTTGGGGCCGTATTTATCTATGGCCTCCTTTAATTTTCCTTCTGCCTTGGAAACTATATTGTAGCCACCCTGTATGGCAGCAAATGCTACTAACTTTGACATATCTTTCTCCTCCTTATTCTTAAGGGATTATACGATTCGATTCGATAATATTTTTTAAGCTGCCTCTATCTCACGTCGTGCAGCCATATCAAAGAGGACCCTCTCTCTTGCCTTGTCAATTCCGAGGGCCTTTCTCTTTTTGTCAATATGGGCAATCATCTTCTGGGCATGTAATAATGGATCTGCCTCAAAATCCCACATGCCACCATACATCTCTTCAAGTCCTTTAAAGAGATATTCCTGAAATACAGGGGCACCGCTTGTAGGAAATGTTACCCCAAATACAGTATATACACCTGAGGCGACAAAGTATTGTCCAATACTGATTGCCTTCTCACTCATCCACTCAGGGGCTGAACCGGCGGCAGGCAGTTCGCTTATATCATCTCCCAGCCCTCCTGCCTTGACCACCTCGGTTGCTGCCATCAGTATCCTGCTGTTGTCCACACAGGAGCCCATGTGAAGCACTGGTGGAATCCCAACAGTCTCACATACCTCTGCCAGGCCTGGGCCGCAAAATACCTTTGCTGACTCCGGGGTCAAAAGCCCTGCCATGCCAGCAGCAATGGCATTACATCCGGTGGTAAGAACTATCACATCGTTTTTGATCAACTCCTTTATCACAGTAATATGATCATTGTTGTGAATGGTTCTTGCATTGTTGCATCCAACCACTCCACCAATCCCCCTTATCCTCCCATTGATAATATTCTGATTCAGAGGGACATAAGAGCCCCTGAATGTTCCCCCAAGGTGATAATTGATCGCCTCGTAGCTGAAACCACAGATCAGATCGGATTTTTCATCCGGGATCATGATATCAGTCTTTCTCTTGGGAAAATTCTCGATTGCGGTCTTTACAATCTCCTTGGCTGTCTTCAGGGCATCTTTCTCATGAAATTCCATGTGGAGGACATTTTTTTCTTCCATCTTGGCAATCGGCATGGTTGTAATCAGCTTGGTATGAAAGCAGGCGGCCACATTGGCTACATTCTCCATAATACACTGGACATCAACCACCATGGCCTCAACTGCGCCTGTAATAATGGCCAGCTCCTGCATAAGGAAGGTACCTGCTAATGGAACACCGTGCCTCTGGACTATCTCATTTGCCGTACAGCAGATACCAGAGAGCTGGATGCCATTAGCACCAACCTTCTTGGCCAGTTCCTGCATCTCTGGCAACTCAGAGGCCACTACAATCATCTCTGAGAGAAGCGGCTCATGGCCATGAATAATAATGTTGACCATATCCTCTTTGAGCACACCAAGGTTGGCCTGGCTTTTCAGGGGATAGGGGGTACCGAATAGGATATCCTGAAGGTCTGTAGCAATCATAGAACCGCCCCATCCGTCAGCAATGGCTGCCCTGGTACCCTGAAACATGAGATTTTTGTAGTCCTGATCAACACCCATATGGGTCCGGTGCATGATCTCAACTATCTCTCTGTCAATACCCCTGGGGAATACACCAATCTCCCTCCAGAGTTCTACTCTTTTGGCCGGGGCTCTGCGGGCTGTAAGGACTTCACCTTCCTGTTGACCCCACTGGGCAAGGGCCTTTTCTGCAACCTCCAGAGCGATATCATCTATTTTCCGTGGTTTTTCCTTCTCTCCCTCACCTTTGGTCAGAGCTACCCCAAAGTCAGGGGCAATCTCCAGGAGCTTCTTGGTATCTTTGATTACGTAATCCTCTGTTTCTTTCCTTGCAGCAGCTAAAAATGTCTCTGCCACACCCCTGCCATGATCCGAATGGGCTGCTGCACCTCCTGCTATCATCCGGATAAAGTTCCTGGCCGCTATTGTATTTGCCGTGGCCCCGCAGAGACCCTTGCGCTCGTCTTCACCTTCTATCCCAGCTTTGGGGAGTGGTAGACGACAGGGTCCCATACTGCAATTTTTACAGCATGTTCCACCAGCACCTATGGGGCAGGGCCTCATTGTTTCTGCCCGATCAAAAATGGTCTCGATCTCGAGCTCCTCAGCACGGGCAATCATCTTTAATGTTGCCGTATCTATGCTCTTCGGAGCAGCCTTCTTTTTCTTTTTTTCAACTTCTTTTTTCTCTTCTTCTGCCATTTTTTCTTCCTCCTTAGGATTAATCCTTTAGACCTTCTTGGTCTATTTATTTAATATGAGGATATTAATTTTCTGCCATTAGATCATTTATCATCTCTTGGGCCAATTTTATGGATTCAGGGTGCCTCATAATCAGGATATCTGATCCAGCCAGTAAGTAGCAGACTGCGCCTACAGCCTCCATCAGGATGGCCCTTTTGCCAGGCTCACCCATTGTTGGCATTTCATCCTTGGGCAAACCGGCCTCTTTACATTTCCAGATCTCATTTCCAAGGTTATTAATCATGGGGATTTGAAGCTTGTCATCCTCCTGTGTCAAACCTGCCTGGGATAACCTTTCCATAACAGAATAAGCATACTCTAAACCATAGCCAAGCCCACCAGTCGTTGGATCAATAAGCAGGTGCTCATCCTGGACACCAAGGTTGCCAAGCAAGATATTGAGCTGTTTGGCCAGATTAATATCAATTGGTGTTGAGGCTACCACTGTGTGTCTATATCCAAGGGCGCTTGCACCTACACCTTTGTGGATAGCTTCCTCTACAGGGGACAGGCTGAGATTTTCCCCTTCACAAACCTCTGCTATTTTCTTAAGAACCTGTTCATCCTTTTCACTGATCGCGGTTCCCCAGAAGACAACCGGCACCGGCACTGCATCAACAATCTTTTTGGCCATATCTGCTGCCTCATCGACCGGCCTATCTTTATCGTTTGGGTCTGTGCTTTTTAACTGGACAACAATTATCTGTGCCCCATATTCCTCGACACACTTCTTAGCCCATGCAGGTGGGTCGGAAATGACATCCTTGAATGGCTCGATGGCAGCTTCTGGCCAGGTATCTGGCTCCATATCCCATATCTCCATGGCGATTATGGGCTTGTGGGGCATGCTCCCCTCAAAGAGATGAAAGGGATAGCAATCTCTGCCGCCAACAGTAGCCGTCTTATTACCAGCACCTATGGTTATTTCCTTTGTCTTACCTGTATAATTTATTTTGGGAATTTCAAAGGCCACTTTTTACCTCCTTTTTGAAAATCTATAAGAAAATTAAATTTGTTAAATGAGTTACTTAGGTGATTTTAAACTTTCGTTCTCTAAAGACTGATAATAAATTTTTTTCTTTACCATAGTAGGAAATTAAAGTTAATTATTTATTAATATTAGTAATCAAAATGTGACTATAATTTAGCTGTAATGTAACTATTATTTTTATTATTTATTGTCAATAAAAAAATATTGACGCCTTTTTTAATCATGCTTAATTAGTTTCTGAAAGCAGAAAAAATATTATAAGATACACAAATTTGGTCCGAAAATAGAATTAATTTTCATCCTTCGTGGTGCCCAAAATGGGCATGAAGGTTTGTTTTAAGAAATTAGGCTTTAGCTTTTCTTTTACAGTTGCAGGGGTCTGAGGAGCCCAAAACCCGCGTCAATACTGGATCGTTCTTTGAAAAATGCTCAGAAGGTAGTGCCACAGAATTAGCGCTTTTTGCTTGATTTCTAGGATTTAGATGTATATCATTGGAGTGTCCTTATAAGGAGGCTCCAATGTTTGCTCGCCTAAAGAAATCGGGTAAGTACCAATACCTTCAAATTGTTGAAAACCGCAAAATAAAGGGCAAGGTTGTTCAGCGCGTTATTGCTACCATTGGTCGTATGGACCAACTTAAAGAAAAGGATCGGATAGAAACTCTGATACGATCTCTTTCGCGGTTCTCTGAAAAAGTTCTTCTCATTCTCTCAAGGAAAAGTGATGTGAGTACTTCTGCTAAGAAGATCGGAGTAGCCCTGATATTTAAGAGACTATGGGAAGAACTTGGTATCAAAAAAGTGATCGACGATCTTCTATCTGTGAGAAAGTTTGCCTTTGATGTCGAAAGGGCCATATTCCTAAGCGTGCTTCACAGACTATTCGTTTCAGGCTCTGACCGATCTTGTGATAAGTGGCGCAGTGACTACGTGATAGAAGGATTAGAAGAACTCTCTTTACATCACCTCTATCGTGCTATGGCCTTTCTTGGTGAAGAAGTAGAAGATCAGAGAGGGGCAACGCCTTTTTCTCCCCGGTGCATCAAGGATCTTATCGAAGAGGGAATATTTTTTGAGAGAAGAGATCTTTTCACGGGCCTTGACCTGGTGTTCTTTGATACCACCTCTATCTACTTCGAAGGGGAGGGAGGGGAAACTTTCGGTCAAAAGGGACACAGCAAGGATCATCGAACGGATCTGAACCAGATGGTTGTAGGTGCGGTGATAGACAACAAGGGAAAGCCGGTATGTTGCGAGATGTGGCCCGGGAATACAGCCGATGTGAGCACATTGATTCCCGAGATAGATCGTATCCGAAGTCGTTTCCACATAGACCAGTTTTGCATTGTAACAGATCGGGGAATGATCAGCGCTGAGAACTTAAAGAAATTGCAACAAAAAAAGATCCCTTACATTCTTGGAACCAGGATGCGTAAAGTGAACGAGGTCAAACGAGATGTTCTATCCCATCCAGGACGATACAGGGAAGTTTATCCTGAGGGGAAGCCCTCTAAAGATCCAGCCCCCCTTAAGGTCAAAGAGGTCTCTTTAAACGGCAATCGCTATATTGTTTGTATCAATCCCAAGCAGGTCAGAAAAGAGGCTCACGACCGTCAAGCTATCATTGATTCTTTAAAAGAGAAGGTCAAAACAAATCCCAAAAGCCTGATTGGGAACAAGGGATATCGAAAATACCTTAAGATTGACCGGGACAGCGTGAGCATTGATCAGGACAAGGTAGAGTATGAATCCAGATTTGACGGCAAGTGGGTGCTCATCACCAACACCGAATTGTCAGCCGATCAGGTAGCGCTCAAGTACAAGGAACTGTGGCAGGTGGAGCAGGTCTTCAGGGATGTCAAATCTATCTTAGAGACCAGGCCTGTCTATCACCAACGTGATGAGAACATCAGAGGTCATGTGTTCTGTAGCTTTCTTGCGCTAGTATTGAGAAAGGAACTGGACAGACGCCTTGAGGAAGCTGGTCATTGCTTTGAATGGGCCGACATCAAACAGGATCTGAAATCTCTTCAAGAAGTGGTCATAGAGGACAATGACAAATCACTGGCTCTTAGAACAGAATGTGTTGGTACCTGTGGTAAGGTTTTTCAGGCTGTGGGCGTTGCTATCCCTCCTACTATTCGCGAGATATAAATATGTCAAAGAGCAAATGGTAGTGCCAAGAACTTTTTTGCTATATCTATGTGCTTGATATCACAAGAATTAATTTTTTCAACTGTTAAAGATCAGTTTAGATAAATGTTTAGATTTTTAACGATACAGAATTTATCTGAAAAGCAGATACGTGTTTTACGCCAGCCAACCAATACAAGACCTATCATTCGTTTTGTTGAAGATAATGGCATTCAAGGGATTGTTAAGGATTATAGCGTAAATGGTTTCATATTTCGTAACGTTATTGGACGATTTCTTTTATGGAGGGAGAGCTGGGCATATCAAAGGTTGAAAGGAATTAAAGGGGTTCCTGCTTTTTATGGGAAAATAGGTGGTCTGGCTTTGGTTGTTTCTAAGGTCCATGGTAAAGATTTAGAACGCCTTTCAGAAGGAGAAAAGCCGGACCCCCAATTTTTTCAGAAGCTTACTAGATTGATTCAAAAGTGTCATAGACATGGTGTAGCCCATTGTGATTTAAAGAGGTCATCTAATATATTGATTGATGATGTTGGAGATCCACATATAGTAGATTGGGCTGCTGCTATTATAGAGAAGGAGTTTTTTCTTTACCCTTTAACAATAATTTATAAAAAATTCATAGACGATGATTTTAAGGCTGTAATTAAGCTTAAAATGCGTTATTGTCCTGAAGGGATTACCGATGAAGAGAAAAGGAACTACCCACAGGGAGTTCTTGGTGAGCGTACTATAAGAGCTGTTAGAGACACAGCTAGAAGATGGTTACAAAGAGTTTCATGAAATAACCCTCTAGTTACCTTTTTTTAGCAAGGCTGAGATACTAATCATGCTTTATGATAGAAAATAAAATTTTTTATAATAAAACATGAAATATAGCTTGACAGAAAAAAAGAAGACAGTTATAATTACAGAAAAGCTTGTTCTTTGAAAACTAAATAGTGAATACCGATTATGGGCCTTATGTTGTTTATAAGATTAATACATTATTATGGTTAATTTGAGAGTTTGATCCTGGCTCAGAATGAACGCTGGCGGCGCGCCTAACACATGCAAGTCGAACGAGAAATCTCGAGCTTGCTCGAGAGAGTAAAGTGGCGCACGGGTGA
>Ga0209977_10001608_pt1 | contig 9991 bp, 10 predicted proteins | sample SumtaG_2_FD_183113 | JGI IMG/M metagenome (GOLD analysis project Ga0209977, IMG submission 183113) | Deep subsurface microbial communities from Indian Ocean to uncover new lineages of life (NeLLi) - Sumatra_00607 metaG (SPAdes) (version 2) | ecosystem: Environmental > Aquatic > Marine > Oceanic... | reverse complement strand
TCGCGGGAGCCTCTGCTGTCGCAAAGGTTGGGGCAGTACCGACATGTTGTAATGGCCTGACATGTACGGTTCCGCCGGGGTCTGAGAGCAGGGCAAATGTAAATGAGGGTCACACAGGAACCTGGGAGGTCTTGTTACCTCCATTCCCGAGATTCCAGAGGGGATAACGGAAAACAACTCCAGGCCTATAGTCCCAGCGTTCAGGAGCTATAGGAGGTGCTTTGGGCACGTACGAAACTAGGAACGCAGGAATGGTATTGCCGAGCGAAGGAAACGAAGTGAGGCGAGAAGGGTAACAAGAAGTCGTAGTACCTTGATAGTACCGATGGAGCAGGGGAACTCTTCCCTGGGGAACCCTGTTAGTACCTTAAATCCTGATAATCTTGAATGTGGCTTGTCCACTTTAGGGAGGTGAAGATTTGCAAAAAAGAGTATTTTCTCCATTGCCATTTTATTGTTTTTTAAATTTAATTCTATGTATTATAGTGAATTATGGTCAAGATCATCGAATAATGTTTGGGTGAGTTTGATGAATCTTCGGGAGGGGATACATGCGAAAAGAAATAGAATCTCAAATAAAATTTGGAAATGAATGAAAAAACTTATACAAGAATACAGGGAAAAGAGCAATATTATAAAACAGAGGCTTTGTGAATTCAAAAAACTGCAAAAAGCAGATGAGAAAACAGTTTTTTACGAACTCTGCTTCTGTCTTTTAACACCCCAGTCAAAAGCCCTCAATTGCGACGCCATAATACAAAAAATCAAGAAATCTGATACAAAGATATTCAACGATCCAAACGCCTTAAAGAGCTATCTTAAAGGTCGCACTCGGTTTCACAATAAAAAAGCTCTCTACCTGAGCAAAGCTTTCAGATTTTTTCAAAATGGAGGCAAACTTTCTGTAAAAAACAAACTAAATCACACCAGCAATAAACGTGCAAGAGAATGGCTCGTAAAAAACATCAAGGGGCTTGGCTACAAAGAAGCCAGTCATTTCTTAAGAAATATCGGAATGGGGAAAAACCTGTCGATAATAGACAGGCCCATTTTGACAAATCTAAAAAAATATAAAATAATTAAAGAAGTGCCTTCTTCAATAAGCAAAAAGACTTATTTGGATATTGAAGAAAAGATGAGTAGGTTTTGCAGAAGAATAAATATTCCTATTGAAGAGCTGGACCTGCTATTCTGGTCCATACAAACAGGTACGGTTTTTAAGTAGATGACATCTGATGAACATTATATTTGCATTTATAAAAGAAACCATACAGGTCTAAAATATTCAGTAACATCGAAGGATTCAACTGTTTTATGGATAACCTCACCAGGGCGGAGGATTGTTTTACTACCTTACGAGTGTGGTCTTATAGAAGGATACTTTCTGACCAATGATGGCGCGCGTTTTAAATCTGGGGATTAAGAAGATATACTTTAAGAGTGGCTGCTGCTATTCGAAAACGCGGATTACATTTACCTTACTGCAATAATGCTGTCAGGGAGGCGAATTGTAGACGCCGAGTCTGCTGCCGAGCATACGGTATATAAAAAATAACGTTAGTCCATTCTCAACAGCCTTAAAACCATATCTCTCCGCTTCCGGTTAGATATACCTCCCCGATTTTTGAAAATTGCCCATTTAAATAGCGGAATCTTTAATGATTTTTTCAATCATAATAAAAACCCTTTGTTTCCCTTTAAATAGAAATTAATGTTTATAGAAAGATATTCCATAGTCTTGTAGAATCGATCATGACCCACGGGAGTATGAGATGGATGAAAATAATCAGGAGTTTGACTATGAGGGGAGGCTGCTTAAACTTCTTGCAGGCAGTTCCCAGCCTACTGATACAGATAAACCTGCGGGGAGGATAGTTCATAAAAAGGACGATGAGGAACTGCTTGATGCCTATTCACGTTCTGTAGTAAATGTTGTTGAAAAGGTTGGCCCGGCTGTGGTGGCAATAGGGATACGGAAAGCATCCATTCCACTACATTCCGACGGTGAAGGAGCCGGATCCGGCATGATTATTGCTCCTGATGGATTTGTACTAACAAACGATCATGTTATTGATAACACAACAGCCCTTGAGGTAGCTCTCACAGATGGCCGCACCTTCACAGCACAGATTATCGGGACCGATCCTGCCACTGATCTTGCTATTGTAAGGGTTTCAGCAAACGATCTTCCTGCAGTAGAGCTGGGCGATTCGGGCACCCTCCGTGCCGGTCAGCTTGCTATTGCTCTTGGGAACCCTCTCGGTTTTCAGAACACTGTCTCGGCAGGCGTAATTTCCGCACTCGGGCGGGCACTGAGAAGCAGGTCGGGCCGTTTGATTGAAAACGTTATTCAGACAGACGTGGCGCTCAACCCAGGGAACTCAGGAGGGCCGCTCGTCGACAGCAGAGGTCGTGTAATCGGCATTAATACGGCCATGATTTTCATGGCACAGGGCATCAGCTTTTCCATACCTGTAAATACCGCAAAATGGGTTGTAGGAGAACTTGTCAAACACGGAAAAGTAAAACGCGCCTTCCTCGGTATTGCGGTGCAGGGCAGGCCTATCAGCAGACGTGTTCAGCGCCTTCTTGAGAAGGAAACAAACACTCTTGTTGAAGTGTTATCGGTTGATTCACGCGGTCCGGCACAAAAGGCCGGCATAAAAGTCGGAGACTTCATTCTTTCAGTTAATGGCAGGGATCTCGGTACAGTAGATGACATGCACCGGTTTCTGGCAAAGCAGCCGCCAGGTTCAGCCATCAATCTGACTATTTTCAGGGACAATGAAAAGCGGGAGTTTGTAATTATATCAGGCGAGGCCTAGAGACATGAGAAGGGTGAGTTCTAAATCCCCCTTTTCATGTCAATTGTTAATCAGGGGCGGTAAAATTGTTCCTAGAAGGAAAGCATACTATCGATGGTAAGCAGTGGAATAATTACAGTAGAACATTCTGAAGATGCATTACATATCGCTTTAGCCACCGTTAACGGTATGGATTTCCTTTTAACCTGGAATTTTGCCCATATAAATAACGCACAGATGAAATCAGAAATTATCAAGGTTACAGAACAACATGGATATGAGTGCCCTGTTATATGTTCACCTGATGAACTTTTAGGAGAATAACTATGAAAAAAGATTTTATTGTTGAAGAAATTAGAAAAATCCGCCAAGAGCATGCAGCTAAATTTAAATATGATTTAAAAGCTATTTGTGCTGACCTGAAAGAGAAAGAAAAAAACTGTGGTCACCCGGTGGTATTATTCCAACCAAAGCGTTGCCAAAAAACGACCGGAAGCTAATAAGACGCTGAACTTACCGCTATTCCGCTGCGCTACTAGCGGTAGGTGAGCTTTCACGTTAGAATCAAAAAATGATATATAAAAAATATTGCCATTTGATACCGATATAGTATAATATCTATACTGTGATTTTTGAATTTGATCCAAATAAAAGCAAATTGAATAAGGAGAAGCACGGCATCAACTTTGTTGAGGCTCAAGCTTTATGGAATGACCCTGATTTAGTTGAAATCTCAGTTAAAACCGTTGATGAACCAAGATTTATGGTTATTGGAAGAATCTCTAACATATATTGGTCTGAAATCATCACATATAGTGGTGAAAACATTAGAATTATTTCTGTCCGTCATTCCAGACCAGAGGAGGTAAAGATATATGAAAGCTAAAGATCTCGATAGAATGTTCGATGAAGGTAAGGATATTTCCAAATATCTGGATTTTTCCAAAGCAAGAAGACCCGAACAAGAGCAAAAAAGAGTGAATGTTGACTTTCCTGTTTGGATGATTCATTCTCTCGATAAAGAAGCCAAACGCCTTGGCGTTCCTAGACAATCCATTATTAAAATATGGATTGCAGAACGACTTGAAAAAGAACCATCCCTACAGCGATAGTTTTTTATTAAACCTTTCTTCCCCCCTTTATTATATTCCCTCGTAGGCTCCTCAGGCTTCTGAGGATATAGCGCTTCTTTCTTCTACAACCCGATCAGGAAAAGTATTGATCGGGACAGGTGAAATAAGCTCTCAACAAGGAGCGCTAAGAGGGCTATGAAAAAAGTATAGCACAGGAGCTGAGTTTTGGAAAGGGAAAAAAAGGAGAGGATCGAATGCGAGCTTTCGGACCTGAAGCCTGTGGAGATACGCCTTTGACGAACTGGAAAGTGAGACGAGGATTTTGGAAGAGATTATGAGTAGTAAGTACTCTTATACAAGGAGAATACGCTTTGAATAGTAAGATGACTTTAATCTATTAGAAGGGCGAAAAATTTTGACCTGGTAAAATTCTTGAACATCCGGAAATTATGACGCAAGGGGAGACCCTTGAAAAATTAGAAGAGAATATTAAAGAAGCATATCTTTTAATGGCCATGGATGAAGTTCCCGAAAAATTTGGGACAAAAGAAATTGTTATATGAAACAAAAGGCCTTTATTCGGCAACTGAAAAAGGAACGGTATCTTGTCCACAGTATCTAAGGTTAGAAACATTTAACAGTGGTGTTCGCAATGTTTGCTTTCTACGACACCAGTAATGCTCAAACCACATCGTCAGGGGAAGAAAATGACAGGGAATGCTGTAATTGAAAGATGGCTTAGAGAAGCAAAGCAAAAGGGTATCTTCGATTCTATAGAGAAGGTTGATGAAATTTTAAATATTCTCGGTATTGAAAGATTTCTCTATCCAGCCTCGGTTCAAAGAACGAATAAAGATACATACGCGCTCATCAAGGTAAATGGTGACGATATGTTGGGGGTATTCTGCAGAGGGATGAAACCGGCTGATTTTCATGGCACAACAAAGAATTTCAATGGTCTTAAAATATCAATTTGTCCTCTTGTTCATGAAAATGCTGTTATACTCAGGGGCGTTTTGTCATTTACAGCGCCATGCACTCTTTCTAAAAGAGACACAACCTTCGGAGTTGGAGACCGGTTAGGTATAGCCACTCCCGGGCATATTCAAATTTTTAAAAGATATAAAGCGTCGCCTGTTTTTGCCCAGCAGTCAGTCAGGGAAATTACTCTTACAAAGAGATCGTTCGAAGATGTCCTTGACTCTGCAACATGGGCGTGTTTTAGAGAGGGTTTCAACAAACCGTGGGGCGCCGATGGCGATCACCTCAAAACAGAGGACCAGGTGAAAAAGGTTTTGTCAATCGGATATACGATGGTTACAGCAGATGTTTCAGACTATATAAGGGGAGAATACACCTCAAAGGATAATTCTTATGTTGTTGCATCGTATAAGAACCTCTCATCCGGTTACAGGAAAGTGATTGAAGAGAGATATCTTTCAAGCCAGGTCAATCTTGATTCAGGCCAGACCATAATCTTTTCTGAAGAGGAGCTTGGACGGGCAGCTCTCATCTACGGCGAGGCTCTGGAGCATGCCAGGAGGCTTTATGAGGCAGGGAATGAGGTGAGAGGAGAAAGAGACTTTGATTTCGAGCTTTCAATTGATGAAACTTCAACACCAACAACCCCCCTTGCTCATGTTTTTATTGCAAAGGAATTGGAGAGGATTGGTATTAAAGTAATTTCAATAGCGCCGCGGTTTGTTGGTGAGTTTCAGAAAGGTATCGACTATATAGGTGATCTTAAGGAATTTGAAAAATCTTTTAGAGTGCATGCAGCAATTGCCGGGAAGTTTGGATATAAAATATCCATCCACTCCGGGAGCGACAAGTTTTTGGTATTTCCTGTTATTGGACGTATCACAGGCGGGAGGTTTCATATCAAAACAGCCGGCACCAACTGGCTGGAAGCGCTGAAGATCATCTCAAGAAAAGATCCCTCTTTTTTTAAGTTTCTCTACAAATATGCTCAGCAAAAGTTCGGGGATGCACAAAAGTACTACCAAATTACTCCTGACCAGTCAGCTCTCCCTTCTGTAAGCGCAGTGGATGATTCAAAGCTTCCTGATCTGTTCAGCAACTCTGATGTGCGACAGGTTCTGCATGTTACCTATGGGGAGATGCTGAAAGACACAGGTATAAAGAAAAAGATATTTATGGTTCTTGGCAAATATAAAGAGGATTACTGGCAAGCACTGGGTGAGCACATAGGGAAACATCTTGACCTTTTGAACGTTCCTCTGGCCGCATCTTGAAAAATACAATTTCACACCGTATTTTCATAAGCATCCGGGTGTTGAAAAGCAGTAGGGGCAATTCATGAATTGCCCCTACGTTAATTCCCGGTGCGTTTATAATTGCTTCAAACAACACTTAGGAAAATCTTTGATATATTTTAAAAGTTATTCCATTTTTAGAGGTAGTCATTAATGTTCATCAATTTTTTATTGACAAATATTTAACTATCCTTTAGTATTTAGGAAAAAGATTATGTAAGGAGGATAGGACATGGCATACGATGCCACGAAAATGGCAGACTGGCAGATTGCAGAATCAGCAGAAAAGAACATGCCCACTCCGGAGGAGTGGCGTGCCAAATTGGGCCTGGAAAAAGATGAAATTATGGCCTACGGAAGAATCAGCAAGCTTGATTTTATGAAGATTATTAATCGATTGGGAAAAAAACCTGATGGTAAATACATCGAAGTGACAGCCATCACCCCGACGCCGCTCGGCGAAGGAAAAACCACTACCGCTATGGGTCTTATTGAAGGCTTTGGAAAGCGTAATAAAAATGTGGGAGGAGCTATCCGGCAGCCCTCGGGTGGGCCTACCATGAACATCAAAGGAACGGCTGCAGGCGGGGGGAATGCTTTATTAATTCCTATGACAGAGTTTTCCATGGGATTAACAGGGGACATAAACGATATCACAAATGCTCACAACCTGGCTATGGTAGCGCTCACAGCACGGATGCAGCACGAGTTTAATTACAATGATGAGCAATTAGCAAAGAGGAACCTGAAGCGTCTGGATATCAACCCAAGACAGATTGAAATGAGGTGGGCTATTGATTTTTGCGCCCAGGCATTGAGAAATATCATTATTGGTATGGGCGGTAAGATGGATGGGTTCATGATGGGATCAGGGTTCCAGATAACAGTGAGCTCCGAGCTCATGGCTATTCTATCCATTGCACGGGATTTAAAAGATATGCGTGAGCGGCTCGGTAATATCACTGTTGCATACGACAAAAAGGGGAATCCTGTAACAGCAGATGACCTTGAAGTGGGCGGCGCCATGACTGCATGGATGAGAAATGCGATCAACCCGACCCTCGGCTGTACTGTAGAATACCAGCCTTGCATGATACATGCAGGTCCTTTTGCTAATATCGCTGTTGGGCAGTCTTCGATTATAGCAGACCGTGTGGGACTGAAGTTGTTTGATTATCATGTAACTGAGAGCGGATTTGCGGCGGATATCGGCTTTGAAAAGTTCTGGAATGTTAAGTGCCGTCTGAGCGGCCTGCACCCCAACGTCTCGGTGCTGACAGCAACAATCCGTGCTATGAAGATGCACGGGGGAGGGCCGCGGGTAATACCGGGCCAACCTCTTCCGGAGGAATATACAAAGGAGAACCTTGGCCTCCTGGAGAAAGGCATTGTAAATATGCTTCATCATATAGATGTAGTGAAGAAGTCCGGGATCAAACCTGTGGTATGCATCAATGCATTCCATACCGATACCAGAGATGAGATTGCCATGGTTCGACGCTATGCAGAAAAGGAAGGGGCGCGATGTGCGCTGAGTGAGCACTGGCTTAAGGGGGGCGACGGGGCATTAGAGCTTACCGATGCTGTAACTGACGCCTGCGAAGAGAACGTAGATTTCAAATATCTTTATCCACTGGATATGCCGCTTCGTGAGAGAGTCGATTGTATTGCCAGGGAAGTATACGGTGCTGACGGTGTGTCATGGGCTCCTGCTGCAGAGGAGAAAGCAAAACGTTTTGAATCTGATCAGGCTTTCAAGGACTATAACACCATGATGGTGAAAACACACCTTAGCCTCACTCATGATCCGACGGTGAAAGGCGTCCCAAAGGGGTGGAAGCTTCCGGTCAGGGATATCCTGCTTTTCTCAGGCGCAAAGTTCCTGTGCCCCATGGCAGGAACGATCAGCCTTATGCCTGGCACATCCTCTGATCCTGCGTACCGCAAGGTTGACGTGGATATAAATACCGGCGCAGTCCAGGGGATTTTCTAAATCTCAATAATATTAGCATATTAATATGGTCAGGCATTTGACTTTGAGCTTTTGCCTGACCTTTTTATTTTAATTGATATTCGCCGGATATAAACTAATTGAAACTTTTATTATTTATTAGAATCATTCATGATGATATTATGGAAGTTAATAGATGTAACTTATTCATAAAAAATGCTTTACATGTATAAAATGAAATAATAATCTTTAAATAATATGGATATTGTATATTCAAAAAATAATGTACCAATAAGATTAACCGAAGAAAGGTGGTTTTATATAAAGAAATACATAAAGAAGATGGTTTTGTAATTACTGCCTTCTTTACTGCCAAAAGGAAGCCAACTCCTTTGGAGGTGGTCTATAATATTTCTAAAAAGAGTAATTCAAAGGGTATGCCTTTAAAAGCCTTTTGGCTTGGAAAAAGCCACCTGCTTTGCAGGTGGTCTTTTACTAAACGTAGAAAACAACTTGAAAGGAGGCGAAAGGTATGGGAGCGTTAGAAATAAAACAGATATTAAGCTTTGTGCCGGATATCTTAAGGGTTGCGCATCCAAGAATGTGGATTAATCATGATAAGGGCGCTGATGTATTGTATATTAATTTTAAAAAGCCAAGTCATGCAGATGATTCTGAACTTACAGATGATGATATTATTATCAGATATGAGAAGGGAGAAGTTATAGGGATCACTGTTCTTAATGCGAGTAAAAGGAAAAAGAATAACACGAAAAATGCCAAATATTAATGGATGAGTAATATCGAAAATGATATGTATACTTGCATCTTTAAAAAAAGAGATAGACAGTTTACTGGATATTTTAAATAAAGTAAAAAAGAAAAAAGTCTCAGGGCTTGCTTGCTATCATGGAAGTCTCCATGAAAAGGATGTGTGTATAATAAAAACAGGGGTGAACAGGCACGATATTGACCCTGCTATTTTTAACAACTGTACCGAGATCATTTCAACCGGATTCTGCGGGGCTCTTATTCCCGAATTAAAGGCAGGGGATATTGTTGTATCGGCCGAGGTTTTGTCTGCGGATAATATGCTCCTTGATAAGCTTTTTAAAGATAATAAAGGTCAGGTAGCTGTTGATATGGAGTCTGTTGAAAAAATTCCCTCGGTAGAAGGGATATCGAAAGAGATCATGAGCTTTTTTAAGAACGAAGGTATTTTGGTTCATTGTGTGAGGACTGTCACTGCTGCACGAGTGATTAAGAATTATAATGAAAAGACGATGCTCCATGCTGCCACCAGCGCGGTTTCAGTGGATATGGAAGATTGTCACAGGATAAAGCTTGCAAAACGCCTTGGCACCCGTTTTATCAGCATACGCTCAGTATTTGACGAGCTTCATGATGAAGTGCCGGGGTTTAAAAGCGGGTTTATTTTTCATTCTTCTCTGCCATCCCTCCTGAAAAAACTTTCTGCTGCACAGGAAGGTATTGCGCTTTCCCTCGAAAAAATGTTAGAAATTCTTATTTGATCATTAAAATATTTGAAATATGCATGGAAATGATTTGTACTTTATTGCGAATAAAATGAAAGGGGTTATCTTTAGGAGAAAAATTATACTATTATTTTTTGCAGGTTTGCTTGTTTTAATACCGCTAACAGCATTTGCGAAGGAAGAATAAGAAACAATCACCGGTGCACTTGACAAACTGCTCGGCCAGTGGAAGAGGAGTTTTGCCGCGCCGAGCTACGGGCTTGCATTTTTTTTGCTCGTGTAGATGGGGAAAGTGGTGTTCTGAAAGACGAAGCCCGTGAATTTATTGTTCCCGCAGTGGACCTCAGGATATTCCGCGGCGTCAATGTATCGAAGAGGGGAGGCTTTTACA
>Ga0209977_10001607_pt1 | contig 9994 bp, 8 predicted proteins | sample SumtaG_2_FD_183113 | JGI IMG/M metagenome (GOLD analysis project Ga0209977, IMG submission 183113) | Deep subsurface microbial communities from Indian Ocean to uncover new lineages of life (NeLLi) - Sumatra_00607 metaG (SPAdes) (version 2) | ecosystem: Environmental > Aquatic > Marine > Oceanic >... | reverse complement strand
AAAACTAGATGAATTAAAACAACTCTATGAGGCGTTTATGCAAAGCAATTTCCTTGAGTTCCTCCCAGCTAATTATTCACCACTTCTTTCAATAGGTTTTGTATCGTTTCTGTCTCTCTTTATATTCATTCTTCCGTTACCAATACCAGAAGCAATTTTTACTACAATGCAATGGTTTGTGATTTACTATTTTACTACAAAGCAATAGTACTATTCAACCCTTCTTTTTTTTTTAATTTTTTAAGTAAAAAGTCACTTTAAAGGATTAAATAAAGATTTAAATATGAAACTATAATTGTTTACATTATTGGCGAGGTTTCTCTACATAAATGTAAATAAATTCAAATAATGATAACTTAGATGTTCGAAAAGGAATTAGCGAGGATAAAAGCAGAAAGGAGTGGGAAAAAACCTCTAAAGAGGAAAAAGAAGAAAAAGGATAAAACAAAAGCAAAAATCAAGAAAGAAGAAATTTTAGCAAAAAGAAGAAAAGATATTGAAGAAACTGAACAAGAGGAAGTAAGTTTAGTAAGAGAAAAAATTGAGGAACCCTCTGAAGAACCTTCAGAAGATCTCCCTGAAAAGCAAGAAGATTTTCTCTCTTTCTTCAAAAGAGATCCCAGAAAAGTAGGAAAACAACAAAAAGAAGAAAAGATAACAGTCTCGGAAGAGCCTCAAGACTTAGAAGTAAAAGAAGAGGCACCAGAATTACCTCCTAAAGAGCCTTCAGAAGAGATCACGGATGTGCAGGAGGAACCACAAAAAGAAGAAAAGATAATAGTCTCGGAAGAGCCTCAAGACTTAGAAGTAAAAGAAGAGGCACCAGAATTACCTCCTAAAGAGCCTTCAGAAGAGACCACGGATGTGCAGGAGGAACCACAAAAAGAAGAAAAGATAGAGATCTCGGAAAAGCCTCAAGACTTACAACCAAAGGATGAAATAAAAGCAAAAATCAAAAAAGAAGAAATTTTAGAAAAAAAAATATTAGAAATTGAAGAAGTAGAACAAGAAAAAGAAACTGAACCACCTCTTACAGTAGAAACTGTTAAAGAGGAAGAAAGTTTAGAAAAGAAAAAATTAGAAATTGAAGAAATTAAAGAAGAAAATAATTTGATCAAAAAAAAGGTAATTAAAATGGCAGAACAACAAGTTAGTTCAAATAAAAGAAAAAATGCAGAAGAAATTCTTAAAAAACTTAGCGAGAAATATGAAAAGGAAGGCAAGGATGTCGATTCTTTTGAGAAATTTTTACAGCATAGAAAGCCAAAAAAACTAAAAATAAGAGCACGAATACCTGTAACGATATCCCCTGATGTTAAAAGATCATTAAGACAGAGAATAACTCCCGATGAGAAGGCAAAAGTTAATTTGATTGTTGATTTTAAAGAACCCAAGGCAAGAAAAGGTAGAATCATAATATCCGAACAAAAAAGGAAAGATAAAAAAAGAATCCTCACCCTTCAAGCTCCCGAAATTCCTAGCTCATTCTCTTCATCAGCGTCGATTTTTAGAGAATCCCCAAATAAAGATATTTTATTAGAAAAATTGAAAAGGAAACGGACCATAAAAAAGAGGAGGATGTCTCGCAAATGACGAATGAAGATGATTCAATTACTAAACTTGCTGAAAGAATTTTTGAGGGAGTACAAGATAGCAATTTTTTCGGACTAAGTAAAGCTCACATCCATAACATCGCTTATTATGATTTTTCGGAATATCAATACATCTTAGAACCAAAAATCATAGAATTTCAAGAACCCACTATAGCAGATCTTCCTATAAGCTCGGATATAACCGATCCTACTGAAACAATATTCCTACAGTATTTAAGAGTTAGAATCGAAGAACTGATAAGTGAAAATTCTGATCATGGATATTATTCTTATTGGACAACTTACCCTGTTTGGGATCTACTTAAGTTATTCCCCGAACGGCATTCTAAGTGGAATCCTGTATCAATAAATGAAGAAGTGCGATTGATGATCATCAACATCTTAATCGCTGCTTTAATTACGAGCGATTTTTATGAAGATTTGCTTGAGTTGTTTCGATTAGCGTTGAACATAGTAAAAATCGACGAACAAGAATTCATAAATTGGTTACCTATCATTCCCGAAAACACTCATGCATTTACTTATTTTTGGACTGTTTTACTCCCATGGTTCTATGATCCCATTACACTTAAAAAAACACCGAATCAGCTCAAGAGCAGATGGAATGTAATAACTCAATTAGCAAAGATTCAATGGAAAGGGGATTTGATTCGCCTTTCGGCAGAACAACACGCATTAGAAGAAGCGAAGGCAATATTAAAGGTTAGAAAGGTAATACCGCAGTATACTTTTGAACCCTTTTTACGAAATAGTTGGAATTTTGGCCTTAGGGTAATTTACCGACAAGAATGGCGGCCTTTAGGTAATCAGCGTGGGGAAGTCGTCAAGACAATTCCGTTGGGTCCTAAGCAGGTAGAAAAAGTTACAACAAAAATAATACGCCGCACAAAAGTTATTAAAACAGCAGAAACTCTTAAAAGTGTTGAAGAGACTTCCGAAATTACCGACACGACAAAAGATTCCAATGAGATTGTGAATGAGGCTTCAGAAAATTTCGGTTGGAATGTTGAAGCAGAAGCCTCGGTGGGATTTTCGGTAATTTCAGCCAGCGTTTCGGGAGGTGCTCATGAGGAAACTGAGCAGAGATCAAAGGAAGCAAGTACCCATTTATCCGAATCGATGCAAAAAACAGCAAGTAAGATCAAAACTGAAACCAAAACAGTGGTAACCACCGAATCTGAATCAACTTATGAGGTTGAAACAGCGTCTGAGATAACCAACCCTAATGAAGAAATTCCCATTACATATGTTTACAGTAAATTGTTACGGCAGTACGAGATTTTTACGAGCGTTGCTGAAATCCAAAATATTATTATGATTGCTGAACCTATACCGAAACCTTATGAAGTTAATTTTGAGTGGGTAAAGAAATACGATTGGATTCTTGCAAAAATTCTGTTGGACGATTCTTTTAGAGACGCATTAACTTCTATTAGTCAGGCACCAACACCCCCCGATTACTCAGGTATAAAATCCATGTTAGAGTCAAAATTGGGTGATGTTCTTGGAACAAAAGAATCACCAGGTTTTCTAGAGCGATTTGCGGAGAAAACAGCGGGTGGCGGCTTATCTTTAGCCGGTATGGACATGATCGATGAAGCACAAAAAAACTATAAGGAAGCACTCCAAAAAGCCTTCGAAACCGAGCGAGAATTGGAATTTCTCAAAGTAAAACGAGATCGTCTTTTTCAGCATATTCGTGATAACATCCTTCATTATTGCAGAGCAATTTGGGCCCAAGAAGATCCACAACAGAGGATTTTAAGATACAAAAAATTAAAAATTCAAGTTCCTACCATGTGGGATTTCTACGGGAAGGTTGGTGGGGAAGAATTTACTACGGGAGAAGTGGATGAGGGGAGTGAAGACGGAGACGCACCTGGAGAAGAAGATATATCTCTAGATGATTTATTATACAAAATAAAGGAATTTGAAACTGATGAAGATGAAACGACCACATTTGATTTAGATGGGGAATTCCGAGAAAATGGGGAATCAACAGTTGATATTACCGATCTCATTAATCCTATAGGACCAATTGGTTATTATGGGAATTATGCAATATACAACATTAAGCCAGAGTTTATACGTTCGGAATTATTTACTATGCTCCAAATCAGGAAAACTCCATATCTTTATTACCGGAGTGAAGATGAAAATCCTATTCTTATGGATCCCGAATTAAAAAGGCTCACTCAAGAACACTTAAACGAGGGTCCTAAAGATGAAAATGAAAAATTAGAAATGATCGAACTTGTACCCACCCTTCGAGTATTATACTCAGCGGCAGAAGAAGTTGGGGAAGAAGAATTGGATGAATTTCTTGATAATGAAGAATTATTCAAGCAACATTATCCAGAATTTATACTTAGGAAAGAACGTAGTCTAAGGGTTTTGCTAGACACTCAAAATCTTCTTATAGATATACTACCAGGATCAGGTACCGCACTTGAATCATTTAAACTAGCACATCGTGGAATGGATATACTAAAAACTCTCGAGGAAAAGAAAACTCTTGAGTTGGAAAACAAACGTAGAGAACATTTATTGGCAAAAGAAAAATATGATGCTAAATACTGGCCGGGTACGGATAAAGTGGTAATTTTTGATACAGAAGAAAAAGAGGAAAGGATTGACGATGAGATTCAATAATCTAGTTAAATTAACTATTGCATTAGAGGACTTGGGAATCGAAACCATTTTACAACTCTTAGAGAAATGCAAAAGATTGATTTGGTGTGGCGTAACTTAGCCCCTAAAGTTAAGAGCGCTTACAGTCTTCTTATAGAGATGCTTAACAAAGCCCCAATTGCTACCAAGGAAATGTTAAAAGTAGATTTTTACCAAAGAACAGCCACCGGAATTAAACCCATCACTGAGTTCTATTTTTCAAAATTTAATATTTTATACGAGTTTTTATCTGAACAGATAAAAAACCCCCCTTATTTATCGAAAAAATAAATAATTTATAACGAAAATATTAATATAACCATTGAATCTTTAAAATTACAATTAAATATGATAGTAAGATATATATATAAAATTCGTGAGGCGAATGTTAAAAATTCGTGAAGAGAGTTATCGTCTAACGCTCCAAACTAAACTATTCGGATGAAACTGTAAACTCGATTCCAAGAAATTAGACGCACTTTTGACTAATGCTGGGTTGAAAGGGGATATCGAAGATTCTGCGATAATACCCGTTCCAAACACCGATTTAGTAATGGTAAAAAATATTGATGTCTTTACACCAATTATCGACGAACCGGAAATAATGGGTGAAATAGCCGCAGCCAATGTAACCAACGATGTATTTGCGTTAAACGTCCCAGAAATCTCAGGCATGCTTGTATTTCTTGGGATAAAAAAGAATACGCCTATGTATATCGCAGAAGGAATATTGGTCGGTATAAGAAACTTTATCGAGAATAAAATTGACTCGAAAGTACTTGGTGGTCATACTATCTACTCAGGATGGCCTCTTATTGGCGGAGAAGCTTCGGGATTTGTCAATAAAGACAAAATAATTAAAAAGAACTTTGTAAAAGAGGGAGATACTTTAATACTTACCAAACCCGTAGGAAATCAAGCAATCATGGCAGCATACCGATTACAGAAAAACAACCCTGACCTCTTGAAGGCTTTTTCTAAAGAGGAAATTGATAAATCAATAGATTTAGCCGTAGAGTATATGACTATGCCGCTTCAAAGCGTTGTAAAAGCTATCCATTCTTATGAAGATGTATCTTTCGTGCATTCAATGACAGACGTTAGCGGCTTTGGGTTGGCCGGGCATTTAAAGGAGATGCTTCAAAATTCAAATTTATCTGCTCATATCAAGAAGGTTCCGATATTTAAGCTTACTAAGGAATTAGCGTACGAATTTGGATACAAATTTGACGAATGTGAAATGCCTGAAACTGCGGGTGGAATGCTACTTTCCGTGGATCATGAATATGCTGAAGAGTTTTCAAAACGACTCGACAACGAATTTCACGTGTCTAATTGGATTATTGGAGAGATCGATAACATTAATAAACCTGGACATGTTCGCGTTTCAAAAAATGTTGAACATGTCGAAATAACTGAAATATAACGATGTTAATGATGTAGGCTAAAACACTGTAAGTGGCTGCCTACTGAAAATACTCCGTTGCACAACGGCATCGAAAAGCTTATTCTTATTTTTCTATAATATTATTTTGATTTTTTTGTTTTATGCAAATTTTTTCGTTTCCACTCTTTTAAATACCAATTCAAGAAGGTATTTGTGACCCCTAAAGAGTTTTTTTTTTGATTTTGGAAATCTTCTAATTTTTTCTGTTTTAACCGGAAAGTAAACATAAAACAAAATTGAATAAGATATACTTAGTTAAACTCAAAACCAAATGGTGTATAAAAGGTGCTATAGCACTAGAATATTACAGTTCGATCTAATCTCGTTGATATTTAACACTTATCGAAAAAATAGATAAATATAATCGAAAATTTAAATAAATCTCAATTATTAATTAAATTACCTTAAAATGGAAAATGTTTATGGTTAAAAAAAAATGATTGAAGAAAAACCGGATTGGTATCCAATGTGGAGAGATTTGGGTATAGATATTGAAAAGCATGACCAATTACTAGCAATACTTCCTGATGCGTTTAAAACAATATATATTGACTCGCAAATAAATAGACCGAAAAATATGGCATTTTGGGATTTTATTGTTGGAGACATTCATGGGTTGCGTGTAAGTGAATTGAAGAAAGCAAAAGAAGAAGGAAAGAAGGTAATCGGTACTTTTTGTCTTTATATACCTGATGAAATAATCGTTGCTTTGGATGCAATCGGAGTTGGATTATGTGGTGGTACGAATTTTTCAAATTTTGCATCAGAAGATCTTTTGCCAACAAATATTTGTGCTTTAATTAAGTCAGCATTAGGTTTTGGTATTGGAAATGTCTGTCCGTATTTTGCAATAACTGATTTGTTAATTGGAGAAACTACATGTGATGGTAAGAAGAAAGCGTGGGAGATTTTAAACGACTATAAACCCGTATATATTGTGGAAACTCCTCAGTGCAAAACAAGGCCACAAGCGCGAGCGCATTTTATTGAGGAACTTAAAGCACTTATCATTAAACTTGAAGAAGTCACTGGAAATAAACTTACTGCTGAAAAATTAAAAAAAGCTATGGAAAAAATTTCTAAAAAGAGAAAACAATTAAAAAGAGTATATTACACTCGAAAAGCGGATCCTGTTCCAATTTCAGGAAAAGATGGGTTATTGGTTTCGCAAATAGCTTTTTATGATGACCCCGATAGGCAAATTGAAATGATAGGAAAGTTAGCCGATGAATTAGAACAACGAGTTAAAAATGGTATAGGAATTACTAATAAGGATACAAAAAGAATTTTAATAAGTGGGACACCCATGGCAATTCCCAATTGGAAAATCCATCACTTAGTTGAGACCAAGGGAGCCGTAATTGTTGCTGAAGAAACATGTACAGGGACAAGATATTTTCAATCAGAATTTGAAGAAAAAATGGGAGAAACCATCGATGATCTTATTGAACAATTAGCCGATCGATATTTAGGAATCAATTGTGCCTGTTTTACTCCAAATGATGGACGAAAGGAAGATATTTTAAGACTTGCTAAAGAATACAAAGCAGATGGGATAATTCTTTATACATTAAATTTCTGTCAACCATACGATATTGAAGCAGTTGGATTAGAAAAAGAGTTAAAAAAAGCAGGATTTCCCGTTCTTTCAATAAATACTGATTATTCTTCAGATGATGAAGGACAACTTAATACAAGAATTGAAGCATTCCTTGAAATGCTAAAATAAATAGATTTTTCATAGCTAATTCAAACTATTAGAATTATGATGTAATTATTATATTTGAGGTATACTAAAAATTATATTTTTCCAAGATTTTAATAGATATTAATATAGCATATAAAGTGAGGTGAAAATGGAAAAAATACCAGAATATCGATTGACAAAGCAAGTTAAAATCTATGGTTGATCATGTAAACTTGGTGCAAACCAATTAGACGAATTACTGGAGAAAACTGGTCTAAAAGGATTTATTGAAGATGCTGCTATTGTGCCCGTTCCAAATTCCGATATGGTTCAAGTGAAAAGTATAGATATTTTTACTCCTCTTGTAGATGAACCAGAAATAATGGGCGAAATCTCTGCTTGTAACGTAACAAATGACATATTTGCGATGAATGTTCCGGAAGTTTCAGGAATGCTCGTGTTTTTAGCTATCAATAAAAACACTCCAATGTACATTGCCGAAGGAATTCTTAGGGGAATTAACAGGTTTATGGAACAAAAAATAAATTCCAAAGTGGTGGGAGGTCATACTATATACAACGAGTGGCCTCTTATTGGTGGAGAAGCGTCTGGTTTTGTAAATAAGAACAATTTAATCAGAAAACATGGTGTGAAAAAAGGTGACAAATTGATCTTAACAAAACCTATTGGAATACAACCAATTATGGCAGCGTATAGGTTACAGAAAGATTTTCCAGAGATGCTGGAAGGATACTCATCAAAAGAGCTCAATAATTCGATTGAGTTAGCAATAAATCTTATGACTACATCCAATCAAGGCGTAGTAAAAACAATTTATACTTATCCCGATTTCTCGTTCATTCACGCTATGACCGATGTTACTGGCTTTGGATTGTCCGGGCATTTAAAAGAGATGCTACAAAGTTCTGGATTATCTGCAGTTATTGAGAAGGTTCCTTCAATCAAATTTTCTAAAAACCTCTCTGAAGAGTTAGGATACGCTTTTGATGATTGTTTGTGTTCTGAAACCGCTGGGGGTATGCTAATAGCTGTCGATCCGAGTAAAGTAGAGGATTTTTCTAGTGCTCTCTCTAGTGATGGCATTTCTAATTGGACTGTTGGTACTATTGATAACAAAGAAGATGAACTTGTAAGGATATCGAAAAAAGTTGAACAGATTGAAATAAACAAAGCATAATGGCGTCGATGAAATAGGCTAAAACACATATGTGGGTGCTTATTGAGAATCCCGTTGCACAACGGCGTCATTTTTTACCAAATCATTGTCTTATCTCAGATTGCTTAGAATAAGTGTCAAGCAAATTCTATTAATTTTTTAAAAAGGAATAGATGAAAATACTTTTAGATTTAGAATTATAAGAGGAAATATTCAATATTAACTCGAACTTAAGTTTATATTCCCTCATTTTCTTCTAATACTAAAAAAAAGAAACATTACGAATATGGATAAGGATAAAGATTATTATAAAATTCTCGAAATCGAAGAAGACGCTTCTGAAGAAGAAATTAAACTGGCTTATCGGAGATTAGCGAAAAAATATCATCCCGACCTTAATAAAACCGATCCTGAAGCCAAGGAGAAATTTATTGAATTACACGAAGCCTACGACACACTAAATAATCCCCAGAGAAGAAAAATTTATGACCAAGCAGGTTACGATCCAAAAAACATTGATTTAAGCGATTTGCTTTGGAGATATAACTCCGTCCGATTTAGAGAAATGTTAAGACAAATATATGCCAACCAATATAGAACTCCATACAGTAAACCACCTCCTGAAGGAATGTATACATAGCAATCTTCTCAAGAGTATTAGATACTATTTTTTTAAATAATTTATCAAGGATCAAAATAACCATTTAGTATGACTCATACTTATTTAGGACCTGCATATCGCATCGAATCTGAATGTTTAGTTATTAGGTGTTATAATCCCAAAGATGCGCTTTTATTACAAAAATCAGTTCAAGAAAGTGTTGAGCATCTTCGACCGTGGCTTCCGTGGGTAAAGGACGAACCTGAAGAATTAAAGGTTAAAATTGAACGCCTTAGGATGTTCCGAGCTAAATTTGATTTAAGTGAAAATTACATCTATGGTGTTTTCGATACTAACGAGACTGAATTGATTGGAGGAACCGGACTTCATCCCAGGGTCGGATCAAAAGCGTTTGAAATAGGGTATTGGATAAATGTGAACCATGTCAATAAAGGATATGCTACGGAAATATCTGCTGCTCTCACTAAAGTAGCATTTGAGATAGAACACGTAAATAGAGTAGAAATTCACTGTGATCCAATCAATTTTAATAGTATCGCAATTCCAAAAAAATTAGGATATGTATATGAAGCAATTTTACGGAGCAGAACTAAAAATATTGATGGGAACCCATCAGATTCAATGATTTGGTCAATATTGAAAGAGGAATACTTAAAATCTCCATGCGCTAAAGCAAAAATAGTAGCGTATGATGTATTCGGTAATCTAATTATCTCATAATTTGAATTTATTTTCCTAAAAGTGCTTTCATACTCTTTAGTATTATTTCAATTTCGTT
>Ga0209977_10001606_pt1 | contig 10000 bp, 7 predicted proteins | sample SumtaG_2_FD_183113 | JGI IMG/M metagenome (GOLD analysis project Ga0209977, IMG submission 183113) | Deep subsurface microbial communities from Indian Ocean to uncover new lineages of life (NeLLi) - Sumatra_00607 metaG (SPAdes) (version 2) | ecosystem: Environmental > Aquatic > Marine > Oceanic... | reverse complement strand
AGAAAATTGGGAAATTAACTCAGTCATTTTAGTTTTTTTATTCGAATCTAAATCTAAGCAATTAATTATTCCAGCATTAATTACCTGAGATAAAATACTTTTGCCTTTCTCAGTTCGAGGTATAACAGTAGTATATTTATCAGGTGAGCCTAACCCTCCAAATGAGATATCAGCAAAAATATTAGTGAAGTCATCACAAGCGTTACAGGCTGGACGCATATACTCTTTTAAATGATTAAATGGAATATGAATTATTTTTTCTCCTGTTCCTTCACTCTTTAATCTAAAAATCACATCCTCCTTGATGTTGATCTTAACAATGTCAGAAAATTTTATGTTAAAATCTTTCTCAAATTTCTTTATCTGCGATTTTTCAAAAAAGAAATTTTCATAACAAAATAAGCCAAGACATATCTCAACATTTTCAGAAGGAGTCACTCCTAAATCTTGCATACACCTGATCGTATATAATTGGCAAGGAGTACCCACTACCGCTAATTTTTTGAATTTATAATGATTCAATTCTGGAATTGAATGAGTATAAGTACTAAACTTCTGTATCTCGTCTAAATGAGGCGAGATATCCAATTTAGTTCCAGAAGATCTTATTAAATCAGGTTTATTATCAGCAAAAGTTGCTTCTCTGGAAAAAGGAGCGTCAGTTCTCGAAACAATTGCTCCATCAACCATTTTTTTTTCTATCAAATAATTTATTATTGAGTTCACTACACCGCCATCAGTTCCGTACTCTAAAAATTCCTCATCAGTGGCTTGACATGAATATATATCCTCGTAATTTCCGATTGGCATAGAAGAATAATCAGAAAACTTATATGTTTTGTTGAGATCATCGTCTAAAATATGTGTTTGTGGACAAATATAATAACATATTCCACATTCAAGGCATTCATCTTCGTTAATATATATTGGAGGCAAATATAGGTCTTTAAATCCAATAATATTGTATTCTGCTGAGCTACAAAAAGAAACGCAGCCTCCACATTCTTGGCATATACCTCTATCGTGCACTTCCTTTATTAAATCATGAAACGATTTAGTACTCATCTTGATTCTCTTTCAAATTAATTGTTTTACATTTTTTTCGTTTAGTTCCACCAATTTTTTCTACTAAAAATTGCCCGGGCTTTACATCTTTTAAACTCTTAGATTCAATTAATCCTGCTTTAACTATATCGTTATATAGTTTATCTGCAGCTTTCGATCTCGTTATTACAGAAGACCATCCATCTTGCGACCCAATCGATCCTACAGAAATGTCGGCGTAATCTGATGTTAGATCTTCACAAAAATGACAATTATCGCGCGCGTATTTTTGCACTTCTTTAAGGGGTACATCCATTTGCTCTCCAGATTTCAAATTTATTATAAATTTACCGCCTCCGATATTCATTTTGGTTAGTTCATTTAAGTCCTTACTGAACTGTTCTTTAGCTAAATTAATTATTCCGTCATAAGGGAATGATTCCATGCAAAAAAGCCCGATCCTGTATTTAATATTTTTAAAAAATGGTAGCCCACTCGGAAACATAGTCCCCTTTTCTATAGCTTTCATCATGCAAGGCACTCCTACGAAAGCTATCTTCTCGTATTTCTTACATTGATCTATGATGGTTAAAGAAGGCGAATTTGCATATTTAGTTCCACCTGTTTTATATAAATCTTTCACATTTTCTACTATTACAGGTTCAGGTCTCCATATTTCCTCAGAATGCTGCACAGCTACAATTGCATCAACAAGATTATTGTCTAAAAGATATTCCAAGATAGAAGTTACAATACCACCATCTTGACGAACTTTCTTAATAATATCTTTGGTCGTTGATGCTGAGTAAGCGTTAATATAAGCTCCAGTTTTGTCAGACCATTTTAAAGTTTTGTCTAACTTTTTAATGCTTTCGTTAGCTTGATCTATCGAAAAGGAACGAGGGCAGACTGAAAAACACAACCCACATTTCATGCAAATATCTTCGTCAATTTCAAGAGTGTCTGCCGTCACTTCAATGGCGTTTACAGGACAGATCGCAGAGCACCATCCACATTGACAACAAACTCCCGCGTTAAAAACTATAGAAACAGGTTCAAGATAGTGCTCAATAAAATCGTCTGGTAAATCTCTTACTTGGTACCTATAAAAGAATTCTTTCACTTCAACTTCTTTTTCTTCTCCCTTGATTTTTTTTATTACCGTTTTAGTCTTGATTTCCACATGTTCCTGAACGTACCCTTGTTCTTTTAAATAAATAACATCTCTAATAACATTTTCAGGAGGGAAATCTTTGACGATCTTTACGATTTCCTCTAAAAATAACGGCTTATTACCCATTAATTCTTTTAGTACTAATTTACGCTCAGTTTCGGCTTCTATCATAGCATCTAGGATTTCGTAAAATTCGTTTTCAGAAAATTTATTTACTTTCAATATCTCTTCTTTTGCTTCAAAAAAAGCTCTTACTTGAAAGTTTCCCGAAGCTTGATAAGTAGCCTCCATTAAGTCTTTAGGAGAAATTCCCTTAAATAACTTGTTATTTACAACTTGAACCATATTTCCTTCATTTACCTATTTATTTAATACACATTTTAACAAATTAAATTTTTATTAAACTCCCTCCTTCGCAAGGTAAGTCATCATATAACTAAATTTTTTTTATAAGATTCATTCTTCTACGGGAGTAGTTAATGTTTTTTGTTTTACTTTCTTAATATCCATGCTTTTTAACGGATTGGGTCCAGATCTCGTTACCTTTTCGTAAGCATCCTCAACGCTTTTTACTAGCTTATCTGCTTCTGCTCCACTTAACCAGTACATGTTAATTCTTTGATTACCAAACCCTCTAGAATCTAAGATTCTATTTGCTAAATCAACGTGCCTTTGAGCCGTAAAATTGCCATTTTTGAACTGACATTCATTTGGTCGTCATCCTACGACCATAACTCCATCAGCTCCAGCTTTTATGCTATGTAAGATGTGTTTTACGTCGACTCTTCCAGTACACCTAACCTTTATAATCTTTACCGACGCTGTATATTTCATGCGAGAAACACCAGCTAAGTCCGCAGCCGAGTAGCCTCACTTTATACACGCAAACATTAGAATTTTGTAATTATCATCCATTTCGTTTAACCTCCTTCTAAGATTCCATCAATTTCAGTAAATAACTGATAATCTCGATAATATCTTATGTCAATCGCGTGAGTGGGGCAACAAGTAGCGCAAATACCACACCCGTCGCAGTTTATCTCGTCAACAACAGCCTCTTCGTCGCCATCAACTTTTATAGCGTTTTTAGGGCATGATTTTTCACACCTTTTACACGAAATACACAACTCGTTATCAACTTCAGCGGTTATTAGTTCAATATCTACTTCTCCAGGGGCGGTTAATTCAGCTACCTTGCTCGCAGCGGCTCTTGCTTGAGAAACCGAATACGCAATATCTTTTGGTCCTTGAGCAAACCCAGCTATAAAAATTCCCTTAGTTTTAGTCTCTTGTGGCATTAAACCAAAGTGAGCTTCTGTTAAAAAACCGTTTCTATCGACATCTAAGTTTAATACTTTAGCTATTTGCTCCGTACCTTTTGATGGTAATGCAGCTGTAGATAGAATGACTAAATCCGCGCTAATTTTAATAATTTCGTCAGTTAAAGACGAATAAACTCGAATATTTACGTTTTTAGTCTCTGGATCTTCAGTAATTTCGCCAACCTTTCCCCGGATCATCCTGATATCAGAATCTTTAGCTCGTTGATAATATTCTTCGAATCCTTTTTCGTTCGTTCTTATATCTATGTAGCAGATGGTAATGTTCGCGTCTGGAAATTCTTCTTTAAGCAATTTTCCGTTTTTCAACGATAACATGCAACAAACGCCACTACAATAAGGTCTTTCCGTGTCACGACTTCCTACGCATTGAATAAACACAATTTCTTTAGGTTTTTTGGCGTCCGAAATTCTATGAACATGTCCTTCTAATGGACCATTCGGTGCTAAGATTCTTTCAAGTTGGGCTTGTTGAATCACATTTTCGAATTTTCCGTATCCGTATTCTCCAAATGGTTCGTAAATATCCCATCCAGTTGCTATTATTATCGTTCCTACATCAAATATAACTTCTTCAGGCATTTGACTGAAGTCAATAGCATCTAACTCACAAGCTTCCACACAACTAAAACATTCAACGCATACATCTCTATTAATGTCGTACAAAAAAGGTACTGCTTGTCCAAACGCTATATCTATTGCTTTTCTTACTCCTAAATTTTCGTCAAAATAGTTCGAAGTATATACTGGACACACTTCAGAACAGGCACCACAACCATTACAATCGTTATTAATATAACGTGTCTTCTTCTCAACGGTGATTTTATAATTTCCGACATATCCTTCAACGTTTTTCACTTCGCTATAGCTTAGAATCTCGATATTTTCGTGGCGATTGACTTCAAGCATTTTGGGTCCGCAAATTCAAATCGAACAATCGTCGGTTGGGAAGGTTCTATCTAATTGAGACATTCTTCCCCCGATTGTGGTATTTTTTTCGACTAAATAAACTTTTATTCCTCCGTTTGCTAAATCAAGCGCTGCGTTCATTCCAGCAATTCCTCCGCCAACAACTAAGGTTGCTTTTTCAACAGGAACTGTTCTTACAGGGACAACTTCTAAACGTATTGCTCTATTAACTCCGCTTTTAACTAAGATTTTTGCTTTTTCTAGTGCTTCTTCATTATCTTCAGTACACCAAGAACAGTGCTCTCTTACATTAACCATTTGAAAAAAGTAAGGATTCAAATCGGTTTTAGCAAGCGATGCCCTGTAAATTGGTTCGTGTGTCCTAGGTGTTCAAGCAGAAGCTACAATACAATCTAAGTTTTTTTCTTCTATGTCTTTGATTATCTCGTTTTGACCGCTTTCTGTTCATAGAAAGGCATGAGTTTTCGAAATGATAACATCATCTAGATTCTTGGCAAATTCTACTAACTTATCGCAATCAACTTTACTACGTATGTTTATACCTCACTGGCAAGCATAGTATCCAATCCGATGATTTTCAGATTTTTCCATTTTCTTTCTTTCTCCACCTCAAATTTTACAATTTTGTTTATTTCTTTTTGTAGATCATTTTTATTTGATTTTTGATCAACTTCCGATATAATACTAATTTTAATATCGAAATATTTAGTTTTTTAATTTAAATTATTTGTTAATTTAGTTTTTATGTTATATATTATATTATTTTCTATTTAACGATATAAGTTAATGTTGATAACGCTAATAATGAAATAATTAATATTATTCTCATTTAAAAATATACTCTAAGAAAATTTTAGAGAGATTTTAAACTTTAATTAAAAAATTGAATAATATTAAAATTAATTTTCTAATATACAGATTGAAAACAATTATTAGGAGAAAACATGAAAGGTTTTATACTGATTGAGTTTGATTTATGGTTATTAAATCACTTCTTTTTTCAACTAATTCAGAAGTTAATTCTTCTAACTTTTCGATTTTTCTTTCTAATAGTTCTATCCTATTGAAATTGTTTGAAAGGATTTTTCTAATTAATTTATTTTCCGAGATAGTAAAAGCTCCAGCTTTTTTCTTAAAAAATTTAAACCTTCGGTAAAATTCCGATTTTTTTAAGAGATTCAATCGAATTATCCATTTAACCATTGGCACAAAACGTCTTTTCACTCGTACTTTTTTTTCAACTTCTTTATAATAATCTTGAAGTGTGTGTCGTTGGTAATGTAATAGTTTTTCGGATTTAAGGGTGTCGCAAAAGCCACAATGAAAGCCTTTTTCAGCAAATCCTTCTTCATGTAAAAAATTTCGACCTAGCCCAAAAATATCCATCATATCATTAAGGTACTCTCTATAAGTTATCCTACATCTTTCTCCGCCAGCTAGATTGAACGTATCTCCCCATACTTCATCACACTCAACAGCGTTAGCGAGCGCTAGTCCGACATCTTTAGTATCACAAATTTCGATTGAAGTATCTAAAGGCATATGGAACATCAATGGGTCCATATTTAATTTGTCTACAGAAGCAATAAATGTTAATCTAAATATTGCAAAATCTACACCCGAATCCCTTATCAATTTTTCCGCTGTAATTTTAGTCAAAGCATAATGATCTCCACGAGTTGGAGCAAGTATGTCAGTAGTTTTAATCATTGGGTTATCTAATCTATCTCCATAAACGGCAATTGAAGAAGTAAAAATTAATTTTGGTTTTTGGGCTTGATTTTTTATCGCATTAAGCAAATTTTTAGTTCCTCCAACATTTACGGATTCAGCTAAACTTGTGTTAACATCTGCTAGTGGTGGAATAATGGCTGCTAAATGAATAATAACATCTTCTTCTTTAACTGCGCTTTCCACATCGTCTTTATTTCTAAGGTCGCCCCAAACAATATCAATCTTGTTTTTGAATTTTTTAGCTAATTTTCTATTTTTTCGGTTATATACTTCAAATACTCTAACATTAAAATCTTTATTTAGTAATTCTTTTAAAGTACTTAATCCAACATTTCCAAATGCACCTGTTAATAAAACATTCATAACATTCTCCTCTTTTAACCTTAAATTTAATTTTTTTATGATTTAAAAATAAAACAAAATCCCTATTTAAGAAGAATTGATACCTACTAAAGAGTTGAATTGTTGCGATCGCAACACATAATAATGTGTATTTATACTTCAAATTTAAGAAAAAATTACTCGTACAGAGTTTTTATTTAATGAAAATTATACGATTACAAATACCAGGAAATTTTTTGGAATATGTGGGGTTTGCTGATTTATTGCAAAATCTCGAATTTATCGAAATTTTAAACGCTTTCCAGTACGACCAAAACCACTTCTTTGCTCTTCAACGAATAAGGTTTAAGCCAAATATGATAACGAACTTGGAAGAATTTATTAAAACTAAGTTTAATCCACAATCTTTCCAATTATTAAATCAAACTGGAAACGAGATAATTTGCATTATGAATCAGAATAATACTTCGGGATTTTTTCCGATTGTTGATTCTGGACCGTGGGCTTTTCTATTTCCTATTCATATTTCACAGGAACGTCTATTAATTAATATAATTTCTCAAAATGAATACATTAAGCAGTTATTCAAAGTTATATCCTCATTTACAGAAAATTATAAAATCATTGGAATGACCGATTTAGATAAAATTGATCGCGTTGAAGAAACTATTTGGAAGTCCGCTATCCCCTTTCCGAATTTTACAAAAAGACAACAAGAAGTTGCCGCTTACGCCGCAAAAAATGGATTTTTTAAATCACCAAAAAAAATTAGTGCAATTCAAATAGCTAAACATTTCAAAATATCAGAATCTGCTGTAAATCGTCATTTAAAAGAAGCGAGGAATCTATCTATGGAGTATTTTTTTGGTAATTTTATGTAAACTTAGATTCAATTAAATTGAAAATATTTTTATAAGCGAATAACCTAAAATGTAAATAATCAAGAAAATAAAATAATTTACTTGTTAAAATTAAATCTTATTCAATTATGTTTGATCCAAAACCTTCACCACAAGAAATTTTTGAGAAAAGGGAGGAATTTGGATTAGAAAATTCAGTTAAAATGTTAACTGATATTGTTGAAACTGAAAAGGATTACGGCAAAAGGAAAGGAGCGGTAAAATATTTAGGATTAGTAAGTAGGGAAGTTCCCTCGCTGAAGAAAGAATGCTTTAGTACGTTAGAAAATGTTTTAATATCTGAAGATGGTATTGAAATTAAATGCGAAGCTGCGAAAGCTTTAGGTAAATTGAGGTTTGAAAAAGCTCTAAAGCCTTTGATGTGGATATTGGAACAGAAATTGGATAATATTGAGATTAAATTATCTGCTTTGAAAGCTATAAAGAAAATAAAATTCGAAGAACCTCAGATAAACCTTTTTATCAATGAATTAGATTCGCATTATAATTCTATTAAAGATTTTGTCAAAAACCAATTATTAAGTGTAGGACCAGAAATTCTAATAAAATCGTTGTTGAGTTTTTTAAAAAGCGAAAACATCTCGAATGAACACAAATCAGAGATAATTAAACTTATAGGATATGAATTGTCGAGCATTAACGTTTCTTTTGAGGATATTAGTTATCTAAAAGTTAAGTATCCAGAAGTTATCTCTAATTTAATTCAAAATAAACAGCTTATATTAAATGAAATTACGCGAATTTTAAAAGAATTAGATTCTGAATTAATGGATTCTGCGGTTTCGATTCTAAAATTATTAGGCCCAGATATTAATCAGGATGTAACTAGATTATTACTGAGCGACGATTTTATCGTCAAAAAGAATGCTATAGCCCTTACTGGAAAATTAAAGTTAATAGATGCTGTAGATTTCTTAACACAGAATTTAGACAATATGTATAACGAAGTAAGTATAGCTACAATTGAAGCTTTGGGAGAGATCGGGGACCTTTCGGCAGTACCAGAAATGCTAGGCATATTGGACATAGAAGATATTAGCTTCGAGTACACCGATTTGGATATGAAGCTTTACATAATAGATGCAATAAAAAAGATTTATTTGAGTAATAAAAACGTTAATTACGATTCCTTATTTTCGTACTTAAATTCTGATAACGATACGATCAAAGAAAGCATTGCATTTATTTTGGGAGAAATTGGAAATAAGGAATTTGTAAAACCACTAAAAAGTTTATTAAAGATTAGGAATTTAGACGTTAAAAAAAACACAATCATCGCTCTTGGAAAAATAGGAAACATTGAACCAATTAGCGACCTAATAGAAATTTTAGAGAACTCTGAATCATATTGGCTCATAAAAAAAGTAGCAGTAGATGCTATCTATAACATTTTTCAAAGAAATTGGTATAAAGTAAAAGATGATGATGTAGAATTAAAAAGAACTTTAAACAAAGATGTAGCAATTATAATAGATTACCTAAAAAGAAGCGATGACGAAAATTTCAAAGTTAAAGTAAGTTTAATCAAATTTTTAGAAATGTTTGGAGAAGAACACGCTTTAAGCGCTCTACTTTCGAGAGTAAACGATTTTCCTCGAATTGTAAGGATCCACGCTTCCAACGCGATTAAGAAGATCGAAGAGAAACTGGAACTTGAAAATGCAGAATGAACGGGTTTTTTTATCGAAAGCACGCGATTATTTTTTAATAAATTTTATTATTAGTAATCCATTTCCATTACATAGATCTACAAACAAATAAATTAAACTAATACAGAGTTTTTGGTGATTGATTAACTATGACTGAGAATCAAACGGAAAAAGAGCAAACTCATTCTCAATATGATTATTCCTTTGATTATATTCAAAAGAAGCTTGAAGGGAAAAAGGATTCTTATGGTATGCTAATGAAGGAGATAGTTAGAACAGGAATATGCACGGAATGCGGGACATGTGCCGCAGTTTGTCCAGTTCTAGAGTGGGACGCTATAGCTGGGCAGCCCAAATTAATAGGAAAATGCACTGGGTGTGGGATTTGTTATAACCAATGTCCCCGAACTATAACAGACCCTATCCAACTGATGGGAGAATTCAAGACAGGATATGTTGCGAATACAGATATACCAGAAGTTATAGGGGGTCAAGATGGAGGAACTGTGACTTCTTTGCTTATTTATTTATTTGAGGAACATTTAATTGATGCTGCAATCGTTGCAATGAAAGATCCTAGTGATCCGTGGCATCCTGTTTCTCAGATAATTACCAGTAAAGAGGACGCTATAAAAGCTTCTGGTTCGATTTACTGTCACACTCAAACTGTCGAATCATTAATGGATGCTATACGACAAGATTATAGATCAATAGCTTTTGTTGGTACACCTTGTAATATTGATGCCGTAGATAAGATGATGAGTTCTCCAGCGGGAATGTTAAAATATTTTATGCGCGCTCACATTCTTAAAATAGGTTTGTTCTGTATGGATTCTTTCGCTCCAGAAGCACTTTATCCCTTTTTCG
>Ga0209977_10001605_pt1 | contig 10000 bp, 9 predicted proteins | sample SumtaG_2_FD_183113 | JGI IMG/M metagenome (GOLD analysis project Ga0209977, IMG submission 183113) | Deep subsurface microbial communities from Indian Ocean to uncover new lineages of life (NeLLi) - Sumatra_00607 metaG (SPAdes) (version 2) | ecosystem: Environmental > Aquatic > Marine > Oceanic... | reverse complement strand
TACCTAGTAAACCGCATTGCAAATTTTCTCCTAAAATGTGCTTTACCCATTCTAAGCAATTCCATTTTACTCGCCCAGTTAAATCACGACGCATCCATGCAGCTGCTTCCTGGTAATAAGATCCACCTACATATAAAGTCAAGTGATTTGTAGCAGTGACGCCCGTACATCTGCTACGATTACATGTGCCTGTGGTTTTAACTTGGACAACAGTGACAGTGTCTAAATACTGGCGCAGACGTTCTTTGATACCCGAATTCATGAATCCTACCCAAACAATATTAGCTGCTTGTGTGTAACTAGGCAATAAATAATCAGCGGTGTATAAAGCGCCCTGCAATGTTTCAAACTTATGAGCGAATGCCTCGCGAAAATCTGCATCTTTATCTTTTATACCAGGAATCTTTTGTAGTAATTTTACGAAGTTATCCTTCCATGTCGCATCTGCTTCGGAGGCGTCTCCATAGAAACCGTATCCGCAGGTCCATATATTGCCGCCATTTAAAAATAAAAGCATAGCGTGTTCAAAACCGCCACTCGTCAGAACAATTACAGCTGTCTCCTCATCTTCTAGTTCCTCGAACCTTGGAGCCATTGCGATACCATTTCGGACAGGAAAAGACAACTGTGTTCCACCCGCTACATTTTCTGATGTCATTTCTCCAGCTCTTATCTTATCTCTCAATTCTTTTCGTTGGGCAGCGTCGGGACTCTCCCACATACTAAGTGGGAAATCTCTTTTATTTGGCCAGGCACATATAGGTCTAACATTCTCCCCATCATTTCCAATGTTTGCATAGCGTGAAATGACTCTTATCGGAAGGGTAGCGGGGACTACTTGACCAGTACTTACCCTTGTTCTCGTGCCGCGGAGCCTGCGGCTTGCATCGATAGCGGTCTGGGCACCGGACGCCGCCACTGCCGCCCGCGCTTCTTCTGCCACGCTCTGGCGAAGCGGGGATGGTTGGGCATAACGAAGGTCCCCAGATTCAATTCGCCTTTGCCTTTCCGCTGCAGCATCGATCACCGCTGCTCGGTTTATGCGTCGTTGAAGTCTTGAAGTCATTATTATAAAATATAGTTAGAAAACTTTTTAATAATTACCTGATACTCAGATTAGTGGAGTCCATGGGTTCTACGGAATTATTAAGAGTTCCATCGCCTATATTCTGCGATATTGGTTGCTGCAGATTGTCTTTGGTATTTGTGAATACCACCCCATCACAGGCAGTAAGTAAAATATTGACAGCCGATGATCCTAACTTATTACGCGCTCCTCCAGATATGGGCGGCTCTGGTTGTATTGGGATATTTGCTAGATATGGGGCGATGGTTGAAAGAGCTTTTCCTACATCCTGTCCATTATTTTTAATACCATTAATATAGATTCCAGTGCCAGTTATATTTTTCCCACCTGATATAAATAATCCTAAATTTCCCTTCATGGTATGCCCCATTGAATCTCCGCCGCCAACTAAATAGCATTCGGAAGTAAGAACACTGAGTTCCTGTTGTTCTTCAGCCCATTTAAGAGTATTAATCTCTCCAGAAGTTGTTATAGAAGTTGTTCCTTTGTTAGGTATTGTACTCTTAGCTATAATTAACTGACTGTTTGATAAGGTTGTACCGGTGTATTTACCATTAGAGTTAACAAATTTACTAATTAATTCAAATATATCTCCAATAGGACCACCTTGCATTTTCTTTCCATATGCACCGCTTTCACCGGCAGGATTTTTGATTCCAATAATTTCTATAGGGTGCGAGGAGATATTGCTTATAATTATATTCTCGAGATGAATATTCATATTTCCAGGATCAGGAAGCGTGTCATATTTCTCTTTTGTTAAAAAAGGTCCCACTGCGGGACCATTTACATTTAAAACTAAACCATACACATTCCCATCATAACCGATATTAGTATTTTTGAAATAATCAACGGGTATTTCGCTAGCCGTACCACCTGTCGGAGGGAAAACAGCATTAAACGTTTCTGTCAAATCACTATCTAATTTGTTTTTAATTTCCGCAATAGAGAGTTCTTGTCCCTGTACAGTTAGATATGCATTACTATCATTTTCCAATACAAGTTTTAAGAAGCTGCGTATAAATCTGGATTGGGAATAGGTAGACAGAACTTTGATGTCCGTTTTATTGTTTTGAATATATAATTTGGAGAGAACCCCCACCTTAGTTCCATTTAATGCGACGCCAGCAACTTCAAAGTCATCAATGAGTAAGTTATATAGCATTACATTGTTAGCTGTATTGGCGTGTATCCCGTGGTGCGATGATAATTTCAAGTGTCCATTGTATACTAAAACTCTATTAGCGGCTTTAAATTGCATAGCACCTTGAAAATTGGCAGGACCGGTATTTGTGATAAATGGCGCGTTTGCTAATTCAATGTTAGCGTAGAATCTTTGCTGAAAATTATGTTTTTCGGATTGTTGTAAAGTAAAACTGTTTAAATCAATGATAACGTCATCGCATTCAACAGTGATAGCTGCAAAAAAACCTAGATGATATGGTCCCATCATACGTTGGGGATATAACCCATTCGGTCCATCCTGGTCTGCCCGTGGAAGGAAATCATCATTCGGGTTAGGATTGAAGGTGATATTTTCCACTAGGCGATATACTCCCGGCGTTTTAATACGGACAGTTCCGTTTATAAAATCTTCATTTTTTAAATCAACAATCGCATAAGGTGTGTTATTATTATATGAAAATCTCTCCACGGTATTGACGTAAGGATATCTACTAAAGTAATTTGCTAGCGCAGCTTGCTGTGTATCTAGATTTGCGTACAAACTTAGTGGAAATACTGGCGGAGTGTATACAGGTTTGGGCGGCGGCGGTAAAGGTTCATTCGTTGCTGCTTGGGGTTTATTACGACTAAACGTAGGCGCGCCTCTAGACCAACAACTTTTTGTTCTACGATTTTTACCATTCATTGTATATTATATATATATAAAATGAAGTTATTTATTCTTTCTTGTTTGTTTTTTTCCCCGCAGCCGCCGTTTTTTAAGCGAACGTTTTCTCCGTTTGCCACCACTATGCTGCTCATTAAAAGCAAAAAGCGTCCAGGGCTGATTGGGTCTATCTAACAGATATGGGCGCAAGTAATCCCATATAGGGTGTTCGTTAAAAAAAGGTTCCGTTTCAAAAGGAATTTCGCCAGAAGAGCCCCATTTCCCCCATAATTTCATATTGGATGCCAAAGTACTGTCTACACACTTGCCATCCACGGCGCCTCTAGGTTGAAAGGGTTTGGGGCGGTCTGCTTGTGACATAAATGCACGATCATCTAATTCATAATGAGAATCAACAGTTCTAGAACACGGGTTCACTTTTTTGAGATATACATCATAATGATCGGAGAGAATTTCCTTTGCCTTTTCAATATCAATGTTACCCATATGTTCTTGCATGAGTTGTTCTAATCGGACGTGTCGCGCACCTTGGTGCCTTCTGATATCATCATAGCCTTGCGCCCGGCACTCCAAATTTCTTATTCTCGGGTCATATGAACCATTAAAACCAATAAAGTAACCCTTCGTTTTATACTCCGTGTGGTGATATTTCAAACCCAATTCAATGCGCATTATTTTATTCTCATTGACGTCCCCAAAAATCCAAGAGTTAGCATATCCTCCTGTGTTTCCTTCTAGCAAAAATTTTTCAAAATCCTCTAGTTTTTCCGCATATTGCATTGCATGTCTGATTCTACAAAATATTGGATTCCCAAGTTTATAAGGCAAAAAGCCGCCGATTGTTGTTTCGGAACCAACAAAATTTGTATTTTTGTCATCGTTTTTGGTTACAAAGAAATCGCTACCGCTCCACACAAATCCCGGTTGGGTTTGCATTAATATTCTAGAACCATTGGTTGGTTTAATACTTAACATCATATTGCAATATTGTCCGCTAACAAAATTCTCAAAAGTATTATGAGCCAATACTATCTTGCCATCCTTGGTAACTCCGTCGCCAACAGCTAGAAATGCGCTACACCTGCCGGGCGCCCCGTCTGGTCTAATATTTCTAGCACCACCACCCGATCTTCCACTTTTTTTAAGACTACCCGCAGGTAAAACTTTATTGGCTTCTTCGTTGGGCCACCAATAATCAAAAATAACTAAATTTGCATTCCAACAAACAATTTCGCTTACACTAATATCATAGCCCTTCTCCTTACAACCTTCGGCTATCCCCTCCATTTCCTCATAGAGTTCCGGATATTTTTCTTTAACGATTGGTTCATAGATTTTTTTGGATGAATCGATGAAGAATTGCCAGTCTTTGCCATAATCGTATAGACAATAAAATTTGGTCGTTTCAATAGCCTTCTTGAGTTCTTCATGAACATGGCGACCGTGTTGTCTACCTCTTTCTCTTGGTTCGCCCTCGATATGCACGTAAATCCACCCGTTTTTTTCAAGTTTGAAGCTCATTATATTATAAATAGAGAAGTTATTTATAATATTTATTTACTTATTTCTCCGGCGCTTGCTTTTTGGACCGACAACCTTTCTGCCAGTTAATTTTGAAAATAAATGTAGACCGCTCACAGCAAATCCAAGAAGCATAATAGGCCATGCTATTAAATCACTCCATGTTACTTTTTGTTTTAAATATAATCGGTTTAATATCAGAAGTATGGTGTATTGACAAATGATTAAAAACATTGTATCCTGCGTAGGATTTAAGATTTTGTACTTATTGTTCGCATTCATAGCTATGGTCATGAAGAACCAATCCACCCATGCAAACGGTAGTGCCATTGCTAAAGCATGAAGCATTGTTTCTTTGGGATATTTAAGATGAGCATACATACCAACAATAGATATACATGTGGATAACAACCAGGGACCAAAAAATTCAAAATACTGTAATGCAGATAGATTTTTGTTCATTATATAATATAATTATATATTATAAATGAATAAGACAGAAGGGATAATTATATGGCTGATATTAAATCTATTAATAGTTGGGTTTATGGATGCAGCATTATTCTACCAAGGTACACCCAAGATGAAAAGTGCCACATTTGGACATAAGCTTTTAGTAACGGAACTATTTGCAACAGCACAATGGTTCGGTATTATTCCGGCAGCTAGAATTGGTAATAAGTTTTTAACTGCGGCTCAGTTGGGTTTAGCATCATTTGTATTTGATTTCTTGGGACAGATTGTTACGGATATTTTCTGGTTAAAAGTACCTATTACGATAGATGATTGGATTGCGATGTTCATTATTATGGGCGCAATGTATATATCAATATACAAGGTCTTCGGTTAAAGATATAATGATTGATTTGAAATGCAAAATTTAAGAGTAATACTTGGAATTTTTCTTAGTTCACTTAATAATTTGAGGTTACCTGAAATAGTTGCTATATTCTCCAGTTCCTTGCCAATATTATTAATTTTAAGAATCGCCTTTACAAAATCACCAAGACCGATGTCATAATGCTTACATTCAGCTAACAATTTTTTACAACTTGCTTCGTCATTACACATACACCATTTGTATGTTAATTCGCATAAGTTGAAATGCATTTCGCATTGTTCGATATTTGTTATTTTGAGTTGATTTAGTATATCTGTATATTTATTATAACACTTAACGACCTTTTTTATAGCATTTTTAATGTCAATTGGAGCATCAATTGCCGCAACTGACAAGACTGATTGCTCGTCAGAGAGCCGCATATTTGTGAAACACGATAGTACACTAACGATACTCTCTACGGGTAGAGATGACAACCAATGTTCCGCCATTAATTCGGCAATTGGAAGCGAAAATACTTCTTGTAAATAAGTTGCAAATAATCCTTTCTGTGTAATTTTTTCGTCACTATCAACAAAGCCTTCATGTTTCAAAACATCAACTTGATCATCACAGGTCCGTTTTACCCAAGTTTCAATGTTATATATCTCCCTCTCTAATTTCAACTTCCTCTCTTTTAGTTTAATTTTATTGCAAAATTTTTCATACTCCTTTTTGACAAATTTTGTGCTATCCATGAGATTATTATATTCTCTTTGCATTCCCTTACGTTTCTTAGGTTTCATGAACGGTATTTTTTCCTCAAGATGTCGCAATCTCTCCAAAACACTTATTTCTGTACTAAACTCCACACCTTGTACAGATAATTTTGTATCCAGATCGACTAACTCTTTTTTTGTAGCATCAACACTATTTTTGATATCCATGGTAATCATGCTACCAGATATAAAATCTGTAAAGTTGGTATTACCATTTGAGATTAATTGGAGAATGAGATTGGGGTGTATAGCAAAGTGAGATTCAACCGTCTTGGGCGCACCGGTTAACATATGGCGATAATCCTTTGACATAATTTCATTTCTTGTAAATAAATTATTGAGCTTGATAACAACTCCTTTCGTGTCAATTCCTCTTCGTCCCGCCCGACCCGCCATTTGCGTATATTCAGAGGGATGGAGATATCTAAAGCCGCTCCCATCAAATTTTTCCAAAGATGTGAAAACAACTGCTTTTGTAGGCATATTAATCCCCACGGCAAACGTTTCGGTAGCTAACAGTAGTTTTACATACCCTTTATCAAATAACAATTCTATCATCTCCCTAAACTCCTTTAAGATGCCAGCATGATGAATGGCTATGCCTTTTCGCAATAGATTTATAATTGTTTTATATTCAGGTAATTCGGTATATTCTTGCCAGTTAGGTAGTTTCGCACGCAGTAGCTTTTCGCAAGCTTTATCAACCGTTGAAGGCATTTTTGAACCCTCTTCATGCAACATCAATTGAATTTTCCCAGCTAACAAATCTACCTGACGCCGCGAAAATACAAACATAATAGCTGGCAGCAAATTATCATTTTTAAGTAGGGTAACGATCTGATTGAGAACAAAGTATTTATTAACTCTAATCCTATTTTTTTCTAAGAATGAGGTTGTCTTTTTGATTTTCTCATATTGCACTTCATTAAATTTTTCTCCCGTTGTTGGACCTTTTAGTAAGAGCAATTTATCAAACATAGGCGAATATTGAGCAACGTCGCCAGAGCTCATAGTTTTTAAAACGGACGACGGGATGGTAAGATAGCCGTAGTGACTGAGTGGTACCACGCGTTTTGAGGTTGGACACATATAAACTTCAGGTCCTCCTCTATTTTCAATCAACGGTATTAAATTATTTTCAGGCTTGTTAAGGGTGGCAGAGAGGAGCAACATCTGAATATCTTTAGGTAGCATCATAATAGTTTCTTCCCAAACCATACCACGGTCTTTATCTGTAAAATAATGAGCTTCATCAATGATGACGCACCCTAGTTCAGTATCAATATCCATTTCAAATGCTAGTAAAGATTTATGGTTTTCATTGTTTTGAATTTTTTTGCGAAAGAGTGTGTTTCGTAAAATTTCAGCAGTCATGCAGAGTACTTGTGCGTCAGGATTATCAGAATTGTCGCCAGTAATCACACCAAATGAAATATCAGGATATTTAGTAGTAAATTCATTGTATTTCTGATTAATCAATGCTTTAATTGGTCCTGTATATATAAGTCGTTTGTTTTGTGCTGTGAAATATTGTATGGCAGCTTCGGCGGGGAGTGTTTTACCCGATCCCGTATGGGCGGTTATTAAGACATTTTTATTATTTAGTAAACCATAGATTGCCCATTTTTGAAAATTAGATAGTGGGAAATCCCAATGTCCAAATGCGTGTTCGAGGGCAGGTGTTATCTCTTCATTAAATGGAGTATCGCATAGCTTCATATTGCTGTATGATTATTTAGAATAATTGTTATTAAGTCCCTTTCAATTTAACAAAAAAAAGAATCTTTTATTAATATATAATGGCACGAACAAGATTTGCAGGAAAACGCGGAAAACGCAGAGGACGCGGAAGACGTTCAACTCGTCGCGCACGGCGCGGTTTGATTGGTAATGTTGCCCGACTTGGTGCGGATAGTACAGATGATGTGTTCCGGGGCACTGGCGCAGTTGTAGGTAAGGTTCCAATTGTTGGTAGATACGGCAAAGGAGCATTAAACTTGGCTGGTCGTACGGGTAGCGACTTATTTGATTTAGCGGGAACTACCGGAGATAGAGCCGCTGGATTTTTAACTTCTCCATTTAAGGGACTTTTCGGACGCTCAAGGAAGAGACGTCATTCCAGACGTCATTCTAGACGTTCCAAACATAGACGCCGCACTCATCGTCGTCATCGCAGACGTCGCTGCCGCCGTCGCCGTTAACTCTTTTTAGCTACTGAAAATTTTGCGGCAATCCAAGTAATCATGGCTATGCCTGCACTACCCCAAATTGATATGTAATGTTTCGCAAGTTCAACCTGCGTAACATTTATAAAATAACAAACGGGCGATCCCAGTGATATCATAGTCGTCATTAGCCCCATAATAGTAGGCGGTGCACAAAGACTTATGTATAGATTTACAAGTGCCCAGTGAATGAAGACAGTGGCAAATACAAGAGCAATAAATCCACCAACGGGGGTGAGAGTAATAGCTTTAATTTTATTCATTGTACTTTTTGTTATATTATTGAAATCATTGGCGGAGGTATGTATGTTTGCGTTTCTTGACATTGTACGTTGGCTTCTAGTTTGAGGCATGTATTGTATATTATCTCTTGTAAAGCCGCCAATTCAATTTTATGATTAGCAATTCAAATTTAAGTAAATGTAAATAATATTTAAAGAAGATTCGCATAAGTAGTGTATAATGAGCAGCGAAACAGGTAGCGATACACCCCCAAGTGTTCTTGACGCCAACGCCGTGCATAGCGGTCGTTGTAAGTGGTTTAACAACAAAGCCGGTTATGGTTTTTTGACAGTCGTGCGATCGTCCGATGAGACGATGGTCGGTAAAGATGTGTTTGCCCATCACACGGGTATTACTGTGAATAATGAACAATATAGGTATCTTGTTCAAGGCGAATATGTTGATTTTAGTATGAAGGAGACGAATAGCGGCGATCATAAGATCCAGGCTTCGGATATCACTGGTATTGCCGGCGGACAGCTGATGTGCGAGACGCGTTTTGAGAATCGAAAGCAGCAGGAGGAGAATGGTGATGGTGAGGATGGTGAGAGGAGACAGCAGCAACGGCGGCGCCCTAATCGGAGTGGACAGCGTGGTAGTGCGCAGGTGAGGCTTCGCGGTGAGGGTCCTCGTGAGGGGGAGGTTTGGACTCTTACGCGATCAAATGTGAAGAAGCAGTCGCGTTCTAAGCGTCCTCGTAAGGAGGAGGAAGAGGAGTAATTTATTTAACAAGTGCGATGTAAGAAAAATAAAGTAAGGCGCCAGAGAACGACCAGAATTTAAAAATCCACAATAGCATATTATCTTTTGGTTTATATATTAACCAAGCGATAGAACCCATTACAAGATAAACCGCATACATTAGAAATATTATACCCATAGTTTGATTGCTCATATTATTTATGAATGCAATCATACTCGCTGCCGCAATTCCTAAATTTGCACCACCCGCTTCGAACTCAAAGAATTTACCACCCTTTATGATGTTCCCGCCAAAGAATATATGTCTAATGCCCGCCAATAAACTAGATGGTAAAACGCCAATTGATAAAAATTGGCGCAATCCCTCATGTATATTGTTTTTAGAAATACTTTCAGATGCCATGTAAATAGAAATAAAAATAAGTACATATGTGATTGTTCTTATCATATTAGCCGCATTCATTATACATTATAATTAGTTTTTAAAATAGGGTAATAATATATAATGGTATCGTTATCAGCAAAAAATAAAAAGGCGTTAAAAATTAATAAAAAATGGTGTTCATCCAGTTCAGATTGGTGTAACTATACTAGAAGAAATAATTGCAAGCGTGGAGAATGGAAGAAAAAAAACAAACTAGGAAGAGTTTCCCGAAAATGGTGTAAAACAAGTAAAAAATGGTGCAAGATAAGTAAAAGATGGTGCAAAGTTAATGCACATGTGGGTGGTAA
>Ga0209977_10001604_pt1 | contig 10004 bp, 12 predicted proteins | sample SumtaG_2_FD_183113 | JGI IMG/M metagenome (GOLD analysis project Ga0209977, IMG submission 183113) | Deep subsurface microbial communities from Indian Ocean to uncover new lineages of life (NeLLi) - Sumatra_00607 metaG (SPAdes) (version 2) | ecosystem: Environmental > Aquatic > Marine > Oceanic... | reverse complement strand
CTCCGAATCTTTTTGGCTCTTTTACAGCCGTAAGGAAGATTTTAGCCTCTCCCTTCTCCAGTTCACCGACATCTAAATCGGCTTCAAAATAATTGTCGCCTAGAATTACCACGAAATGTCCCTCACCGACAAAACTGTTCGCTAGATAAAGCGCTTCGGCGATTCCGCCAATGCCATCCTGCACGCGATAAGTGAGATCAACACCGAAATCAGACCCAGAACCAAGAAGCCCTATCATGTCACCCACATGCTCTTTGCCTGAAATTATGAGGATTTCCTTTACTTCCATTCCCTTCAGCGTCCAGAGCGGAAAGAAAATCATTGGCCTGTCATAGACGCACAATAAATGTTTGTTGGTCACTTTCGTAGAGATCCCCATCCTAGAACCTGATCCGCCTGCTAAAATTATTCCTTTCATTAGCTTTCAATAGTATTTATCTCATCCATATCAATCTCAAAGAGTTACGAGGCATAAAAATAGACATCCGTCTTTATTTGTTCTGTCTTGGTCCCTTTTGCCAAAAAAAAAGGCGCTCAAGACTAGCAAAAAAGCGTTTGCTAACCCTGAGCGCCCTGAGCGCAAGAAGCTAAGGCTTTTTGCCTCAGTCCTCAGATTTCAAACCTTCTATTTATATAAAATAAAAAAAAAATTCCTATTTGTCAAATCTTACTCGACTACCTGCTTATGTTGATTAAAAGGCCGGTATAGCTCATGTTCCTTCAGTCATCCCTTTTATTTTATTCTTTACTTCCGTTGAGCTGTGATCAGGATAGTATGGCATAGCTAATACTCTTCCTCCAATGGCTCGCATAAATTCATTAGCGAGTTGCTTCTTATGGTCTGTAGCTTCAACCAAAATGTCAGGCTTTAATGCCCTCACATTATCTAGCGGAGAATACATATGCTGAGGAACGACCACGTCTACCCACTTTAGGCTTCGTACCAAATCAAATCTTTCATCAAAACTCATCACAGGCATTGACTTTTTCTCCATTACTGCTTTATCGGTCAGCACACCAACAATCAATTTATCTCCCAACGCCTTGCAGTTCTTCAAATGCTCGATATGCCCTTTATGAAGAATGTCTCCACAAATGTAAGCGTAAACTATAATCATTTCAAGCCCATCTTAATCTTATCCCAAGCAAATTCATTGAAAATATAGCATATGTGTTTGATTCCAATGTAAGTTAGAGTAATTGCTGTCATCTGTTTCCAGCTTCCCGTAACAAGATAAGAGATCGTTCCGAGAATCACATTTCCGCAGAGCGTCTCATAGGTAAGCATTTTGAGAATTGATCGAGCCGTCAGATTTTGCATTCTCTTAACCTTCAGCCACAGCCTCTCGTGAAAATAAAATACGACAAGAAATACTCCGTGATGGATAAACGTGATTAACCCAGTCTGAATCCATTTCCGTGTATAAGCATAAGTCACAATCGCCAAAATTAGAACACCCATGATGCGCCAGATCACACTCTTGCTCACCGACCGAATCCTTGTTTCACTCATCTCAATTCCTTGGGTACCTTACTTTTATCGAAATTACCGAATTGCTTCTTTGGAATATCCCACACGTAAAACGGTCCTAGCCTCGGCGTCATATAATCAGAACCATACCGCAACTCCAAGTATTCTGTCACCGGTGTGGGAATGTTAAATTTTCTGCCCAAAAAGTCAATCTGTTCGGGATTTTCAAAAAGGTACGCATGATAGACAAAGCTGTGTTTTTCCCCAGGGAACCACCTCTCATCATCGATCAGGAACAAGCTGCCTATGTCCAGGCGAAAAACCCCCTTTTTTACCGCCAGGCGATTTGTCCGATGCAATGGGACATTGCCTGTCATAAAATGATATCCTTTATCTCCAAGTGCTTTTGCCAATAACGGAAACTTCGGCACGAACTCTTCAGCTTTCGTGAGCAAATCGACATCATCATCTCGCTCTATAAAGCCATTATCTCTGTATGCTCCGAGACAGGTGCCTTGGGCAAGGAAAAACTGAATCGGGATGGTTTCAAGTATGTCTGCAACGGCGAATAAAACCCGCTTGGCCAATACTTTATCCATTTGAATCACTCATCATTCATTCCTTCCCTTCACAAGAAGCGGCATCCTCTTCTCAGGCAGAATTGGAGGCGTTATCATCGGAAAAAGAAACACCTTCTCCGGTATCCGTTTTGCTATCCAATCTACAACCTCCCCCACCTGATTCTTTGGATGGATTCGATCTTTAGATTTCGGAGTATCATAATCATGCATGAACATAAATCCGCCTTCTGTCATGTGGTTATACGCATACGCATGATCCGCCGACACCTGTGGATAGTTATGAATGCCATCGACCAGAATAATGTCAAACTCGTCGGGCAAAACCATTGAAGGGAGGAAAAAACTATTCTGCTCAATAAGCACTATGTTCTCACCTCGACTAAGATTTGCTTTTCGAAGCCCTCCTCTCACGTTGGCCCACGATATTCCTTTGTCCGGATCGTATGGCGGAATATCGACAGTATAAATCGTAGCTTCAGGAAACAACTTGGAGAAACAAATCGTACTCTCAGCACATCCCGTGCCGATTTCGAGAACATTCCGCACGTCATTCAAAACTAACGATGCCATAGCGAAGTAAAATCTATTAAGATGCAAACCCACCTCTTCGAAATAATCATGTGGAACGGGAACCAACTTATTTGTCTCCCGATTAATAAGCATCCCATCACTTCCCAAACTTTCAAGTCTCTCCTCGACATGCTCCAAAACGACGACGAAATTGGAGCAAATCTGTCGCACTAACTCTCGTGTATTCTCACTCATAGATCTCTCTTTCGAAGCTACCCGTCTTTAGTAAAATACATGGCTTCACTTGAGTCCTCCGTTCTTCTCTCTATCATTATACAAGAACCTCCTAAACTCGCTTAGTATGGCTTTCCTGCTGTCTTCTCCTACATGATCAATATATTTGTCAACAATCTTCTTTCGCTCAACTGAAAACTTTGCTGGATTTACCACAGAATCTTTTACTTTAGCCAATAAATCCTGAAAATCTTCTACCACATACCCCGCTCTTTCGCTCAATGCCATACTAGCCCACATAGTTTGAAGTTTCTTCTTGAATGGATAAGTTCCAATATGTATCACAGGTTTATCCATGACATAAAAGTATGTATTCACACTAGAAAGATCGCCAACCAAAAAGTCGGAAAATTTGAAGTAAGGTAAGTTATATGGGTCTTGGTCAAAGAAGTGTGTGCTCACTTTGTATGTATCAAATATGCTACGGTATTTCTTAATCCAATCTTGCGAGTATCTCTTTTTCTCATGTAATCGAACAACTAAATTCATATTCAAAACACGGGTAGCAAACTTGCAAAACTTCCTAACTCTTTCCTCTTCTCTTCCGTCTTGCCACCACAAACAAAAAAATCCTCGTTCCTCGTTATGGCCCCAAGTTGGTGCATACATAATTGTTTTCTTAGTGGGATCCAATCCCTTCTTATGTAAGAATTCTTTTCTTTCGCGCAGATTCATGGGTGATAATAACTCTATAGACGAGGCCATTCCTATCACTAATATCCTCTTGCTAGGGAACCCCATACCCTCAACAAACCAGGACTTATGTACTTTGCCATAGGTGCAAAGAGCATAATAGTTTTGTTTTCTATACTCAGTTAATAGCTGAACAGGAGATCGGCGCCGTGGACTTGTAAGACACCCTAATCCATGATAAGCATGAATAATTTTACCTTTATACCAGTCTGGAGTTTGATGAGAAATAATCAGATAATCTACATTGGAGGGTCTACTCCCATTTCCAGTATCTATATACTGATAAGTTAAAACATACTCATTAGATTCTTCAAGAACATCATGAATAACTTTAATATCTCCCATGTATTTACCGTAAATATGCAACTTTGGTTTATTCATTTCTTTTCATTCCCCTTGCCATTTCTTTCTAAAATCTCTAATCTTTGTCAATCCTGTATCCTCTATAAACTTCGGATGCTTCCCATCGTATCTGAACAGCCTACCATTTTCATCAGGCTTATATCCCCCATTTAACCAAGGAGACTTAATGCCAGATAATTTCAGGTTTTCTTTTATCCAGTAGTCTTCATTCTCAAGATCATATTTTGGATATATCTTATCGAGCCACATTACTTTATTTGATTGGCTAGTATGTGAATATTCCATTCCCCATTTCACTCTATGTATATTTGTGTTTACCAGCATACTATAATGAAACATTCCGATTTCCCTAGGGATGGTGTAAATCGACTTCGGTTTTCTAGGCCAATTATTAGTCGGGATGAATCTATCGTTTATTTCTTCTATCCTAATCAACTGATGGCCCATTTCAGTTAAATAATGTTGCATGTTAATCATAAAGAATTTTGACTCCATTATTATCCTGTCATATTTTCCACCTTCAATAATGGATTTGATCCTTTTATATCCAATCTCTGGATAGAATTCATCCACGTCCAATATCCATATCCAGTTTCCAGCTAAAAATAACTCGCTCTTTTCTAGCATATAATTATGGACTTCTGCCACTGCTTGGCTTACATATTTCTGTTTCACCTCATAATCTAACAATCTTATGTCCCGATATTCCTTGCAAATTTCATAAGTATTATCTTCAAATCTTTTCATTTGGTGACCAAAGCTAGCCACCACAACCATGACTTCATCACAATATTCCAACGCCTGTTTTATGGCTGGCCTGATCCAACGCTCGGCACCCCAGGCCATTAGAAGTCCTATTATTTTATTCATACCATTACCCTTTCACAATAAGAGCCATTTTATCCGCCCTTCTTTCCCAACATTCCAATAGCATAATAACTTCTTCTTTTATTCTATTTTTTATCCAATATATTGTCCTGCTGACATCATTGCTGGGTTTTCCTGACACAACTCTGCAATCATGCATAAATAAAAACCCGCCGCTTTTTATATGATTATAGGCGAACATAATGTCCCCCGCTACTTGGGGGTATGTATGATCGCCATCGACAAAAATAATATCAAACTTTTCTGGTAAGTCCAATGATGGCAGGAAAAAGCTATTGGTCGCCATGAATTTCACATTGTTTGGTGATATGTTTTTTTCAAATATTAATTTTCGTTCTTCTGTAGATAATCCCGTTTTGTTTCCCCTAAAATTTGCTGATGTTGAATAATCAGGGTCTGTTTCTGGAATATCTATTGTATAAATCGTACTCTGGGGGAATAATTTCGAAAGGTCATGAGAAGCAATTCCACTCCAAGTGCCTATTTCAAGTATGTTTTTTACATTTTTTAATATTATGGAAACCGCAGCAAAATAGACCATCTGTATAGGATGAGAACCTATATCCTTTTTCTCATAAATCATGATGTCGTTAACTATATATTCCAATCCCGCATCGATTAATTTGTTTTCCACCTTATCCCATTTCAACACAAACCGATTAAAAAATATTTCACATTCTTCTATTATTTTGTTCATCTTATAACCTCCTCACAAAGAATTTTTCCCACCCGGAAACCGCATTGAAAGAGAGGGGAGCTGCAACAATATGTTGCTCAGAAGGCAGTTTGATAGACAAAGGAACTTTCTGACTCGCCGCCACAAAACTAAGAAACCCTATCCGACCGTAAAAATGTCTGCTGATCCTGATGATAGTGATGACCTCTCGCACAGTCGTCCTCCCACCAAGGTCTATCAGATTTTCGCCCTTCATGCCGAAACTCTTATCGCCAACGATAACCAAAGGAAAAGTTACATTCCTTATAATATCGTTGATCATCTTCTCAGGAAGTCGGCTCGTTCGTTTAACGGGATCCGTTCCCGCTTCTATTTGTAGCACTTCGTATGCCTCTGGAAGCCCGAACCGCTTGATATCTGCTGAATCGAACACTGGATAGTATTCAGGTGCGAGTCCATATTCCTTTGCCTCCTCTTTATCCGTATCATGAATGAAAGTCCCCCGCACATACACCACTGACTCTCTGTTCATTCTAAACTCCACCTGAATGTTCGGAAGGAGGGCATAAATCTCTTTCACAATGGGGCGAGCAGGCGCATATGACGTATAATGACGACAAAGTATCCTCTCCTTCTTGGCAATAGAATAGAGCTTGCAAAGGATCACATAACTGTCACCGACTGTTCCTGCCGTATAGAAAGTCCTCATCCTGTCTCCATTATCTTTCTGATGCCCGCTTTTATAGAGACCTTCGGTTCCCAGCCTAATTCACCTGATATTCGATGTAAAAAGGCAACATAATGTACTGTTCCCTTCACTTTTTCTTTAGAAAGACTCACTTCGGCCTTCTTACCCACAACATCCTCAATTATTTTTACCAGACCAAGAAGCGTTGTGGAATTACGCGCACCCCCACCGATATCATAAATCTCATGGACTCGTTCAGAATCAATAAACTTTTCAAACGCTCTCGAAAGGTCATTAACATAGAGAAAGCACCTCTTCTGTTTCCCCTCCATTAAAAGGGAAATCCTAGTGCCTTCCTGAACTGACTTCACAAAAAGATTTACAAAAGTAGAACCGTTTGTAGGCGGTGCGTAAGTAGTTGAAAGCCGAAAAATCCCCGCTTTGAAACCGTTGTGCTTCGCATAATAAATAACATACTTGTCAGAGATTAGCTTTGATATGGCATAAGCACCCTCCGCAGCATAAATATCTCTGGTTGAGGCATGAATCAATGTCTGCCCTGCCCTGAGTGTCTGCGCCACATTGAGGGTTCCCTGAACATTAACCCTAAAAACCTCATCTGGCTGTTTCTCACTCTTATCGACTGACGTTGCCATATGAATGACAACATCATAATCTCTGAGCTGTTGGCATTGTTCTTTGTCCGTAATATCGAATCCCATTCTTCGTGAGAGGGGAGTAGCATTGAAATATTTGGTCACATGATAGCCTAGGTAACCTCCTCCACCAGTAACTGCTATTCTCATCTTATCTCCTATACAAAACTAGGTTCATTCTCCCCTAACTCTACAGTCTTGAGCATTTTATTTAGCCAGTGACAACGACAAATTGGCTGACATTTATTAACATCAATACCCTTAATCACTCTCTTCCGCCTCTCGCTTTCCCAGATTTCCTTAAACGAGTTGCGATGAAGATTACCCAACTCGAATTCAGGCAGCCCTCGTTTCTGTGAGCAGTAATAGACTTTGCCCGTTGCCTCAATGATAGGAAAGAACGTAGCTCGGCACTTCTTATAGGTGTCCTTCTCATAGTCGGGTGTCATAATAGCATCAAACTGATCATACTTAACAAAAACATCAAAATCCTTGTCTTCAAAATCCCGCTTGCTTGCCTCGATTAAGATCATCGCCGTTTCCCAGAACTTGCATGAGAGTTGCGGCTTATTGTTTTCAGGATGAAAAACCACTGGCTTAATCTGAAAATAATCAATTCCTGTCTCCTTGACTTTTCTCGTAGCTTCATAAACCTCCCACCAATTCTCCTCTGTAACAACCATTTGTGCTCCAATATGACACATTCCCTTTATTCTCGCCTTCTCATTTGCAAGCATTGTCAAAGCCCCAAGCACGCAATCAAAATCTGCTTGCCCAACGCCATGTATCTTTGCTCGTGTGCCTTGAGTACCGGCATCAAGACTTGTTCGTACCCATGTCACTTCTCTGGCTACTGCTTCAATCACTCCGTCTCTCCGCCAAAATGTACCATTTGTTACCAGGGCGACATCTATGCCCTTTCTCTTAGTATATGAAATGAATTCCACAATCTCTGGATTGGTTAACGGTTCTCCACTTGCCGAAAAGACCATGCCTTTGATATCTAACTCTTTTAACTCATCAATTATTCTCTTGTAAAACTTAAACTCCATCATCGCTCTAGCATCATAATAACTGCGGTGCATACAAAAATTGCACCTGTTATTGCAATTCGCCGGCCCAGCAGGACCCAGCTCGACCTCAATAGGATAAATATTTTCTCCCTGCCACCATCTGTACATCCTCGCCATGTGAGAAAAAATTTTCACCGGAGAGAATACTGTTTCTAACAAACTTCTTTTCATTTTCTTATCCATTTCCCCATTTCCCGCAACCGCAACACTTTCGTCATATCTACAGGCCACATATGTCGGTCTGGCCTTCCGTAGTTAAGGGCATCAATTATGCATCCCATAGCTATGCAAGCATAAACAAATACAGAAGAAGAAAACACTCTATGTTTCGCTTCTCTGGTCAGAACAAAGGCTGTATTAATATCATCGAAGGCCATGAAATACTTGGCTCCGTAACCTGTATTTATTATTCTTAGGGGAGGTAGATTCTCCTTCATCCATTTTGTTGCGTTCCAATTGTGATAGGCATGAAATTCTGGGTCTGTATGGACGAAAATGTAGTCATCGCCCATATACTGCAAAGCTTCTTGTTCTGCACTTTCAGGAATGAATACTTCTGTTCTCTTATCACTCAAGGGGAGTTTCAATTCAGCGCTCGTCACGTCCATTTTGTGAAAGCCTTTGTATTTTCCCATGTGATGAGGACTCACTCCTGACCAATCATAACTCTTGCTCAGATCGTTGAACTTTCTGATATTAAATGCAGCCTGTCTTTCAAATTCCGACCTTGACCTAAGTCCTGCCTTCGATCTCCATGGATTGCCAACCTCAATCAGCTTCCCTATGTACGGGCAGTGATCAAGCATGTGAGACATCCTCGTCTCAGGTAAACACATCAAATCTGTCTTATAGCCCATCTCGTAAAGTTGGCGCAAATGGGCGGTGAGCAAGACACAGTCTCCAAGCCCATGCCAGAATAGAATGAGCGCCTTTTTCATTTCATATACTCCAACGCCATCTTGATCCGATGAGGAAACGACGCATTCTCCATCACCCATTTATGGCCTCTAGTGGCGAACTCCTCTCTCTCCGCACTATGGTCCAGCCAGTAACGAACCTTTTCAACGAGGTCATCTGGGGTTGTGTAACAGCCGAATATGTTGGAGGGGAAAACCTCATTGATTCTTTTCCTATATTTCTCAAGCAGAAAGCCTCCGATCGCAAGTATCTTGTAGTCTCTACTTGAAGTGTATTTTTCATTCTCAGGCCAACCTGAAGCAGCTAAACCTATTTTCGAGAGGAACACAGCCTTGTTGTGAGTCTCATCATACACTGCCGGATGTCCCGCACATCCCCACTGTTTGAACTTTATGTCTATCCGTGCAACTGCATCCAAATATCCGTTGCGCCATCCATGAATCCCACTTCGTCCGCCAATCCAGCAGACATCGCAGGTGTATTCCTCTCTGTCCTTATCAGTTATCTCTTTGGGTTTGCCATAGGCAGGAAGAAATCCCTCGGGGAGCCAAAAGGTGTTTGGATTGAGTTTCTTCCACTCTGGAATTAAACGAGACGCCACAACAAAGTAATAATCGCAGGCCTCAATAAGAGGGAATAGATGCCTCCATTCGTTAATGGTTGTTCTTGTATCGACGTTCCATACGCAACTAATGACTTTCATTTCCTGTTTTATTCTTGCAAGCTGTCCTGCCAGAGCCTCTGTCCTTGAACAGAAAACAAGATCTGGTTTGAACTCACATGCAACGGGAAAAGAATCATGCAGTCGAAGCTTCGCATCTACAGCCCTGACCTCATGCCCGAGCTTCTCAAACGCGTACTTTATTCCCGGGCCGGTCTGACCATTAGCCATCGGAAATAGCAATAGGACTTTCATCGTTCTCTCCTTTTGAAAAACGCAACGATTTTAGCAATGCACTCCCCGAAGTTGAAATCAGAATAATTAGAGAGTTCGTAAAAATCAGCCTTCGTACCCCTCCAATTCTCCTCCTTGATATGTCTTCTCTTTTGGTGGCCAACCATGAATGTTGGTACTCCTTGAAGTAGCGCAATCTTTAGGGGCGCGGACTGACTGCCTACCGTCCCGATTGCCACCTGGCATCTGTCTATGAGATTTTGAATAGGAAGAGACTTGCTTATGCAAGTGGCATAAT
>Ga0209977_10001603_pt1 | contig 10006 bp, 7 predicted proteins | sample SumtaG_2_FD_183113 | JGI IMG/M metagenome (GOLD analysis project Ga0209977, IMG submission 183113) | Deep subsurface microbial communities from Indian Ocean to uncover new lineages of life (NeLLi) - Sumatra_00607 metaG (SPAdes) (version 2) | ecosystem: Environmental > Aquatic > Marine > Oceanic... | reverse complement strand
GGCTGAGGGATTCAAGGCCCACGAGGCCCCGATCCCGATGGTCGCTGTCACCCTGATCATGGCCGCCATCATAGTTTTCCTAGGGCTCTGGCCGGCTCCCATCATCAGCTTCGCGACCGATGCGTCCGAAGCCCTAGTCAACGGGCTCTCCACATTCATCGGGGCGGTGCTGGGCTGATGGTTTACGCAAACGCTATTAACTGGATGTTAAAAATGGTAGGAGATATGATGGGAGGACGGTTGTGATGGACCCCGTCGCAGCGATGACCCCCCTCGAGGTCTTCATGAGGTACCCGGGTCCATGGCTCGCCTGGATCCTCCCGATGGTCGGCGCCCTCTCCATGCCCCTCTTCGCGAGGCTTGGCCACAAGATCAGGGACTACGCGGCTGTCGCCTGGGGTTTTACGTCGGTCGTATCGGCCGCATCAATGATTCCCTGGTTGTTCTCGGGCAACTACCCCGGGGACATCAAGCTCATGACGTGGATCACCTTCCCGGGCGGATATTCCCTCGAGGTCGGCGTCTTGGTAGACCCGCTGAGCATAATCATCAGCAACGTGGTCGCATTCATCTCCTTCCTCATAATCATCTACTCTTTGGAGTACATGCACGGTGATAAGCACCTCACGAGGTTCTGGTTCTTCTTCCTCTACTTCGTCGGGAGCATGCTCCTTCTCGTCCTCTCCGACAACCTAATCCAGACCATGATCGGCTGGGAGGGCGTCGGCATCTGCAGTTACGGCCTCATCGGCTATTATTATAGGGATGCGAAGGAGCGGTGGCTAGGTGGCCCGCCCCCCCACGAGATGTTCCCGCCTTCCCACGCCGGCATGAAGGCCTTCGTGGTCACGGGCATCGGCGACGTCTTCATCCTGGGATCGATCTTCGTCATCTTCAACTACGCCGGGACCCTGAACTATGTCGAGCTCATCGAGACCGCTCACCAGTGGTTACCCCAGATCGCTGCGGTTCCAGGTCTGCTCGCCATCACGGCGATCTTCTTCCTCCTAGGCCCTATCGGCAAGTCCGCCCAGTTCCCCCTCCACGAGTGGCTCCCCGAGGCGATGGCCGGGCCCACATCGGTCTCCGCCCTCATCCACGCGGCCACGATGGTGAAGGCCGGGGTCTACCTCGTCGCGAGGATGTCCCCCATCTTCTACCTGGGCACCTGGGTGATGCACATACCCGAGGCCCAGGTCTACTTCATAGTCATCGCTATCGTGGGGGCGTTCACCTGCTTCATGGCCGCATCCCAGGCGTTGGTCTCAGTTGAGCTCAAGAAGATTCTAGCCTACTCGACGGTGAGCCAGATCGGTTACATGATGCTCGCCCTGGGCCTAAGTGGCCTCGCGGAGGGAGCCTACGTGGCTGGCCTGACTGCCGGTATTTTCCACCTTACTAGCCACGCCCTGTTCAAGGCGGCGCTCTTCCTCGGCGCTGGGTCTGTGATCCACGCGATTCACACAATTTACACGTTCAACATGGGCGGCATGAAGAAGTACATGCCCATAACGTTCATCCTCATGGTCATAGCGACGGCCAGCCTTGCCGGTATTCCGCCTTTGAGCGGCTTCTGGAGTAAGGACGCCGTCTTCATCGCGGCCCTGGTGGCGGGCACGCCCCTGAGCTACACGCTGCTGGCGGTCGGCGCCATAAGCGCGGCGATGACCTTCTTCTACAGCATCCGCTATATCTACATTACATTCCTGGCTCCAAAGAGCGATTACATCCACGAGTTGGAGCACCACGGCCACCACCCCCACGAGGCTCCAAAGACCATGTGGGTGCCCATCGCCATCCTCGTCGGCCTCGTCTGCGTCGTCGGGCTACTCGGCCTTATAGGGTTCTTCGTGCCCAGCTTCTCCCCTGAACTCTTCATAGAGCACCAGTTCCACGAGATGCTCCACCACATGGGGATACCCCTTGAAACCCACCCCCTGGAGTTCTCGACGACACTGACAGCTTGGGGGACTTCCGCGGCGATGCTCCTGATCGGCGGCGTCTTAGGCTGGCTCTTCTATCTCTCTAGGAAGGTGGACTCCTGGGCGTTCGTTTCAGGCAATCCCATACTCAAGCCCATCCACACATTCCTCTTCAACCGGTGGTACATGAACTCGACCTACTACGCCATCTTCGTCTACGGGCTCATCGACTTCGCGCGGGCGATGTTCGCCACTTTGGAGAGCTTGTTCTTCGACAAGATCTCTGGATTTGTCAGCGGGGCTGCTGTCGCCTTCGGGAAGGCCCTCTCCGTCTTCCAGGATAAGGTCTACGACCCCCTCCTTAACCGGGGCATACCGTATGTGTTTGTGGAGGGCAGCAGGGTCTTGTTCAAGGACTTGGAGACCGAGGTCGTCGATGAGGGGTTGAACGTCGGGGTCCCGGCGGCGATGACAGGGCTCCACAACCGGGTCAAGAAGCTCCAGACAGGTGTCCTGTCTTACAACATCATCTACATGGTCATAATATTCCTAGCTCTAATCATAGGCTTCATGTATATGCAGTATGGAGGCATGTGAATTGGTGATGCCGTACTCTCTGGCTCTGGTGCTTTTGGTACCTCTAATATCCACTCCCATCGTCTACTTCCTGGGTAAGCAGATGGGTAAGAACGTGGGATACTTCGCCGCCCTTCCATTATTGGTGTCCCTGCTACTGGCGTCCAGCGTAGCCTTCGAGATACATGGAAGTGGATCCTATGGCGAGAGCTATGCGTGGGCCCCGGCGGCGGGGCTGACCTTCGGTCTACTCGCCGACGGCTTGAGCATTTGGATGCTGCTCACGGTAAACCTCCTCAGCCTCTTGATCTGCGTCTACTCGGTGAGGTATATGGAGCACATGTTCCACGAGGAGAAGCACCACACTGGCGTCCCGACCCCCAACTCGGCCTACGCCTCCTACTACACCTTCTACCTGCTATACGCCGTCGGCATGCTCGGCACCGTCTTAACGACGAACATGATCCAGTTCTACCTGTTCTACGAACTCATGCTTGTGCCGAGCTGGGTCCTCATCAACAACTACGGCTACGGCGAGAGGGAGCGCATCGGCATGATGTACTTCATGTGGACCCACGTTGGCGCCGTGATAATGTTGGCCGGCCTCCTCAGCAGCTACTGGATCACCGGGAGCTTCGAGATCTCGGCCCTCAGCGGCGTCGTCGGCAGTCCCCTCGCAGGCTGGATAGCCATCGCAATCCTTATCGGATTCTTCACGAAGATGGCGGTATTCGGCCTCCACATCTGGCTCCCCTACGCCCACGCCGAGGCCCCGACTCCGATAAGCGCTCTCCTGAGTCCGGCGATGATAGGGATTGGTGCCTACGCGGCCATAAGGCTCGTTATCATCCCGATGCCCGAGGTCTTCAGCCATTTTAAATTGGTGTTTTCACTATGGGCCCTCCTCACTATGGTTTATGGGGGCCTCATGGCTCTGGCTCAGGACGATATAAAGAAGCTCCTAGCATATTCGAGCGTAAGCCAGATGGGCTATATATTCCTCGGACTCAGCAGTGCTACATCCTATGGCCTCTCCGGGGCCATCTTCCACTATGTCAGCCATGGCCTCGCGAAGGGCGTCCTCTTCTCCATCGCTGGTATTCTCATCGTCCAAGCGGGGACTCGGAGCATCAAAGAGCTTGGTGGGTTGATAAGCCAGATGCCACTCACCGGTGCCCTCTGTATCATTGGCTTCTTCGGCATCTCCGGGATCCCCCCAACGATCGGCTTCATGTCAAAATGGGTAATATTCTTGGGTCTCTTCACAGGAGCGCTCGAGCATTCCATGGAGATGATAGCCATCGCAGTCATCTCACTCCTCATGACCGTGATCACCTTGGGCTACTCCCTCTGGACTATATGGCGAATTTTCTTCGGCCCCCTCCCGGAGCACCTGAAGGAGGTTAAGGAGGCTCCGCTCATCATGACGGTTCCCCCTCTAGTCCTCGCCGTTGCATCTCTGATCCTCGGAATCTTTCCTGGCTTAGTCACCGATTTCATCGCTCGTGTTTTGGGGGGTTAGATGATGTATAGACCGTTATGGGGAGCGATACTTGCGCCTATTCTTTTCATGCCAATAGTCTATGTAATAGGCCGAAGAATCGGTAAAAAGGTTAGTTGGGTAGCCTTCATCCCCCTCGCCTTCAGCGTAGCCTCGTTCATAAGTTTCATGCCTACGGTCTCTTTGGCGCCCCTTGGCGAGTACTTTTTCTGGCTGCCAGAGATTAGGTTTGGACTGCTTCTAGACGGCCTGAGCTTGCCCATCGTCCTCACAGTAGCCATCCTTTCGGCGTTGATCGTCATATACTCTACCTCTTATATGGAGCACAAGGTTCACGAGGAGTACCACGAGGATAATAAGAAAGCCTATGCGACCTACTACGCCCTTTACCTTGCCTACGCTACCAGCATGATGGGGGTCGCTCTATCAACCAATCTGTTCGAGTTCTACTTTTTCTTCGAGCTGATGATAATCCCCTCCTGGGCGTTGATAAATATATACGGATATGGAGAGAGGGAGAAGATAGCTCTGACTTACCTTCTCTGGTCCATAGTCGGAGCGGTGTTATTCGTCACAGGCGCCCTCACCGCAAATGCTGTGCTACATAGCTTCGAGATCTCAGATCTAGCCAAGCTTAACGGCCATCCTCTGTCAACATTCATAGTAGTAACAATGCTCTTAGGTTTCTTCATCAAGATGGCGGTATTTGGCTTACACATATGGCTGCCCTATGCCCACACAGAGGCGCCCACACCCATCAGCGCCCTGCTAAGCCCGGCCATGATCGGATTGGCCGCATACGCCACGGTCAGGCTCCTGGTCCCGATCCAAGGTGCCTTCCAGAGTATTCACTGGATAGTATTGATCTGGGGCTTTGTGACCATGGTTTACGGCGGTCTCATGGTTTTAGCTCAGACCGATATAAAGCGGCTTCTCGCCTACTCGAGCATGAGCCAGATGGGCTATCTCATCATCGGCATAGCAAGTAACACGCCCCTTGGAATATCGGGGGCTATGCTGCACTACATCAGCCACGGATTGGGCAAAGCCGCTCTCTTCTTATCGGCGGGGGCTATAATGCATCAGAGCGGCATCCGCGACATCAGGTCGCTGGGAGGTCTCGCTGGGAAGATGCCCATATCGGCTGTTGCTTTTACGATAGGGGTTATGAACATAGCTGGCATACCACCAACGATAGGATTTATGTCCAAGATGTTGGTGTTCATGGGCGCTATAAACCGTGGGTTGGCGACCTCCCCCCTCGATCTGGCTGTAGCACTAGCGGCCCTAATCTCGACCGCGCTTACCATAGGCTACACAACTTGGACCATAAGACGCATCTTCTTTGGCCCGACACCGGAACATCTAGAGAACGTAAAAGAGGCTCCACTTACGATGACAGTCCCCTTAATTATAATCAGCATCTTTTCGGTGGTTGCTGGCATCTATCCGAAGGTCCTCCTGGATCCCCTAATTCAGATTATCCAAGCATTAGTTCAAGGGTGATGAGGGAGGATTGGAGAGAAATGATTAATGGTTTGCTGACCCTGGTGGTTTTCTTACCCATCATATCTGCGCCAATTATGTATGTGCTGAGGAAAAGATTCGGTAAAAGCCTTGATTGGGGGCCGTTCATCATCTTGCTCTTCATCACGTTGATAACAGCTCCTCTTGTGTTGATGGCTCATGAGCAGAACATCCTTGAGGAATACCTATGGACGACGACGCCGGTGAAACTTACGTTTGGGCTGTTCGGGGATGGGTTGAGCGTTCCAGTACTCTTCACAATGATCTTCGTCTTCGCATTCTCTGTGCTATTCTCCATTCCATACATGAGACGTCGGATGCAAAGAGGGGACATTGTGGAGAGTGACGGGAAGTACGCCGTCTACTACACCTTATATCTACTGTATGCGGGGAGCGTTCTGGGTGCCATCCTCTCAACCAACCTCATCGAGTTCTACCTCTTCTTCGAGTCTGCGGTGGTGTTCTCTTGGTTCCTTATTTTCATCTACGGTTATGGTAAAAGGGAGAAAATATCTTTGACTTATTTTATCTGGACCAGTGTGGGAGCCCTTTTCCTACTCACAGGTATACTATTCGCTTACCCGTATATCGGAAGCTTCGAAATCGCTGATCTATGGAGGATATCAGAAAGTCCTATAGGAACTTGGATCGGCTTATCATTCACCCTAGGCATCCTTGTTAAGATTGGTGCCCTTGGACTCCATGGCTGGCTCCCAAGCACCTATGGGGAGGCCCCTACCCCCGTCAGTGCTGTTCTGGGCGCCACGTCTGTTGTGCTGGGGACGTACTCCCTGGCCAGGCTGCTCGTCCCCTTCCGTGAGGTCATGTTCGGAATTAGTGGTTGGCTTGAACTCTGGGCGCTGCTGACGATCCTCTACGCCGGTGTCATGGCCTTGAGGCAGAGTGATACCAAGCGCTTAGTAGCTTACTTGAGCATGAGCCAGATGAACTACTGTTTCCTTGGCGTTTTCACTTACGTGTTCCACGGTGTCCTTGGGGCGGTTTCATACAGCCTCAGCCACGGACTCGCCATAGCTCTTCTCTTCTTGGTAGCTGGAGCCATACAGTATAGGACAGGCACCCGAAACATGGATGAACTCGGAGGGTTAGCAGCGAAGTTACCCTCCTCCATGATCGCAATTCTTGTGGGCTTCCTAACTATCGGAGGCCTTCCACCTTCGGTTGGTTTCAAGTCAAAATTCATATTACTCACCGGCGCCTTTGAGAGAGCCATAATGAGTTCCCCTCTCGAGTGGATAATTGCCATACTCGCGGCGACAGTAGCCACCATTATCACAATCGCTTATGAATTCAGGACGGTGTGGAGGGTCTTCTACGGCAAGTTACCGAGACAATTACAAGACATAAAGCAAGAACCCCTTTCGATGATCGTAGCCTTACTTGCACTGAGCTCCCTATTAATATTATTCGGCATATGGCCCATTCTCATAACGAAACCCCTGGATGTGTTCTTTGAACATTTACCGTGGTGATAACTGATTAATGCGGTCGATCGATTGACACACACATGAATTGACCGCACACAGCACGCTTCGTGTGTGTCATACAATCACATAATAATTCCATGTAATATGAATGAGAATGGCAGAGAGCGCGCGCAATAATGTATAGAGGATTCCGAAAAACTTTGTTTTCTGTTAGGGATGAATCACTGATGCTCCAATCCCCTTGACCCAGCGCGCGTGCATTGAGAAAATTCTGCAAGACCCTAAATCCGATGATGCTCGAGCAGGTTCAAGCCCTCTTTCGGCTGTTACACAAGTTTTTTTAATGTAGATAGCGTGAACTTTTAGGAAATGAGCGTCGCTGTCGTAGGCCCTCCCTCATTCATAACATGCTTCGAGCTCATCGGAGCCGTGGGCTTTGACATAGGGACCGGGGAGGCCGTGGCGGAGACAGTGAGCGCCCTCGTGGAGGAGGGTAGGTTCCAGCTCATCATTGTCCCCGAGCGTTTCACCGAGGAGACTCGCCCCGTTCGGGAGCGTGTTATGAACAGGGGAGACATCACACCCGTCTTCGCACTGATCCCGGACTTCACGATGGAGACGGGGATGAGGATGGAGGAGCTGCAGGTGATAGTCTCCCTGGCGATTGGAACCAAGTTAGAGTTGTGATGAGATGGGTATTGAAAGGGTATTATCAATGGGGGAACGCCTCCAGAGACTCCTAGATAACGCGGAGAAGGAGGCAGAGGAAATCGTCGCCGAGGCCGAGAGGAGGGCCCACGAGATGGTCTCCCAGGCCAAGGCAGAGGCGGAACGCAGGCGGAGCCTGGCTCAGCGGGGCAGCGGCATCGACGAACTCCTACACGAAGCGGAGGATAAAGCCAAAGTCGAGGCTGAAAAGAGCTTGGAGGACTACAGGGAGAAGGCCGAGGCGCTGAAGGAGTTCCCAGAAGAGAAGATGCAGGAGGCCGTTGCCCTCGTGCTGAAGGAGGTACTGCCCGAGTGAGCACCAACTCCATGGAGATGGAGGCCCAGCTTATCGAGAAGATCGTTGACAAGCGGAATGCCATCAAGGCCAAGGCAGAGGAGAAAGCGAGGAAGATCATAGAGTCCTCCGAGGAAGAGGTCGAGAAGATCAAGGCCGAATCCGAGAAGCAGGTCATCTCCCTCGTGGGCTCCGAGCTGAGGGCGGTCAACGACCGGATCGTGGGCAGTGCCGGGCTGGAGGGCAGGAAGATGTTGATGATGGCAAGGCAAAAGATCCTCTCCGAGGTCTTCGAGGAGGCCGAGAGGAGACTCGGGGAATTGGCGAAGGGTATGGGACCAGACTATACCACAACCCTCGTGAAGATGATCTCAGAGTCCGCATCCGCCATGGGTGGCGAAGAGTTCATAGTCACCGCCAACGATAGGGACCTGGCTTACATTAAAAATAACCTCAAGACGATCAACAGGGATCTGAAGCAGACCCTCGGGGGCGGCGCGATCAAGATAGAGGACGATCCCATCGACATCACCGGGGGCGTCGTCGTCAGGAACAACGACGCGACGAAGACCTACTACAACACGTTGAAGGGGAGGCTCGACAACGTCAGGTCGAGGATCGAGGCCGAGGTGGCCCAGATCCTGGGAGTGATATAGATGTCCATAGTAGGAACCATCGAGAGGATCAACGGATCCTTGGTCTTGGCGAAGTTCGACGAGGAGCCCAAGATCAGCGACCTCGTCGAGGTTGGGAACCTCAAGCTCATGGGGGAGATCGTCCGCCTCAGCGGAGAGACCGCCTACATCCAGTGCTACGAGGTCACCAGCGGCCTCCGGCCTGGAGAACCCATCGTCGACACAGGGCACCCTCTCGTCGCCGAGCTGGGCCCAGGCATCATGGGCACCATCGTGGACGGCGTAGAGCGGTCCCAGACGGAGCTCTGGAACCTAACGGGACCCTTCGTGTCCAGAGGCACCAACATCGACCCCATCAACAGGAAGAAAGTTTGGCCATTCGAGGCAAAGGTTAAGGCCGGGGACAAGGTCGTCGGCGGCGACATCATCGGAACAGTCCAGGAGACACTGTCCTTTGAGCACAGGGTGATGATACCTCCCGACCAGTCAGGAACGATAAAATCGATAAAGTCCGGGGACTTCACCGTCGAGGAAGTCGTGGGAGAACTCGAGACCGCTGACGGTGTAGTGCCCCTGAAGATGATGCAGACTTGGCCCATCAGGATGAGGCGCCCCACAAATGAGAGGCTACCCCTGGTACAGCCCCTGATGACAGGCCAGAGGGTCATCGATACATTCTTCCCGTGTGCGAAAGGAGGCGCCGCAGCCATCCCCGGGGGCTTTGGCACGGGCAAGACCGTAACACTCCAGCAGATCGCCAAGTGGTCCGACGCGGATGTCATCATACTAATCGGATGCGGCGAGCGGGGGAACGAGATGGCCGATGTCGTCGCCCACTTCCCCAAGCTTGAGGACCCGAGAAGTGGTCGCCGCCTCATCGAGCGGACCGTCATAATCGCTAACGTGAGCAATATGCCGGTCTCTGCGAGGGAGGCCAGCATCTACATGGGAGTCACCCTCGGAGAGTACTATAGGGACATGGGCTATGACGTCGCAATCATAGCCGACTCCACGTCCAGATGGGCAGAGGCCCTCAGGGACATCTCGGGTCGCCTGGAGGAGATCCCGGCTGAGGCAGGCTTCCCAGCCTACCTTTCCGACCGCATCGCACAGATCTACGAGAGAGCGGGACGCGTCGTTACCCTGGGGGAAGGCAGGAGAATTGGGAGCGTGACCCTGATGGGCGCTGTCTCGCCGCCAGGCGGAGACTTCAGCGAACCGGTCACCACGCACACTCTTCGGTACATCGGGACCTTCTGGGCATTGGACACCGAACTCGCTTATAGGCGCCACTTCCCGGCCATCAACTGGCTGAGAAGCTTCACCCGGTACATGGGCGTCGCTTCCCGCTGGTGGTCCCAGCTCGACCCTGGCTGGGAGGATCTCCGCGCCCG
>Ga0209977_10001602_pt1 | contig 10007 bp, 24 predicted proteins | sample SumtaG_2_FD_183113 | JGI IMG/M metagenome (GOLD analysis project Ga0209977, IMG submission 183113) | Deep subsurface microbial communities from Indian Ocean to uncover new lineages of life (NeLLi) - Sumatra_00607 metaG (SPAdes) (version 2) | ecosystem: Environmental > Aquatic > Marine > Oceanic... | reverse complement strand
AGAATAGATGTCATTGATTGAAAGTTGGAAAAGATCGAGCCAAAGCGCAATGACCTTTGCACCTGCCATCACCAGTTGTGGCTTTGGCACTTCTTTATCATAATCGCCAATGAAGCAAATGCCCAGGCTATCGAGATTATGACCGCGTACATGAGCGCCTGTCTCGGTCCACATCCTGCCCATCAGGGCTTCGTAGTATAATTCTCCACCACTCTTGACGAGTTCTACGCCTACATGGTATCCGATATCTTTGTAGGGCCGTTTCAAAGTTTGGGTGTGGTAAAGCCTAATTGCGCCCCAACTTACTGAGCCAGAATCTTTCGTGAGTGAATGATGACAAATTACCTTCTGAGGTTTAAAGATAATCATGACCCTATTATAGAGATATAGGGTAGGACATCTTTAATGTCAAGAAGAATTTTGTTTATGGAGATGGGATGAAGCTAATCTTTTTTATTTCTAAACATTTCATCAAATAATTTTATTAATGCTCTTGCTCCTATCAATCCAAAAACACACATCATGATGTTAGATTTCAGAATCTTGGGATTTTTCTCGATTTCCTTTTGGACAATAGATGCTCCTTTCTTAACCTCTCTTTCAAGAATCTTTATTCCTAGTGGTTTGGTTCTCATTTCTTCACCCATTTCTCCTCCTTAGATGACCATATCTTAGAGTGCTTTTCGTACATATAAAAAGCAAGCCAGAGTTGTTCAAGAGAATTAATGTACCAAGAGACGGTTAGAGAAAAATCATATAGGATTTTTAAATGTTTTTGATAATGAGCTTTTAACATCTCCTGAATCTGGTCTTGACGGGGAAGCCAGATATTATCTTCTCTAATTAAACGAAATTTGATAGATGAATAATATTCATTAGCCTCATTGATATGATTTATGCTAACAACACCATGCTCTGAACCTACCCAATCACCATCTTTGATAAACCATTTATCCTGAATCTCAGGGCAATCAGACATTTTGATAAATTGTTTACTTACATCCATTTTGCCACCTCTCTTGTTGGTATCGTTTGTGATACCCTGGATTCCTCGCAAGAAAAGCTTGATTGTTTTTATAACAGCGACACCTCCAGCACAGCCCAGTCCGGCTGAAAGACGTGAGACTATCACCACAAATTAAGCACACAGGATTTGTCGCAAGGAACTCTCTTGTCTTCTTTGCCCAGTATTCGATATTCCCATGACTGATTTTTTGAAACGTGTCTTCTGTCCTCACTTCCCCTTCTCCTTTGGCACTATTACAGCATCCTCATTCCAATCCTCGATTAGCCCTTTTTCCTCGAAGATATACATAATAGCCTCTCTCTCTTTCCTCAATTCCTTTACTTCCCGGATGAGATATTCCTGACGCTTTCTGACATCAAAAATATCTATGTTCTTCATGTAAAAATATGTCCCCAAAACAGCACCAAGGATGAAAAAGATAAAGGCGATGCCAAAACCGATGAAGTAGAGTTGCCATTTGTAGAGACGCTTAATGCTCATTTGATTGTTTTCAATATTTTCTTCCCTATTGCTGTAATCACAGGAACACTCACTGCATTTCCCATAGCCTTATATCTTTGGGTATCACTAATTCCTTCAGTCCAATCATCGGGAAAGCCCTGTAGCCGTTCACATTCTTTCGGAGTAAGTCGGCGGATTCGCCTTTTAGGAATTGATGTTAAAATAGCCCTACCGTTCTTATCTCTATCTCTTGTTCCTCTTCTAAGATATCCATCAACATCAACTGTATTGGCTATATAAGGCAGATGCCCTCCACCCGATGGTGTACTAATAGTAGGACTAAATTTTTTATATATTCTTTCTTTATCAGGAAAGGCATTGTGGATCATCACTACGTTCTGTCGTTGCATAGATGGGCCTTTATAGTCAGCATCAGACAACGCATAAGCTTCGTCTCTTTCTTGAGCTGTCTTCCTGCCATCCGAATTACGCATTAAATATTCCCTCATGCCTTTACTTAGGTAATATTTCTCATCTACCTTCTCTTCTAATACCGAAGATAAAGACCCTTTCCCTGTTTTGGGGCAGCCAATACTTAGTGTTAAGCACCTGCCATTCGACATCATACCCAAGCTCATCCAATGAAAGGAGTATAATTGCGAAGGTTCTGCCCGAGTCGTGAGAAAGTAATCCTTTAACATTCTCAAGGAGTATGAATCGAGGTCTTTTATCTCTAACAACTCGGCATATCTCATAGAAAAGAGTTCCCCTTGTTTTGTCTTGAAAACCCTTGCGTTTTCCGGCAACGGAAAAAGATTGACAGGGAAATCCTGCAGTAAGTAGGTCATGTTCAGGTATTTGGCTTGTTCTGATATTTCTGATGTCGCCTTCGATGAGTTCTTTCGTTCCGAATCTTTTTCTGTAGATTTGACAGGCATATTTGTCGTTGTCGTTGGACCAGGTACATCTAAAATTTTCGGGTGATTTGCCCCGTAACTTATTGAATCTATTGTTGGAGCTATCCCCTCTTTGGAATAAACTCGTCCCATCTGTCCTTTTGTTTTGTTGAGATGCATTACAATTCTCAAGCCCGAGCCTGAATCCTCCGACTCCACAGAACATTTCAATGAAGGTGAGTTCTTTTTCAATCGTAATACTCCTTCATTGCCCATTTAAGTATTAAAAGTGCATCAGCCTCATCATCACTTTCAACGACTTTTGCAAAAAACTGACCTGCCATTTTAATCATATCTGCTTTTGAGGCATTCCCTTTTCCTGTAGCAAATTTCTTCAATGTCCCCGAATGAATAGAGCTATATTCAATATTATTACTCTCGCAGAATTCCTCAATCCTAGTTGTCATCCCCACGAGAATCTCTGTTGCATGACCACCCCTAAAATGTGCCATTTCATATACCACAACTTGAGGATTTGTTAATTTAAGCATAGCATTAAACCAAGTGTTAAATCTCAGGAATCTTATCCCCTTGCTCTCTCCTCTTTTGAGGCTAAAATCCTGGACTCCACTTTCAATTCTACTGTCAACAAGACTTGCCCAACCTGTTTTAGTTCCACAATCTATGGTTAATATATTCATTCCTTCTCCCTCGTTGATTTACGATAAGAATACTCAACGACTCCCTGCAGAATGCCCATCCTCCTCGCGATATCTGCAAATTGTAGTTCCTCTTTCTCTCTCAATTCCACTATTCGCTTGGCACGTTTCGCATAGGCTTTCTTATTTAGCCAGCGACCCATTTTTCACCGTCCCAAATCTTCTGGTGAATTGATAACATATAACAACTTAACCATATCTGTTCCATAGAAGATAATTCTAAGGTAGGATTTTTGGATACAAACTGCATGGGTATTTCAATACATATGTCCCAGTTGGCATCAAAAGTGCCGAATTTTTCTTCTATTATCATCTCCTGAATCTGGTCTTGACGGGGTAGCCACACGGGTTTCTTCTCTCCGCCGAGGAAGTCGAACTCAATTCTCCATTGCTCTTGAAGATAGTAAGCAAAGTGGAAATTTGGTCTATAATCAAACTCTTGCCCCTGAATCTCGGGACAATCACACATCTTAATGTATTCTTTTGATGTGTCCATCACCACAACTCCTTTTGCACATATTTCCCTACCCTCAAATCCTTGTGTTCCTCCATCACCATCTTGACCCGGATAAATAAGGGCAAAGCTTTCTTCCGGCAATAGTCCTCAAACTCATCAAGTTCTGATTGTCGGATCGGCCAGAAGATTCCAGCCTCACTGGAAATTACTGGTAACTGGCAATAAGCATTCCGGAGTTCCCGATCAGTCACTTTGCCAAAAACCCGATAGATATGTTCTAGTAAATCTCCCCTCTTAATCGCATTTTCTTTCCCTCGATGATCTCGCTTAATCTTAAAGAGGATAAGTTCTGATAAATTCATCATCCCTCCTCCAATCTCTTAATTTTCTTCTTTAGCTGATCCACCTCAATCCCCTTCTCTCTAAGTGCATTGGATAGGGTTGATTTTTCATCCTTGAGGTTTTGATTGGCTTTCTCTTGGTCATAAATTGTTAGGATTGCCATAACTAAAAGAATGAGGAGAAGAAGCATAACTACCGAGACGATAACGATAGCTATTGTATTCATTTTGCCACCCAAAATTTCCACCATTTGCGTTCATAATGTTTACAATTATTATTTGCATTTGTCCAGTTTTGAGCTTTCTGATTTAAAAACATTATAGTTGGGCCATCGTAACATTTGCCTAAATTATCCCAACCATGAAATTTACAGTTATGGCAATAAACTTTTTTCATTTTCCCTCCTCATATTTACGAGAAAACTCCGCTATTTCTTCCTTGATCTTATTGTCGATTTCATCTAACAAATCCGAAGCGTGTGCTTTCGTTGCCTTGTCAATCTCAGGTTGGTATTTCTCTTGAAGCTCTTTCATTTTTATTTCCCTGGCTTTATCATAATCATCCTCTTTCTTTGAGGGGGCATGTGTAGATTCGCCTACTCTTTTTTCTTGCTGTCCTTCTTTCTGCCATTTTTGCTCATTCGTAACCCATCGTCTAATCTGTACTCTTGGTCTGGATTTTTTCAATAAAGGAAATTTCAACCAGTTTATAGTTATCTGTTTTATCTTCTCTAAGATATCAACATCTAGGAATTCAGTTTTCAGGCCTTGAATAAACTCCAAGTCCTTCTCTTTATTGAATGGATAATTTTTTACTTTAGAGAGAAGATTAAGGATTTCTGTATTGTTATTTAATTTATTATTATTTAATGTACTATTATTTATTATATTATAGGTGTCCTTTTCTTTGGACTCTATGTCCTTTTTATCGGACATTTCTCCCTCTACTCGCCTTTTATGCCTGTCACTAAATTGATATTCCTCCCATGTTGTAACATAAAGAGTGCCATCTTCCATCTTTGTAAGTTTACCCTTCCCCTTTTTATCTTTTAAGTTAATGAATTTTTCAATCGCTTTAATAAAAATATCTTCTGGGATTCTTAACATTCCTGCAAGTTGTTCTAGGGGATATGGTGTTTCCTCGTTTGCCCGGATAAACCCATTATCTTTTGAGGCCAACGAAAGCAAGTCTACCCATATTGCCCTCTCTTCAACTGTGCATTCAATTCTCATAGAGCCAAATATCCACTTGTCTGGCCACCAAGGAAACCAAAATTTATCAGGTACTCTTTTTTTCATTGCTTATCCTTTGTTGTTATTAAAGATTTTTCCATTTTTCATTTTCTACTTCATGGACTTTTATTCCGTATTTTTTTAATTCATTCACCCAAATAATATCAAATTTATTTCCATCTTCAGGATTTATTTGTCTATCTAGTGGTATGTTATTTTTGATTCGATAATCTATATATTGGTATAAATCTTCTGTTTTTACGACACAAATATAAATAAGTTCTCCTTCTCTTCTTGGTGCACAAAGATAGGCATGAATTGTTAAATAGGGAAATAAGTAACCATTTTTATTCCTAAATGTCCTTAATCTTTTGTGAATTTCAGTTTCAACTCCACTAGGTAATAATGCTCGTTGTGTAAAACTTTTAAATTTACATCCCCATTGTACTCGACTTGCAATACCGCGAATTCCTTTTTCTTGATGTGCTTGCCAAGCATCTATCCCAGCTTTTATATCTAATAATTTAGTAAATTTGCTATCAGTAACAGTTTCGACTGGGATTAATTCCCCACCTCCGCATTTTGATTTAATGGCAGGCCAAACAACTCGAATGAAATCAAAAGCACTATCAGTTATATTTATTATTGTATTATTTTGGTTATTCACATTTACATCCTCTTTTTTTTGCAATTTCCACCATATCTGGAGAGATATCACAACCAAAGGCAATGCGTCCTAATGATCCAGCAGCTAATAAAAATGTTCCAGTTCCAGAAAAAGGATCAAGAATGAGATTATTTTCATCCGTAGATTGTTGGATAAACATCTTGGCCAATTTCATCGGCTTTTGCCATTTATGTCCACCTGGACGTTCTTGAGCAATATTTTGGACTGCTGTATGGTCAAGAAGAATATCATCTTCCCATTTAGCCACATCTGGACCTCTATAATAAAGAATGGCTTGCCAATTGAGAATATAATCATACGATGGCATCGGACCAAGCGTGTTACGATACTCCCAAACCAAAATCTGATTTGGCAAACTAACATTTAAATAGGCAGCTATCTCACGAGGATATGCACCAATGAAGATATAGGCACGACCCGTGGATTTGACTTTTGAGAGGGCAACTGGCAACCATGATTGTGCGAATTTCTCAATGTCATCAATTTCCGTAGAATATGGCGGGTCTGTGATAATTAGATCGCATTGAGATTGCTTTGATAGCCATATATCCCAAGTGTCGAGATAAATGGTTGGCTTAATTTTGCAGGATATTTCTGGAATATCTTTGCGGCCAGCCAAAAGTTTACGTTCGAATATACCGAGAAATCTATCTTTTGCTTCTTTTGCCCAAAGTTGAAATTTATCTTTTCCTTTCCCTATCCGAATTGCCAACTCAACCCAAGATTTAATAGACACGTCTCTGCGTCCCGTTTCTTTAGCAACCATATCCCAAGAGAAAGCAGTCTCAATCACTGAGACTGCTTTCTGTGATTGTCTATCACCCCCAAGCTTTCCTTTATATGTTTGTGCCTCTGGGTATTTCTCAATAACAGCCCATCCCTTTCGCCAACCTCCATGTGCATCTGCTATACGCCAATTGCAAAATGGCCGTGATCCTTCTGCGATTATTTTCTGGTCAATTGCATCAAAGGCGATTCGTAAATCAATTAAAACTTTTAAATCAACCATAATCCATCCTTAAAAGAAAGAGCCCCTGCCTGTGCCAACTGATGAGTCGAATCTCCGAGCGGGAGAAGTGACAAGCACAGAACAAGGGCTTTCTTTTTTACAGATTCTTATTTTTTCGACTCATCCTCTTTAATATACAATACTCATCCCTCAAAGTCAAATAGAAAAAGACCCGGCCCCCACCAAGTTTAAGGGGAAAAGGAGGGGTATGGTTAAGGGGGCCAAGTCGGTCATTTTATCTCCTCAACGATTTTGCGGATGAAATCTTTGACTAAATTTAATTGGCTTTGATATTGGTATGTGTATGTACCTGGAGAACTTAGCAAGAATTTCGTTGCCTTCTCCTCAATCCACTCCTCGGTGATTTCTGACTTCTTTATCATCTCTTTTATTTGTTGGTAGGCTTGTTCATCCTTTTTTATGGGTTTCTGTGCAAGATATGGATGAGTAGTTTGTAAAAAAGCATACCGACTAACTTCCTCCTCAAGCCACTTTAAAAGCTCCTCTTTACTTAACTTGCTCATTCACTCCTCCTTGTCCGGGATATCGTCACAAAACTCATAATCGATACTATTGCCTCCCCCCATGTCTATGCCAAAGTCAACCTGTTCGTAGGGATCGAAACCATAATGTTCGCCCATCTTCTTCCAGGTCTCGAAGTTTGTGATGTGTGTAATTTTCATTTATTCCTCCCGTTCATTGTCTCTTCTTATCTTTTCACTTGCCAATCGGTCATGCTCTCTTTCCTGTTCCTCTGTATATAATTCCTCTTGGCAAAAATCACATAGCTCATATCCTGGCGATACTTCACGGATTTGACATCGCAGACATTTCATTCATTCTTCCTAGTTGACATAATTCCCTTATGCGACACGCTTAACTCCGAGAGTAGCTGTGTTCTTTGTGTCCCATTGATAGATCTTGACGCTTATTCCTTCCTTTCGAAGTCCACCTATTCTTCGAAGAGCAGAACATAAGACAGCCATTTCTCCAGGCCAATTTTGCAACTGTTGCTGAAGTGCAAATTTTACTTTCTTCGGATGATTGCGTTTGTTTTTGTATTCTAGTAATCCCCAACCTGGAGGTAACTCAAAACCGTATGCTACGCCTTCAGGCACTAAATAATATCTATAAGTTCCCATGCCGATACCTATTCTGGACGGCTTCTTCCTATCTACAAGAAAATCTGAACGACTGATCTTACATTCTATCAACGTAGTAATACCTCCTCCTAACCAACCAATGGCATCTGGCTTTTCAGTATTACCCCAACCTCCCAACATTTCAGTTATCACTACACAATGGTCTTTACGTAACCAACGAGTTGCCGATTCAATTAGGTCATCGTGTGTTATTTTCTTCATGTTAGTTGACATAATATGCATTCTCCGACACGGTTATCCCAAGCATTGACAATGACCTAATTTTACACTGTCGCCATCAACATCAACTTCCTTTATTTCGTGTCCCTCTGCAAGATAGTCGATTATTTCATTCCCTACATCTCTAATGTTTCTTTCACTTTTTACCATCGCAAAAAACACTTCCCCACAATCCTTACAACAAAATACGATTGCTTTATCCATTCTTGCCTCCTATTTGATACCCTGAATTTCCTTAATAAGTGAACGGATGAAGTCTTTGGCTTCATCATTTACATAGTTTTGTTCACATAATTCCCTCGCCTTCTCCTCTATCCACTCCTCTGTGACTTCTGATATAATCACGTCTTCAGCTATCAGTTTTATTTTCTTAATAGCCGAAATTCTAAAGTCGGGATATTTCGCAAAAAACATTTTCTTTGCCTCTACTATACTCTCAGCTACAACATAATAAGCCGAAAGGGAAACATACGAGGTTAGTATTTCATATACATTCATCCTTACCTCCTAGTTGACATAATGACTTCTATTTACCCGCCGATTCGATGTTTATTATCATATTCTTTAAATCCTTTCCCATAATTTAGTGGCATTTTCATTATCATTCCTTCTTCTATGTAATCTGATAGGAATTTCATTCTAAGCGCATGGTCTATTGAATCGTTTAAATAAAGGTCTCCCCTCTTGTATTTGTTTTTAGCTGCACAGAGAGCGATATAACTAAAACCACCCGTGGCGTTTTTGTTCTTAATTTTCCTTACTCTTATCGCCATTTTCGCCTCCTGGAGTTGACATAATGACTATTATCCGACACGCTTTTTTGTTTTCTTCCTAAATGGGTCAAATTTACTCTCAGCCCAAGTAGGGTCAAAGAAACTTGATTTTATTACTTTCTCTCCCATCCCACCACATTCAGTACATTCGCCCTCCCTCCCAAATTCATCTGTTGCCGTTCCTGTCCCCATGCAATAAAAACATTCGGCAAATCCCTTGCCCTTTATTTCAGCATCGCATATCTCACATTTTTGTTGAGGATATATTCCTCTAAGAAATTTTCTACCACATCCACAAGTTGCTAATACACCAATCATTTCTTCCTCCTGTCTACCGCATTAGATTCGGCGGTAAACCTAAAATGACTATTATGCGACACTACAATTATGGCTCTCTCGTGGCTTGTTCTTCCATTTGTCTCTCAACACCACAGCTATAAGGAAATGGAACCATGCCCTTATCATAGATACATTTTTCTTGTCCATAAAAAGCACATTTCATGCGTCCATTATAATAAGAACATTTTTGTTTTAATTCCTCTTTAGGAATACTCATTTATACCTCCTATTAGTTAACATAATATCCTCTATTTCCCGCCGATTCTTACCTCTTGGTCGTAAGGAAATTCTACACTTACCCCAAAGTTAAAGAGAGTTATTCCAAAGAATCGAAATGATGGGTGTATATCTGCGTAAATCTCAAGAAGATGAAGTGGGAAACAATGCCCATCTTTCATAGAACAACTAACCCAATAATTATAAAATTCTATCTTCATTCTTACCTCCTTTAGTTGACATAATTCCCTTATGCGACACGGTTAATATTTTCCATAATGCTCACACAGAATTGATATTAAGCTCCGTTCAAATATTTCCCATAATCCTTTCTCGTTAGCCTCTTTCTCATTGATGCCAAAAATTGAGATGATCTCATTAAAAATTTGACCGATTATATCCATAATTACCTCCATATTAGTTGACGTAATCCTTATCTGACACGGCTATTTCTCTTTAGACCCTTGTGATTCTGGTTGACTAAAC
>Ga0209977_10001601_pt1 | contig 10009 bp, 10 predicted proteins | sample SumtaG_2_FD_183113 | JGI IMG/M metagenome (GOLD analysis project Ga0209977, IMG submission 183113) | Deep subsurface microbial communities from Indian Ocean to uncover new lineages of life (NeLLi) - Sumatra_00607 metaG (SPAdes) (version 2) | ecosystem: Environmental > Aquatic > Marine > Oceanic... | reverse complement strand
TATCGTCTCTGGCAGTGCAGATTCCAACAATTAAAGTGTCCTTATCATCAATAATTAATCTTGATCTTCTAGGACCAATAAGTTTTTCAAAAAAGATTATTCCGCTATTCTTTACATCGTGGTTTCCGGGTACTGCTAGGAATCTTGTGCATTCTCGAATTCTTTTCAGATAAGGTAATATTCCTTTAAATTGAGAAATCCTTCCTTTATGAATAATATCCCCAGTACAAATAACAGCATCAGGCGATGCATCTTCAATGTATTTAATTACATTTTCCATATATTCGGGTACAAACTCGGAACCATAATGCAAATCGCTGATGTGTATAAGATTCACCATATTAACATAACAACTCTTATTCTAGATTATTTTTATATATGTGTCTTAATGCACATTAAATATTAAATCATATTAAAGAAATTTTTGTACTAAAATTAGAATAAAATAAAAGTTCATACTAATGTACTTTTTTTACACATATACTTCTCTATTAAAAATATTATCGATTTTTCGAATTTGAGATATCTCGTTAAGTATTTGTTTATCTCTACAATCGACACAAATATTTTTAATCTTTAGCCATCTTATTTGCCCACATTCGGGGCATTTAAACTTTTTAAAAACTATTTTCATATTAAATTTCACCATTAAATTCTATTATATTTTAATATTTTAACAATATCGAGATTAAGCAGGTCTATCATATTGTCAATAGATTTCTCAAGCGGTGTTTCTGTTAGATTCCTCTTGAGTTTTAGATCGTCTTCCTTTTTTTCTGTTAAATCTTCTAATATTACTTCAAACATATTTAATCTCATATTTTCTTTTTTATCTTACTTAAAATAAGATTATTGTTCGATTTAAAGGATTTCGCCATAGTATATAGATTCTATATAGTTAAAATATATAAGTAGAAGTTAGAGAAAACCAAGCTTTATAGTTTAATCAGAAAAAATATATAAAAAATTATTTAAAAAACCTGATGGATGGTATGATAAATTTAATTTTTCCTTAATTTTTCTTTTATGTGTTTAACCATCTTACGACAAATCAATATTTCCTCTTCGTTTAATGGATTTTTTATTAACCTATCAATTTCTTCCATCTTTAAATATTTTAAATCTGTCAAATTTTTTTACTATTTTTTTTTTTTTAAAAATCAAATTAGTTTCTTAACATAATTCTGAATTAATTTTGCATTTGGAATGATTTCTTTTTCTAAATTTGGAGAATAGGGAATTGGAACATCGGGAGTGTTAATTCTTACAATATTTTTTTTTAAATATTGAAAACCCTCTTCTGCTACAAATGCTGCAATCTCTGCGCTCACTGAACAAGTTTTACAGCCTTCATCGACGATAATCAATTTTCCTGTTTTTTCAACAGAATTAAGGATTGATTTTTTATCCATTGGAACTAAGGTCCTTGGATCAATAACTTCACATTGAATATTGTCTTCTTTTAATTTCGTAGCAGCTTTAATACTTTCTTGCACCATAGCACCAGTAGCAACAATTGTCACATCATCACCTTCCGTAAATTTCCTTGCTTGGCCAAATGGTATCGTGAAATTTTTATCTAATGGTACTTCCCCAGTAAGGAAATATGCCCTTTTATTTTCAAAAAATATGATTGGATCATCGTCTCGAATTGCTGTCTTCATTAATCCTTTAAAATCACGTGCGTCCGATGGTAATATAACCTTCAAACCAGGTACATGCATAAACCATGATTCAAAAGATTGTGAATGTTGCGCAGCCCCCATTATTCCAGTTCCAAATGGAACTCTAATAGTAATGGGAACATTAATTTGACCTCCATACATATACCTAGCTTTTGCAGCTTGATTTACAATCATCTCCATACATACAGGTAAAAAATCAGCAAACATAATTTCTGCAATTGGACGCATTCCAACCATAGCGGCTCCAACAGCACAACCCAAAATCGCATTTTCACTAATTGGTGTATCAAGAACTCTCTCAGAACCAAACTTTTCTAATAAACCTTCTGTTACAAAAAAGCAACCCCCAAATTTTCCGATATCTTCTCCCATTATGAATACAGATTCGTCATTTTCCATTTCTTCTTCAATAGCGAGCCTTATAGCATCCAAACCTCTCATAATTTTAGTTTCTTCTACCATCTTAATTCCCTCCTAAATTTTTTGGATTTTTGTATATATCATCTAAGACTGCATTGGTATCTGGTTTTGGACTTTTTTTAGTTAATTTAACACTTAACTCTATTTGTGCTAACGTATCTTCCTCAATTTTTTGAATAATAGCTCGATCAATAACTTCATTCTTGATAAGTTTTATTTTATAGGCTTCAATTGGGCATTTTTTTTTCCATTCTTCTTTTTCTTTAGTTGATCGGTATTTATCAGGATCCATTGTCGTTTGACCGTCCCACCTATAAGTTTTGCATTCAATTAATGTGGGGCCACCTCCTTTTCTTGCGAGATCAACTGCTTTTTTTATAGCCATATATACCTCGATTACATCATTACCGTCAATAGTGAAACCTTTCATCCCATATCCTTGAGCACGAAGTGAAAGATCTTTAATAGCAGTAGCATAATGAACAGGTGTGCTCCATCCGTACATGTTATTCTCTAAAACAAAAACTATAGGGAGTTTCCATATCGCTGCTAGATTCATAGATTCATGTAACATGCCTTGGTTTGCTGCTCCATCACCAAAGAAAGTAAGAACTACTTTACTTTCTTTTCTCATTTTTGAAGCTAAGGCGACTCCAAGGGCTAGAGGAGGGCCTGCTCCTACAATACCATTTGCCCCAAGCATGTTTTTAGAAAAATCAGCAACATGCATCGAACCCCCACGACCTTTGCATATTCCCCCTTCTTTTCCATAAATTTCTGCCATCAGGGAGTTAATATCCCCTCCTTTAGCAATAAAATGGCCGTGACCTCTGTGTGTGGACGTAATATAATCATCCTCATTAATCGCAGCACAAGCTCCAACAGCAATAGCTTCTTCGCCTGTGTATGTATGAACTAAAGGTGATTTGATTTTACCAGTATCTTTAGATACCCTTTGTTCAAATTCACGAATCGTTAACATCTTTTTGTATAGATTAATTAATTTTTCAGGACTCCAATCTTTAGGTAATTCCAAAGTACTCATTATTAGACACTCTCTTTTTTTTATTTTTCTTTTAAAAATCCATGGTGAAAAAAACAACTAAAATCCGTAAGTTCATGGATTTTTTTAAACTTAAAACACATCTTTTTCTATTTTATTATTATTATTTTATTGTTTAATTATATATATATATATTCACCACGATTATTTAAAATAGCCACTCTATCCCTTAAATCCTTTAAAGTCCAAAAATATTCGTGAGTGTCGATGATCTTCATTTCCGAAATTTCTTGCCAAAGATGTTGATAAAATCTTGATTGTTTTTTTCTAAGCGTTGTAAAATATGGCATTTTTTTTATTTCCTAAATATTGTTTGTAAAATTTGATATTCAATCGTTAAAAAGAAATACAGTTTAATTCTGTACCCAATTTATTTTATATCTAATTTCTCTTTTATGCGTTTAATCAGATCTTCGACGCTTAGATCTTTATTTTCGATAAATCCTTGACCATAATCTTTCTTACCACCACCCTTACCACCGTAATTAGAAACGATTTCCTGAACGAATTTTCCCATCTCGAAATCCATCTCTTCTAAAAGATTTTTTCCTATCATTCCCATTAGATTAATTCCTTTTTCGGTCTTATTAATGAAAAGTGTAACTAATTTCTCGGATTTCTGTAGAATTTTCATGCTTAAATTTTTAAGATCGGTTTGGGAAAGATTTTCAAATGATTTAAGAATCATTTTAGAATTATCAAATGAGAACGCTGAATTTATAAGTTCTTCCACGTAACTTTCTTTTAATAAGTTTTCTACATCTTGCAATTTGGTTTTAGCTTCTTTCCATTCGTTAAATAACTTATTTACTTTTAGTGGAATATCTTCTTTTTTTGTGTTAAGGATTTGAGATAATTCCGTTAAGATATCTCCTTCAAAGGTGTTGTTTGAATCTAAAGACATATCAATTTTTTTAACCTTTCCTGTTTGTAAGGCTTTATTTATGTTTTTCCATTTGTTTAATAATTCAGCTACTCTCCCAACGATCTTAGCCTGTGAAATTTTAAATAGCGATTCTAATTGGTTTAAAATTAGGGTCTCTTCTTGTTCAAGTTCTTTTGTCGCATTTCCTGCTGTAAAGGTCAATCTAACTATGCCATCTTGAATCTTTTGGGATTTAGTTATTTTAATTCTTCCAGTTTCTGAAGTATTATTTAAATGCGTTCCACCACAAGCTTCCACATCTACTCCTGGAACCTCTACGAGCCTTATATTCTTACCCGGTACGGCACCCCCTTGGTAGATCGTCATTCCATATTTTTGTTCCGCATCTGAGCGAGGCATAAAAGAAAGTTTTAGATCGATTGCTTGGTTTACTATTTCATTTGCTTCTTTCTCTATTTCCTTTAACTTGTCATAGGGAACTTTAGCAAAGTGAGTTATATCTAAATGAGATCTTTTAAGCGTTTTTTTCGCCCCTGCTTGGTTAATATGGTCTCCTAATATATGACGGGCCGCAGCATTAACGATATGAGTTGCCGTATGGTGTTGCGAGAGTTGAGTCCTCCATTCTTTATCTACCTCGATCTTAACGGTATCTCCTTCTTTAAAATTTGGTTTTTCAGATAAAACATGAACGATATAGCTACCTTGCTTAAACACATTATCAAATTTTTGACCACTAATGGTTCCAACATCATGTAACTGCCCTCCTGAAGTAGGGTAGGCGACTGATTGGTCAAGAATTACCATGTTATCAATAATTTTTAGGACTTTTGCGTTGTTTGAAGTATTAGTATAATCGTAATAGTAAAGAGATTCGGTCTCTGGAATACCATTTAAATCTAACTCAATTTCTTTTTCTGTTGCGTGAATTTGCTCTACTTTTTCGTGCCTTTCTACTACTAAACTATAAAAATTATCTGGGATTTTTATGGTTTTACCGAACTTTTTCGCGGTTTCTTTAACCATTTCAGGGTTAATGCCTCTGGAATCGTATATTTCAATTAAAGTCGCAGTTGAGATATCTCCTTCAGAAAGTAATTTTTCTAAAATTTTGCTGGCTTTTCTTTTTGTTTTATAATACTTGTCTTTTTCTACGTTTAAAATTTCTCTAATTTCATCTAAATGCTCAGAAACTTCCGGAAACAATTCTTTTAATTCTTCCGCGTGCCATTTACAAACATCAGCGATGTTTATATCCCAATTAAATTTATCGATAAAACTTATAGCCCTTCTAAAAATTACTCTAAGATTATACCCCCCTCCTACATTAGAAGGGAGTTTTCCATCGTTTATAGCAAATAATAAACTTCTCGCGTGATCGGCAATTGAATAGATAGCAGTCATGGGCATGATCTTCTCTCTCAATTCCTTTACTGAGATTTCTAAATCCTTAGCTACTCTCTCCCATGCCGCATCCATATCGTCTACTTCGTCGATATTTAAGTATGCGGAGTATTTTGAAAATTTATCGTATAAATCAAAATCCAAATTAATTTCAGTTAGCTCCCTTAACTTTGATAAAACATATGGAAATGTAGCTTCATACAGATTTGGTGTGCCTTGTGAGAACCACGCTACGCGTTCTTGGCCAAGCCCCATATCCAAAACTTTAAGACTCAGTTCCCGAGGTCCATCTGGAGATTGTTCGAACATCGTATAGACTTGATTGAATAATTCTACGCCCCTACTAAAAAACTCAAGGCTACAACCAAAAGAACCTCCACCAGCCCAAGAATCTTCGTGAATCGTTATTTCTTCTTTTGAGAGTCCCACACCTATGGTAATAAAGTCGTGTATATCCATAAAAAGCTGTCCTTGATTCCATTCTTCTGGTGTTCCAAAAAAATGCTGCCCTATCATCACAAATCCTGTGTTGTGCGAACCAGTAATTCCTACATTCTCAATATCGTTAAATCGTAAGCAGAATTGAGGTATAATTAGTTTTTTCGCTGGGGGCTCAACTTCACCTGAGATTACGTAAGGTTGGAACGCTGAGATTGATGCTATTGTAAATTCAGAAGTAGGATTCCATCTCGCAACGCAAGGGTATCGCTTAATTGATTTATATCCTCTTGGTTCTAAAATTTCTACAATTTTATTCCATATACCAATATAGGATAATTTATGCGTTAGTGGCTTTCCAGCAACTTGAAACCCGCCAGAACAAGCAGGATCGCCGCATACCTTTCGGTCCTTAATGATTGTCCAGAAATAAGCACTACAACATTCACAATGTTTTCTAATGTAACCTAAGTTCCTAAGTTCTTTGGTTGGAAAGAATTCATCGGGCTTCTTAGATGCGATCGTTTTAAATATCTTCTTTAGTTCTTTATCAGTACGAGCACTTTTGAGCTGTTTCTTCTCTTTATCGGATAACAATTTTAATCAAAGGTTGGTTGTTGATGAACATCTGATATTATTAATTAATACAATTAATGTTTTCCTAAAATCTTTTGCTCTAAATAAACAATGTCAAATTTGAAGAGTGTGATTTTAGCATTTATGAAGCTAAAGTAAAATGATTTTGGATATATTAATTTAGTTTATATAAATTTGTTAAATCATTTATATTTCCAAAAGCCGAAATCTTCCAAGCTTCATGATATTCTGGATATTTTTTAATATAAAGATCTCTTGTATTTCTAAAGGAATCCCTCATTTTTCCTATCGATCTTAATTTTCCCTTAATAGATTCTTTTATTCTCTTGTGTTCCACATATTTAAGAATATTAGTAAGATTTCCCTCTATTACAAGTAGATTATGTATAATATTTTCTAAAGTATTATAAAAATCTATAAACTCTCTTTTATTCATAACAAAAATAAATCCATATATCCATCTTTCTATTTTTCCATCTAATTAAACCTATAGGATTTTCTTAATAAAAAAGATGATATTATATTTTTTAATGTTTTTGATTAATTGTTATATTTCTTATTTAATGATATAATTGTTATTATGGCTCCAACCTAAAGGTCTAAATATTGAAGGCGTGAATACCCTTTTTTAATGAAATCATAATCAAGGAGCTCAATTTTCTCTGGAATAATCTTCAAGAGGAGCTTTCTCCTTCCCCACACTATCTTTTGAGTTTTTTCAAAATCATCGTCCCCTTCTTTCAAAAAAATCAATCTCTCTTTACCGGAAGCAGTAATTTGCATCCCTTGGATTTTGCCGGTATCCATAGGCGTATAAATTCCAATGCTCACAATGGGGTTTTCCTCGATATTTTTTACCTTCCTTCCCGGAGCAGGGCCCACATAAATATTAAAATCGTCAGATTTCTTATCCATATAAAAATCCATTGGAGTCGCGCGAGGTACGTTATCCGAACAAGTGCATAAAACAATTATTTTTCTTTTTTCTAAAAAATCCCGCATTTCCTTTTTTAGCTCTTCTTCAGGCATTATTTTTCCAATAATAGAATCACTTTTTTCAATTATTATTTATTAGAAGTAAATGAAAAAGAAAAGCTTAATGATGAATAAAATTAGAATTTTTAACCTAATTTATAGAAAATAAATTTAGAGTTGGCTGAAATTAGAGTGTGGAAATTCTGTACCATCGATAGCCGCTTGAACGTAAGGAGAGATTGGCCCTCGTCCTAAAGCCATAATCCTAATTTTCGAGCCTAGCATTGGATTTATGGAAGTCCCAAATTTGAGAGAAGCGTCTTCAGGAATTTCGCTTGAGACTGTCGAGATAATTTTATCTATTTGGGATAAAGATAGCTGGTGATCTCCCGAAACTGAAACTATACAATTATCAACTTTTTTAGTATCTGGTTCTAAAAGGGGGTTGTGAAGCGCTAATCTCGCTTTTTTTATTAAATCGGCTTCGTCTCCTAAGGATTCTGTGATACCTATTAATCCAGAAGGGTATTGCCCTTTTTTTTGAATTACTTTTCTCACATCAGCGTAATCAATGTTGATCAAACCACAATTGTTTATTAAATTAATAATTTCGTTAATGCTTCTAATTAAAACCTCATCCATTATCTTAAAGCCGGTTAAAACGGGGAGCTTTTGATTGAAGCGTAATAGATTATCATTTGGGACGGGGATTAATGTATCAGAATATTTTAGAAGTTCTGCCAAACCTTTTTTCGCTCTTAGGCTTCGTTCAGTTCCTTCAGATGTAAAAGGCACCGAGCAAAACGATACAACCGTAGCGTTGTTCTTTTTTGCTTCCCTTGCAACTATAGGTGCCGCACCTGTACCCGTACCGCCTCCCAATCCAAATGTTAAAAAAACTACATCTGCGTTTAAGGCTTGCGAAAGTCGATGGACATCTTCTTCTGCAGCAATAGTTCCAATACTAGGGTCGTTGCCTGAACCTAATCCGTTACAAGTTTCCTTTCCTATTAGTAGTTTCTTATTAGAATTTGAATAATATAAATCGTGAGCATCTGTGTTAATATTTAAAGTTTCAATAAATTCAGAATCCATATCTTGCATTCTTGACACTGTATTGTTTCCTGCACCACCAATTCCAACTACGATAGATTTTATCTTTAAAACTTTAAGTAAATCCGAAAGATATGTATCGCTATCTAAATTGGCGGAGCTGTTAGAATTTACATTTTGACGGGCAATTTCGTTAAATCTAGACCTTACTGATGCTCTTGATCTCGCGATATCGCTTAAATCTAATTCATCATTATTCATAATTATCAACCATAATTAGGAGCAATTTATAATATTGAGTATTATATCCAAATAATATAAGAAAGTAATATGCATGTAATATTCAAAAGCGATTCGAATCTATTCTATTTTAATATCACAACCATATTATTACTCTTCAAATATTACTGATATAACATTTGAATAGTACAAAGATAATACAATAAGTAAAATTAAAGAAATGCTTGAAGTTTATATTTTTATTCCTCCATTTTTTTTCTCACAATTTTCAGGATTTACGACAAATTTACAAGTTTATATAATGCACCAATTTTCATAACAGAAGTTTAATTATAAAATAAGAAAGAAGAAGAATTGTTTAAAAAATAATTAAAATTAAAAATTTTCATAATGCATCCAATAATTCAATCGAATTTCTACTTGTTCGTGTGAATAAAAGAATACGGCTAAAAGTAAATAAATTTATAAGACTGAATTTTCATTCAATATATGTTCGGGGTTAAATAGTATGGAAATTGAACTAAATAATAAAACAACTGATAAGACTTTCACTGATTCTGATAATGAGAATCTAATCAAGGTGAGAGCTATAATTAGTTGTCCATCTGGAGATTATGTGAAGAAGTTCAGAAACCAATTTCCTAGAAAAGATTTGGAGCTTATGGTGGTGGCTTTTAAGATATTCGATTTCATGACATGTACTAAATGTGGTGAGTTACTATCGCTTCGTTTAGAGTTTGAAATTTAGCTAATATAATAAAATTTCTTTTATAACTCGTTCTAAAAATTAGCAGAAACTTAATTTTAGGTTTTAAAAAAATTAGATATTAAGTTGAATTTGTCCGTAAGTCCCGCCACCCCCCGGTGTGTATTCAATTTTATTCGCTCTTATTGCTTCAATGACAGACGCAACCCCTTCATCAAATTTTACGATTTTTTCCATAGGGATTTCAATTAAAACCTCTAATTCGGTTCCAAGTTCATTTATTATTTTATTGTAAGTATTTAAAACTGTCTTGCTATTCGTGCTTTTAATATTTTTAACAGATCGTATAATGTCAAATAATGGTACGGCATTAATGTACTGCGGTCTATGGTCAGGGTGTATTGGTTCTGTTGATGTAGAAATAACTTCAATTCTTTCACTTACACCTAATTTAATTTTAATGTTTTTATTGAACTTTTCCTTACAAGCGGGGCATGTAACTTTTCCTTTAGCTATATTGTTGATATACTCCTTTTTTGCTT
>Ga0209977_10001599_pt1 | contig 10013 bp, 11 predicted proteins | sample SumtaG_2_FD_183113 | JGI IMG/M metagenome (GOLD analysis project Ga0209977, IMG submission 183113) | Deep subsurface microbial communities from Indian Ocean to uncover new lineages of life (NeLLi) - Sumatra_00607 metaG (SPAdes) (version 2) | ecosystem: Environmental > Aquatic > Marine > Oceanic... | reverse complement strand
ATCATCAATTCACAAGAAATACCTCCTATTCTTAAGGAACAAAAAAACTTGAAAATAGGTAAGGTGGATGGTGCAACAATCGCTAGGGAATGTGGTCTGATTAAATCAGGTACAATTATGTTAAGTACGACAATGTTGGGTGCTTGGATAAAGGCTACAGATAACTTAGTCAGTTTAGAAGCTTTAAAAAAAGCTACAGAATTACAATTCGGCGTTGGAAGTCTAACAGATTCTAATATTCGATCAATAGAAATGGCATATGAACAATTTGAATTTGTAAATTAAAACCAAAGGGAATTCAAATGACAAACGAAAATGAAATGAAAGATCCAGTCTTACCACTAGGTAGACCCACTATTGGATCAGCTGGAAATACAGGTACTTGGAGATCAATTAAACCAGTTTTCATCGAAGAAAAGTGTATTAAATGCTATGAATGCTGGTTAAATTGTCCTGAGGGAACTATTCGAGTTGATGCTGATGAAGAATTTCCATATATCGATTATGTTTACTGTAAAGGGTGTGGAATATGTGTACATGTTTGTCCAAAAGAAGCATTGGAAATGAAACCAGAGTAGGTGAAAAAAATGGTACAAACATTGGAGAAACAAAAAATAGAATTATTAACTGGAAATGAGTCTGTTGCTACCGCAGTAAAACTAGCAAGGCCTCAAGTTATTGCAGCATATCCCATTACACCTCAAACAACTATTGTAGAAACTTTATCTAGGATGGTTGCAGAAGGAGAATTGGACTGTGATTATGTTAATGTTGAAAGTGAACACAGTGCAATGGGTGCAGCAATAGGAGCTTCTCTCTCGGGAGTTAGAACATTCACAGCAACAAGCGCTCATGGACTTCTTTATATGGGAGAACTAGTTTGGTGGGCTGGGGTAACAAGAATTCCAATCGTCATGCCAGTGGTAAATCGATCTTTAAATCCTTGGAATATTTGGCCAGATCATCAAGATTCAATGACGTTTCGTGATGCAGGGTGGATTCAATTTTATGCGAAGAATAATCAAGAAGTTTTAGACCTTACTTTATGCGCATTTAAAATTGCAGAGCATCATAAGATTTGGATGCCAGTAATGGTATGTCTAGATGGCTTTATTCTTAGTCACACATCAGCTCAAGTTTCAATACCCTCCCAAAAGGATGTTGATGATTTTTTACCACCTTTCAAACCATTAGCGATGTTAGATCCCAAAGATCCTTTTGCACATGGATCTTTAACTGATTCTCAAGGAATATGGGAACAGCGAATGTCTTTAATCGATGGATTTGAGAATTCTAGAGTAATTATTCCAAAAGTTTTCGCTGAATTTACAGAAAAATTCGGTAGACTAGGAAAAGACATGATAGAAATTACAGGGGACATCAATAATGCCGACGTAGCAATAATGGCTTTAGGTACTTTAGGTGAAGAGGCTGAACAAGCTTTAGAAGTTTTAAATGAGAAGGGTATCAAAGCAGTTGTTGTTAGACTACGAGTATTTCGTCCTTTTCCAAAAAAAGAATTAATAACAGCCTTAAAAAAGGTATCCAAAGTTTTAGTTATAGATCGTGCTGTTTCATTTGGTAATGCTGGTCAAATGGCAATAGAAGTTCAGACGGAATTGTATGCCAATAAAATAGAGATTGAATTCCACCAGATCATCAGAGGTTTGGGAGGAATGGACGTTACATATATGGAGATTGCAGCTGAAGTAGAGAAAATAATGTAATGGAGGAAAAATTAAATGAGTATCAAAATACCACAATTATTAGATCGGCCTGATGTTTTATTAAGAGGTAATTTTGCTTGTGCTGGATGTGGACTTTCTATTGCTTATAGAACTACTATATCAGCTTTAGAGAATCCTATTGTTGTGATTCCAGCCTGTTGTGCCTCTGTCATTCAAAGTTTACATCCGAATGTTACCTATAATGTTCCAACCTTGAACATTGCTTTTGCTGCGCACGCAAGCGCTGCCTCTGGTATTTCACGAGGTAAGAAAAGGAGAGGTGAAAAAGTAACAACTGTTGTATGGACTGGAGATGGTGGAACATATGATATTGGAGTATCAACTTGGTCTGGGGCTGCTGAACGGAACGAAGACATTCTTCATTGCTGTTATGACAATGGCTTTTACAGTAATACTGGTGCTCAGCGAAGTGGTGCGACTCCTCGCGGTGCGGTGACTACTACTACTCCTACTGGTAAAACGGAGAAGAGAAAAAGTATTGCTCGAATTATGATGGCTCATGATATACCTTACATTGCTACTGCAAGTGTAGGCTACCCCCGAGATCTCTATACTAAAGTCAAGAAAGCATCACAGATTGAAGGATATCGGTTTATTCTCATTGATGCACCCTGTCCTACTGGGTGGAATTCTGATCCTGCAATTACACGAGAATTAGGAAGGTTAGCTGTTCAAACAGGATATTTCCCTCTGTTTGAAGTTGAAAATGGGAAATTAACATTTAGCAGACGTAGCGAACGCGTACGGGATCCAGAGCGAAGAAAACCTTTAGAAGAATATTTGAGTAAACAGGGTCGGTTTAAACAGATGACTTCAGATGATATTGAAGCACTATCTAAAGATCTTCAGCGTGAATGGGATCTTCTGGCAAGATTTGAATAAAACTAAAGAGTGACCATTAAAATATCTATCAGTAATCTTAGGATTTTTTCATCAAATCACCTATAATGACTGATACAAGCATCCTTTGTGATTTAAAATGCATCTTCTATTAATCTGAAAAGAAAATATTCAAATCCATATCAGTAAGGATCTTCAAGTTACTAAAGGCGTTTTCCCATAAAAACACCATCATCTGTAAATTCAAATTTACGATAATAGTCTTTCACTCCTAAAGCAGAAGTAACAAGAATTTTATTATACCCCTTATCTCTAGATATCTCTTCTGCTATTGCTATTAATTTTTGTCCAATTCCTCGGTGTTGCCATTCTTGATTTCTAGGTAGTTTACCAATACCGACGAGTTTTCCATAAACATGAAGTTCTCGGATAATAGTAGCTGGAGGATCAATTGTTTCTGGTCTAAAAACATAGGAAGAAGGTTCTCTAAGGCGTAAAAATCCGAATAATGTTTTCTTGTCTACAGTTTCATACGAAATAAAATGTTCTTTCCCGTCAGATGCAGGATACTCGAAGATATGATACTTTTTTTCTTTTTCGATCCATGAAGTGTCACCTAGATTTGTTTGATGGCCAACTTCACGACAACGAATGCAGGAACAGCTTTCTTTACGTTCTATTAGAATTTCTCTAGCTTTTTCCCTTAAATTGCCTGAACGAACTCCATCTAAAATCAGATACGCAGGGATATCACGTTGAATCCGTTGAATTCGTACAAAAGGAGGAGTTTTCGCTTTGATTGAAGCAATGACTTTTGTAACTTCATCTGGACTATATGGAAGATAATCACCACTTTTCCAGAGGTCAAATAGACGGGTATTCTGAAGAACAAGGGTCGGGTAGACTTTTATCGCGTCAGGAAGATATTTCGGATCTGAAAACAATTTTTCAAACATTATAATATCTTCATTTGGGGTTTGAAAGAGATTTGGCATCATGTGGACTGTGACTTTTAGACCACCATCTCTAGCGAATCGGATTGCTTTTTCTACGTCTTCTAATGTGTGATGACGCTGAATAAAGCTTAAAATCTCTTCAGATAAGGTTTGGAGGCCAATTTCAACAAATGTCCCTCCATATTCCAGCATTTTACTTACATGAGGTTCTTTACAGTAATCTGGTCGTGTTTCGAATGTAATCCCTACATTGCGAATAGCACCGAAATCAGCATTATTTTTTGCTATTTCCAGATTTTCTGATGTAATCCCTGTAATACCATCTAAACATTCCTTAACAAAATGTTCCTGGTAGTCAAGTGGATTTGCTAAAAACGTTCCTCCCATGATTACAAGATGGACTTTATCTAAAGCGTGCCCGATACTTTTTAGTTGTTTAAGACGAGCTTCAACTTGTTTTCGTGGGATAAATTCGTTTTGAGCTCCTCGCATTGCAGCAGGTTCTCTACCTGTATAAGATTTTGGTGCTCCAATTACATTTGGACAATAAATACAATCCCCTGGACATGGAGCAGGTTTAGTCATAACTGCAACAACTGCTATGCCACTAATTGTTCTCACTCTGCGAATTTGAAGGAATTGCGTAAGAAAATCTTTATCATATTCAGATAAATGATCTGATGAAAAAACAAATTCAAGGATTTCTGAATTACGCACAAATCTCTTCAATTTATACTGTTTTGCAATATTTCTTTTAAGAGTCTCTAATTTCTTTGGAGTTGGCGCTGGATCATTAAGAAGCTCCTGTGTAAGTTCTTTCAGTGCTATTATTAGCTTTTTTTTTGTAGATTGAGACACGAAAAAGTACTCCAAGAATTTATGGAGAATAAGCTGGTAAAGAAAGTATTAAAACGCCGAGAGATATGATCGTGTGTATGATTAGGAGAATTACTACGTTTTTTTTCTCTCCAATGTTTTTTAAATAATATGGTAGAATCCAATAAGCCGTATATGGACAGGGAGCGACAATATATCCGTTCTCATCAATAGTAGCTAATTTTGATTCTTGTTTTGTGATCATATAAACTGAAAATAGTAAGAAGTTCAGAAAATGGAGAGCAAAAAATCCGACAGCAAGACGATCCATATTGCCAATAATTAGAGCTACGATGATACCTGTACCAAGAGTCAACGTACCGACATCTCCAATCAGAATTTTTGCTGGAAACCAATTAAATTTGAGTAATATTAGATACCCACCTAATAGTGAAGTAACAAATATAGTTACGATCGAATTATCAAGATAAAGAGCTAAAATAAGGATTAAAAAAAGAGATATTGAACCATTACCTGCTTCTAAACCATTGAAACCAGCAAACATGTTAAATGAATTGAAAGCAAAATTAACAGCTAGAGGAATAACAACAAGAGTGTATAAATTGAAACCCTCAAAAACTAAATTGACTGAGCCGAAAATCCCAAGATTAACGGAGCTAGTTCCAACATTTAATGCCATTAATGGGATTGCGGGCAAAAATCCTAGTAAAACTTTGTCTCGCCATCGAATTTTGAAAACATCATCAAGAAATCCTATCAAGCCAGCAATTACAACACTGAGAAGCCCTGCGAGAAGAGGTTCAAAAAAATTGGATTCAATTGTTCCAAAATAAAAATCTAGATATTCCCAAATAAAAATAATAATTAAAATAGTAAAAATAAATCCTAATAAAGCAGCTAGTCCTCCTGTTTCTGCAATTATTGGTTGGTTCTTTTTATGCGCATCTACTGTGGTAATACCTTGTTTTAAAGATGCATTAATTATCCACGGTATAAGAAAACGAGTAATGATTCCTGATGTAACTAATGCTAAGATAGCAACTGTGACTATTGGGAGTGAAAACATAAGAAGAATACCTTCAGAATTTTCCTTTCTTGTCATACAGACGGAAAAAAAAATAAATTAAAAGCATTTAACTATGAGTCCATTGGATAAATTAATAATAATAAGAAAATTGGAAAGCATGGTGAAGAATTCATGAGATGTATTATTCCAGCTGCAGGTAAAGGAACTCGTTTACGACCTCACACTTACACAAAACCAAAGGCACTCCTTTCATTAGGTAATAAACCAATTATTTCTCATATTTTGGACAGTATCGTTGAAGCTAAAATTAAAGATATCATCATTGTTGTAGGATATGAAAAAAAGCAGATTATTGATCACGTTACAGCTAATTATGAAAGTTCATGCAATCTAACTTTCATTGAACAGACAGAACGGAAAGGCTTAGGTCATGCAATTTCTTTATCAGAAGAATACTTAGATGGAGAACCAGTTCTAATAGCTTTAGGGGATAGTTTGTATGAAAATTCCTTTTCTCAAATGATAAATGAGTTCAATAAAAACCAAGATTGGGCAGGTGCGATTACTATTAAATCTGTGTCAAATCCTCAAGCTTATGGGATTGTAAACACTTATGAAAATTCAAATCAAATCAAAGGATTAGAAGAAAAACCAAAAAATCCAAAATCGTCAAAAGCTATCACAGGTATCTATATTATTAGAGATTCAATTTCATTAAAAGTAGCACTGGAACAACTTGTTGCTAAAAATCATATTGGAAGTGGAGGTGAGATTCAATTGACAGATGCTCTTCAAATTATGATTGAAAATGGAAATTTTCTTGGTACTATCGATTCAGGGAAATGGTTTGATTGTGGAAAGAAGGAAGCCCTTTTAGCAGCTCATCAATATGTTTTAGATCAAATGCCTCAATCTGTGATCGCAAGCGATTTTAATAATACTATTATAATCTATCCAGTTGCCATACAATCAAACTGTAAAATCTCAAATTCAATAATTGGACCTTATGTAAGTATCGATGAAGGTACTAAAATAGAACGTTCAATTATCTCATCGTCTATTATCGGTACTAATTCATATTTGATGAATACAAGTATTAATGGATCATTAGTTGGAGATAAGGTTGAGCTTATTGGGGGATTATCTGATCTCGATATCGGTAATCATTCTAAAATTAAATATCCATAAGGTGAACAGATGAATGACAAATCAAACAATAGATGAATTTCAAAACCTTATGAAAATTCTTTATGAAGAAAGGGATAGGGAAAGAGGCATTGAAAAAAGTCTAATGTGGTTGCAAACGGAAATAGGAGAACTTTTTGAGGCTTTTTTAAAAAATGATAAGAAGATTCTTGAAGAAGAAGTAGCAGATGTCTTAGCTTGGTTATGTTCAATTTGTAATTTATTTGATATTAATTTAAATAACGCTGCTTGGAAAAAATATCCCTCTCAATGCCCAAAATGTAATATGAACCCTTGCAGTTGCGTATTTTGATTACTTTTCATAATCTCTCTTTTTCTTTTCATAATCCTCTTTTGTCATAATCTGTTTGGCCGGTGTTCCTACTACAACACTATTTCGTTCTATATTTTTAGTTACTATAGAACCTGCGCCGATTACCGTTCCCATCCCAATTTTTAATCCAGGGAGGATAATAGCCCCTATTCCAATCATAACATTATCTTCTACAACTGTTGAAATTAGTTTACTACTAACAGGATATTTATCATTTGCAAATCTAACACCTGGCCCGAGAAATACATTGTCTCCTAAAACGATTTTTGGAGGAATAAAATTACTTGATTGGATTCGAGCATTCTTACCTATCTCCACACCACTATCAAGAACTGTACTACTACCAATTATACTACCAGAGCCAATATGACATTTTTCTCTTATAACCACATTGGTACCTGTTTCTACATTCTTTTCTAGAGACGATGATTCATAAATTATCGTGAATGATCTTATATGACAATTTTTTCCTATTATTGAGCCAGAAGATATTCGATCAAACATAGTTTCAATAGAAAACTTCTCTTCATCCTTGGAAATTAGTTCTTTTGTTTTAGAACGTACAGGGTATCCTATAATAACAAATGGATCTAAGATAGTGTTTTTTTCAATTGATGATTTTCCATAAATCAATGCTTTGTTTGAGATCAATCCAGAATGAATATCAGCATTATCAGATATAAATCCTTGTAACTGGGTCATTTTGCTATCCTCAAGGTTCTTGTTTTTCAGATGAATCTATTCCTAAGTTAACAGGTATCTGTTCGGTAGATGTTGTTTCTGGAGGTAAAAGAACATAAACAAAAAAAGAAATTGCTATAATAGCAAGAAAAACTAATATTCCAGTTTCACCTTCTAAAATCTTGAATGGTAGCATAGGTGAAAAAAAAGTAACCATAAATGTTATGGTTATAGCAGAGAAAAAAGAGATTACAAGTCCACGAAGTACGTTATTCATATTTAAAATCTTCTCCTTTTTTCAAAATTAACTTCTTTCTTTAATTTTCAATGAAAAATCTAATGGTTTAACAGAATGAGTCAATGATCCTAATGAGATAATATTTACTCCAGGAATGATGTAATCATCAATAGTGTGTTTAGAAATTCCTCCACTCACCTCGATCAAGGGTTTATCATGCTTTGAGGTGTCTTGTACTATTTTCATTGCCTCTTTTATATCATGTATAGAAAAATCATCTAACATTATTATTTCTGGAGATAATTTTAGTGCGATTTTTAATTCATCCAAATTCTCTATTTCTATATCTACTTTTTTCGAAAAGGAGGCTTTCTTTTTAGCTTTTTTCAATATTGTCTCAATGGCTTTATCTCCAAGCAATTTTAAGTGGTTTTCTTTAATCAAAATAGTATCAGATAAACTCCACCGATGAGGGTCACCTCCTCCAATTATAACGGCGTATTTTTCAAAATATCTAAGTCCTGGAGTTGTTTTTCTTGTTGCAGCAATGATAATATCAAGACCTGATTGTTCAATCTTCTTCACAAACATACGCGTTTGTGTGGCTATCCCTGAAAGATGCATAACCAAGTTAAGTATTGTACGTTCTGAAGTGAGAATTGGTTTACTTTTTCCTCTTAATTCTAATACAATATCCCCTGTTTTTATTGATTCACCATCCTTAAGTAAACAGTCAACATGAATACCTAAAGCTTCAAGCAGAATCTTCACAAATTTTACTCCACATACAATTCCGTCTTGTTTAGCTATTAAATTGGCAATTACTGGAATATTTGGAACCAATTCGCTTGTAATGTCTCCATAATCAATGTCTTCTTTTAGGAATTGAAACAATTTTTGTTCAATTAGCTTTTTTGGGATATATGCCATTAGTTTATTCCTCCATTTATGATGAAAGTTCAATCATTCGTTCAATTGCTAATCGTGCACGCTTTGCGATATTAGAAGGAACTTGAATTTTGAACTGATCGTTAAGAAGAGAAAGATAGAGATTGTAAATGGTAATTTTTTTTTGTTGAATACATATAGCGTCTTGACGTGCAGGTAAAAATGTTTTTGAGGGAAATTCCATCCTTAAACGGTCTATTAAGCCAATTTCAGTGGCTATAATGAATTCATCGGCCTTAGAGCTCCGAGCTTCCTTAATCATCCCAGATGTTGAACATACTATATCAGCTAACTTCTGAACAGAAGGATCTGCCTCTGGATGTACAAGAATCTCAGCTTCAGGGTGTTTTAATTTTTGCTGTTCTATATCTGAAGAGGTAAATTTCCTATGAACATAACAATGACCAACATCAGGAAAAGGTATAATTTCCTTGTCAGGTGTTTTTTGCTGAATATACCAAGCAAGGTTACGGTCAGGACCAACCAAGATTTGATCATTTTCTAATTGGGAGATTATTCTCGCTGCATTACTGGAGGTAATACAAACATCAGCCATTGATTTAGTTTCAGAGGTTGTATTTACATAAACAGCGACACTTGCATTCGGGTAACGTTTTTTATAGATATTCATCTTTTCTGGCGATAACATATAAGCCATAGGACATTTTACAGCAGAACTTGGGATTAAAACTGTTTTATCAGGATTTAAAATGACAGCTGTTTCTGCCATGAATTCTGCTCCTGCAAAAACAATGATATCACAATCCACATTGCTTGTTTTTTGAGATAATTCAAGGCTATTACCAGTAAAATCAGCTAATTGCTGCACTGATGGATCTTGATAATTATGTGCAAGCAAAAGAACATTTTTCTGTTTTTTGAGCGATTTTATTTCTTCCACAATATCAATAGACAATTTTATTCTCTCTAAAAGCGCCTTTCAGTAAAGTAATAACTGAGATGAATTTTTCGGATTAAGCAGATATAAATTTCTAACATAACTTTCTTAGTGAAAAAGAAAAGAACTGAATGAAGTGGATTTATATAAGAGGGGAATAATTTATTCAACCTTCTTAGTGCTATAAATGAGATTATGATAATGAAAGTTACTTGCCTTGTATCTGGAGGAAAAGATTCTATCCTCACTTTATGGATAGCGTTACATCAATATGAGGTAGTGGAAATCCTTACCGTAAGATCGAACTGCTCTGATAGTCTT
>Ga0209977_10001598_pt1 | contig 10021 bp, 7 predicted proteins | sample SumtaG_2_FD_183113 | JGI IMG/M metagenome (GOLD analysis project Ga0209977, IMG submission 183113) | Deep subsurface microbial communities from Indian Ocean to uncover new lineages of life (NeLLi) - Sumatra_00607 metaG (SPAdes) (version 2) | ecosystem: Environmental > Aquatic > Marine > Oceanic... | reverse complement strand
TACTCCGATTGTTCAGAAAAAAATCCTTTATACCGACATAGAGGATGGTTAAATCGTTTAGTAATAGATAAAGGGTTTAATTTAAGTGATTCTAGGCTTGGACAATTGTGCGGAATTACAAAAGATAAGGCTAGAGGATGGCGTAGACGATTAGAAGTTTCTAGAGGGAGAGATTGGGGATTCAAACGTTTCATCAACGATAAAGGACGCGTATTTATTAAACCAGAAAATTATACAAATCCTATTGCTCTAAGAAACAAAGGATGGATATTAGAGCATCGTTATGTTATAGAACAATTTTTAAATTCTCAAAAGAGTTCTAAGCTAGCAAACAAATGTTTGGATGAACAGGGAATTTTAATGTCAAGTAGCATAATTCATCATAAAAATTTTGATCCATCTGATAATAGAATTGAAAATTTATACATCTTATTTTCAGAGAGTGATCACAAGATATTAGAATATTCTCTGCTCGAATTCGTAGAAGAATTGTTAAGAACTAAACAAATAAGATTTGTTAATGGTAAATATAAAAATAACATTTAATTACCTATTTTTTTTCCAATGCTTCTTTTGAGTATAGTCTTTGCTTCAAAGTGACTGTTCCAGTATCAATATCATGTTCTACCAAATTAACATTTGCTAATTCTTGTATTGCTCTTAATATATAAGCACCTCCAATTCCCGTGCTATTTTTCAATTCTTCTCGTGTCATAACCTCCCTTGCACCGTGTAACACTTTCAAAACCTTATAATGTGGTTGACCCTGCCAAATCTTTTCTACAAGCACTCTAAAAATCGATAGTAGTGCCTGGATTCTTCCAAAATCTAAATCTGATTCGTGACTTTCTTCAGCTATTTTCGCAAATTTTTTCAATTCTACTTTTAAGCTTGCGTATTCTTTTAACAATCGCTTTTGTTCTTCCGTTAATGAGCCAATTTTCTGATCTCTCTCTTGTTTTTCTTGTTCAAGTTTCTGAGTTTCTTCTTCTAGTTTTTTCTTATCGCTTTCTAAATTAGCCTTTTCAAGTTCTAATTGTGTTTTATCTGCTTCTAACACCTTGGTGGCTTGCTCAAGCTGCAATTTTTCACCTTCGAGTAATTCCTTGGCTCCACTTAATTGTTCCCTATCTTTTTCAAGTACTAGTAATTCCGTTTTAGCTGTTTCTAATACGTTTATAAATTGTTTAAAATTATCTTCAACAGATCTTAAGGAGCTTTCGATTATTTCTGTAGCACTTTTTTTTTCTGACATTAGATTTCACAATAATGATTTTAATTAATAATTATAAGTCAAATTAAAATATATAAGTTAGATCTAGTATAAAATAATATAGAAAAATATTAAACTCCTAATTATCCTCAAAAAAGTTCAATTTCACGATAATTAAAACAAGAAATGTAATTAGTCATGGAGAGTCTAGTAGACAAGAAAGATTTGCGGTTCTATAAAAGAATGATAATATTGATCATTCTGTTAGTAATTTCTCTTTCATATTTAGCTTATGATAGATCCGTAAGTTATACTAAATATGAAAGGATCGATTTTCAATCTTCAGACGCGATTTTGTATGCCAATTTATATTTTCCATCCAAGAGTTTGGAATTTCAAGAAAAAAGACCTTTATTAATTTACTGCCACGGAATTGGTAGTCAAAGAGATTTTGATTTAAGGATTCCAATCGAGTTTTCTAAAAGGGGTTTTTATGTAGCGGCTTTGGATTACCAAGGCCACGGAGAGAGCGGTGGAAATATCTTAGATGTTGATCCAATCACTGATAAACCTGCTCTTGCTCAAGACTGTTCAAACCTTTTAGATAAACTTGAGACATTACCTTTTTATTCAAATGTAAATACTTCTCAGATTGGCTTGATTGGACATTCTTTAGGAGGATTTGTGGTTCTTATGAATCAAGCGTTAGATCCTCGATTCAATATTACAGTTGCTTGGGCTCCTTTAGTCAATTTTGATCCCAACCATATCCGTGTCATTCAACCAGGGTACGAACAATACATCCCTGCTAATCTTCTTAATAAAACTAACACTAATAATTTGTTGGTTATAATGCATGTTGACGACGAGGTATTAGATTACGCAGACCAAGCATTAGTTGCTCAAAATTTAACTGATTGTGCAGTAATTCCTATAACGGGACCACTGTTTGGAGGTGGTCACCAATTATTCTCGGATGTTGTTATTGTCGAATCAATCAAATGGTTTGAATTAAATTTTTTTAAATCAATTTCAATTAACGGACCTATTAACATAACTTTTATTGTAAATTACATTGTGCTATTTATCACTCTAATTTTACTAGTGTTCATCGTACTTTCTTTAATTTCTTACACCTCCCAATTTATTCCATATAAAAAGGAAGGCCCTCCTATCGAAATCGTTAGAAAGGTAACGACATTATCAAAGATTAAAGACAAAGCGATAACAACTAAACAAATCTTAAAAATTGTGCTCTATACAACTATTTTTCTTCTTAATTGGGAGATTTTTGAAAGAGTTTTTGGGTTAGTAGGTATTTTTTTAGCTTCGCTTAATATTACAGTAATATATTTTACTGTGAAGATAATACTCTACTTGCGAAAATTAAGGGAAGATGAAGTAAAATTTGATCTAAACCAGATTAAAATTTTACTCAAATCAGAGTTCCAGTTAAAATATGTATTATACGTAATTCTGTGTAATTTCTATTTTATTGTAATATATCTAATCTTCAGCTATTTCTATCCATTTGCATTTATGTGGCCTTCCAATTTTTTTAACACAGTTCTAGCAGCTGCTGTGTCTTTTCCAGTATACTTTTCTTTGGAATTATTATACAGAAAAGCTATATATCCACAACTTAGTTTTTTAAAAAAGGAACGCAAGAAAACCATGTGGATGGTAATTATAGTTGTGTTTGTAAATATCAATTTGATGACACTAACATGGACTTGGGCATTCTTCCCTTCTGTTTTATTTATGTACTTAATATTCCTATATGCAACTATTCAGAATACATTAATTTATGAAAATACTCAACGATTTAGCACCGTAATAATAAGTTCCTTTGCATTAATTCAGATTTTCTTCGCTGCCGTAGTCTCTAACGCGTTAGGTATTGGTTCTGCATTACAATTATTTGTTCAACTGTAAAGAAGTAAAAATTAGATTTTTGTTTTTTTTTCATTTGGATTTCATTACCAAATCCTTAATTAAGTATTAGTAATTACTATAAAACAATTTTTATACAATTTTAAAATAAATAATCTATCAACCTTATTCCAACGAGTTTCAAAATGTCTGTGAAAGAACAATCAAATAGTTTATCTACAAAAAAGAAAAGACTTATATTCGGGGTTTCAATCCCTGTTTTCTTAATGGGATTAGTATCCTTATTTACAGATATTTCTAGTGAAAGTATTCAAAGTATTTTACCACTGTTCATATTTGAGATTGGTGGAAGCGTTCTGGCACTCGGAATAATCTCCGGAATTACCAATGCTATAGCAAATATCCTCAAAGGGATAACTGGATGGATGAGTGATAAAATAAATCGAAGGAAGCCCTTTATAGTGGCTGGTTACTCATTGTCAAATCTTTCGAAACCATTAATTGGGTTGAGCCCCTCATGGGAAATGGTATTAGGTCTTAAAACAACAGATCGAATAGGTAAGGGTCTAAGAACTTCTTCGCGAGATGCACTGATTTCTTATTACGCTGAGAAAAAAGGAAGAGCGTTTGGTTTACATCGTGCTATGGATACTTTAGGTGCGGTTTTCGGATCTCTACTAGCCTTTATCCTTTTGTATTTTGCATGGACTTACTCGCAAATAATTTTCTTTTCGATAATTCCTGGATTAATTGCTATTGCTCTTATTCTCCCCGTTAAGGATATTTCTTCCCGTGAATTAGTTAAAAAGTCAGAAAGGAAAAGCAAAAAAGAAAAAATGGCAAAGATAGATAAAAATTTTATAAAGTTAATTGTTGTTCTAGGGGTAATTGAATTCGCAAGTTTAGATGTTGTGTTTTTAATACTTAGGGCGGCAGATTATATTCCCATAGACTTAATTTTTCTTATACCCATTTTTTATTTAATCCTAAACTTAGTCTATACCATTTTTTCCCCTATAAACGGTTCTCTCTCTGATAAGATTGGAAGAAAACCTATAATTGTTGTGGGATTGTCGATATTATTAATATCTTGTATAATATTAGCGTTCCCCATTCAAGTTTCGCCATTTTCAATAGTGTTAATTATTATAATTTATATCATGCACGGTTTTTATCTTGCTTCAGTAGATCCGATTTCGAGAGCATATATCGCAGATTTAGCAGGTAAAGAAAAAAGGGGACGTGCCTATGGATACTATTATTTTTCGGTCGGATTTATAAGCATGGTGGAAGCGTTAGTTTTTGGATATATCTATAGTGTGTTTTCGTATACTTGGGCGTTTATTTATATATCAGTCTTATTGGCTGTATGTATTATTATTTTTACGATTACAGACTTTTCTAAAATAATAAAAAAAGCTGAAAATTAAAACTACTTCTTTTCTTAAATTATATCTAGGCGGATATCCATAATTCCGCTAAGTAGATTAAAACTTCTGAAGCTTTCTGCAATGCAAGCGTTGGAATGTGTTCTTTCCTTGAATGAAAAAGTAATCCTCCAGAGAAGATATTGGGGGTGGGTTTCCCCATTTCGCTTAATCTAGAACCATCGGTCCCTCCCCGAATCGCATGGATTTTAATATCCAATCCAGCCATCTCGATAGCCTTTTTTGCCAAATCCACAACTTCTTGTTTATCTTCAATAAATCGACGCATGTTCTTGTATTGATGTAGAAATTCGATATTAACTTTTAAACCAGGATATTGAAATTCGTACAATTCTCCTAGCTTTTGTAAGTATTCCATTCTCCTCTGGTTATTTTTTTCTTCATAATCCCTAATTATTAGTATAGCATTTGCTTCTTCTACTTTCCCACTCAACTCTGATAGATAATAAAAACCTTCTCTTTCTTCAGTATGTTCTGGTGACTCATAATCAGGTATTTCACTGAGATATCGACTCGCAATGTGTATTGCATTAATTAAAAGGTTTTTAGCGTAACCAGGATGTACACTAAGTCCCGTAAATTTGATTGTCGCTTTCCACGCATCAAAGCATTCAAATTCTAATTCTCCCATTTCTGAACCATCTAAAGTGTAACAGAAATCAGGCAACCTTTCTCTGTTTATTTTTGAAGTTCCTCTCCCAACTTCTTCATCCGACGTAAAACATACTATAATAGGCCCGTGTTTTAATTCTGAAAATTTTTTCCAGGCTGCACAAGTAGCAATAATTTCTGCGATTCCAGCTTTATCATCCGCGCCTAGCAAAGTATCTCCTTCAGATGTAACTATATCTAACCCAACATATTCTAATAGTTTTGGAGAATCTTCCGTTGTGAGCTTAATATCTGGATTACTAGCAAATTCTATTGCACTACCGTCATAATTTTTGTGAATGACGGGTTTTACATTTTTTCCGCTAACTGCTGGTGATGTATCGATATGAGCTATATAACCAATTGGTTTAACTTCTTCCAAGCCAATACTTGCAGGCAAATTACCGTATACATAACCATACTCGTCGTGTACTACATTTTCTAAGTTTAATTCCATTAATTCTGACGCTAAAATTTTTCCTAATACTAATTGATTTTGCGTTGAAGGTTTTGATTGGTTATGTTCATCTGATGTAGTCCATATTTGAACATACTTAAGAAACCTATTTAGTGCTTCCTTATGTAAGAATTCTCTTATTTCTTCTGATAACAAATTAATCCCGTCTTATATAGTAATGATACCTTCTAGAATTAATTTTAATATTATAACTTATTTATTCATTTCCCCTTAAATTTCGGCTCTCTTTTTTGTTTAAATGACTTCATACCTTCACCAAAATCGTACGAAGCAATGTTTTTACAATACAGCCTAAACTCGTGGTTCAAAGAAGAAGGTAGTTCGTTATACTGAGAAAAATTCAGCATATTTTTATTATAGCCTAAACATTTAGTTGGCAGTTTTGCTATAGATTCTATAAACTCCTTAGATTTTGTCTTAAATTCTGAAAGGGGATAAACTCTGTTGACTAAGCCAATTTTTTCTGCTTCAAATGCATCGAGTTGGCGTCCGGTTAAAATTATTTCTGTTGCTCGAGCGAAACCTATTAACCTAGGGAGTAGCCAACTTGCTCCGCTCATTACACAATGAGCCCGTTTAACTCTTTGATCTCCAATTTTCAAATTATCTGCCGCTATGCGGAAATCACAAGATAAAGCCAATTCAAAGCCCGCCCCAAGACAATAACCTTTTAGTAGTGCGATAACTGGTTTTTGAACTTCTCTAATTAATTGAATTACTCTGTGATGCGGGAGTTTTGAACCGTCGTCTAAAGGTTTAAACTTCACTCCTTCAGGGCCCATACTCTTCAGATCGTCACCAGAACTAAAAGATTGATTATTACCCTCAATAACAAAAGCACGAATCGATTTACTCTTAAAATTTGTTTCAAAGATATCAATTATTTCCATCATTAAGGGATAATTTAAAGCGTTTAGTCGTTTTGGGCGATTTAAGGTAATGGTAGCAATTCCTTCCTCGATTTTAAAAATGATATTTTCAAATTCTCGTTGTCCCATAATTATTACCTCTTTGAAAACAATTTCAACTTATTTCTGTTTAAAATAATTGGTATTTTATAACTATAAATATCATTCCATCTGCCAAGAAATCTTAAAACTTCAATAATTTAAGCTTAAAAAAAAAGAAAAAACTTGGTATAATTGGCTACCAAATTTCAAAGATAGCGTCTAATTTAGTCCCAAAAACAATTAAATATGGAATTAATAAGTCCCAAAGGCTAGTTAAAGCATTTAGGAGGATTACTACTACTATCCAGATTTCTAAACCTGAAGCGCCATAAAAACTTAGATATACCCATATATTGAGAATGACCATTACAACTATCCTGAAACCCGTACCAAACAAACCATAAATTATGTAATTCTTAACTTTCTTCAATGATTGGCTTTTTCGAATGCCTTCTTTATGTTTAGATAAGCTAAGTAGTAAAATAGGAATTATAATTAGCGAAAATGTGGCTGAAAATTTCATTAATGGTCCAATTGGAGCAAATGGATCAAAGGGCATCAGAATTACTGACCCTATTCCGCAACACAATACTCCCGCTAAGGGTCCAAATATTAGAAAGCATGTTACCCAGACAATTGATACGGGGTCGAAATAAGCAAATCCCTCTGGAGTTCGTGGTAAGTATGGAACTACAAAAAGCGACAATATTAAGGAAAGAGCGCTGAATAATGCTGCTCCTGAAATTTGTAAAACGAATTGAGACGATTTTGACATATGAGATTCTTTTTCTTCTGACATCTGCTTGCTTGTTTATTATTAATTTAAATAGTTATTATTGAAAAAGTAAATATAAAATTAAATTTAAACAAATGGTTAAATGTCTTTCTTCTTATCGTGAGATATATTTCCGAATTAGAATAAAATTAACTTGATCTTAAAGAATTATGAACTGAAAATCTTGGAATTATATGTTTACTTTATTATCTTTAATATAATGAGCTAGAGGTTCCATTTATTTATAGTTTAGATCTACTCACAAATGGAGAGTGCCCAATTATCAACTTTATTTCAATAGCTTTTTCTCGTTCGCATCAAATTCAAACCAATCGCTTAATTCTTTCAGTTGTTTTCTTGAAGTTCCGCTTAATAATCTTAGAAAAGGAATAAAATCTTGAACAACTTCAATATCTGATACTTTGTACTTTTTTTGAATTTTTTCTACTACTAACCTTTCGGTTGCTGATAATGAAAAAAAACCAGTTGAAGTGAATCTTGGAAACGAAATTCTATGGAAATAATCATCATTAGTTTTATGTTTTCTAGATAGAACAACACCTCCAGCAAAAAGATCGTAGAAATATGGTAATAACGACCAATATTGATTCTTGCGGATTCTTCCAAAAATCTCGTCAGCCAACGATAAATTTTCATATGCGTTTGCGATTTCACTGTTTATTCTTATATAAGAAGTTAGGTTTTCGTTAACCCACTTATACAAAAAATTGTAATCTACATCTGATTTATTGGTTACATTTCGAGCTTCCTTTAATGTATTTACATTTTGAAACAAGTTCTTGATCAGAGAAAAGATTTCTTCCGTGCTATCTCTGTTCAAATTTAAAATTAGCTCTTTATTGTTTTTATTTAAGGAGCCTTGGCTAATTCCTTGTAAATCGTTAATAACCCCTCGTAAGTCTCCTCTGTTTTTTTTGATAATTAATTCTAATTCTTTTTCGCTTATACCCGAAATATGTTCTTTGACGATTATCTTTCGGGTAATCTTCATTACTTCCTCATCCGACAATAAATTTACTTCATATCTTCTTATTTTTTTGTAAAGCGATTGAAGATTTTGTTTGTATTTATTGGAACACATTATAATTGGAAATTGAGTGTTTTCAATTAGGTTTAATATCGTAGGGACGGCTCCTCTATCAGTAACTCCATATAATCCATCAATTTCGTCAATCAAAATTAATTTCTTCTTGCTTTGAACCACAAAATCCATAATTCCACGAGATTTAGTGGTTTCTCTCAATTTAGCCTCTAAAGCTCCTTTAGTTCGAGTATCTGAAGCGTTCGTTTCTATTACATCCATATTTAAATCGTTAGCCAAAGCATACGCTATAGTTGTTTTACCAATTCCTGGAGGGCCCTCAAGTAAAACTGCGGCTTTATCAAGAGGCAGCTTCTTCTCGTCTTTATGCTCTTTCTCTTCGTGGGTTCGATTGTGTGTTCTAATTTGTCGGTTTATCTCATTAATTTTTTCTTTTTCTTTAAAAAATGAGATTACAAATTTTCTTAAATCCTCAATTAGATCGACTTTCTGACGACCCACTTTTGCCGTTGGAAATGCCATATCTTTGGTGAATTTGGGCCTGTATTTTTCTACCCATGGTATTTTTTCTGTATTTTGTGTATCCATATAACTCACCTATATTACTTCTGAAAATTGACAGATTTTTGCCAACAAATGTGAAATCTGAATATCAGTATCCCTCCCGTCAATAGCTCTAAAATCTGCTTCAGCTATAAAATTTATCAATGTTACTCTTGAGTACGTGCTAAATGGTAGTTTCGCTACCTCAGTTAACATTATTTGAAACAATTCTTGTGAAGAAAATTTATAGCTGGATTGAATTTTGCGTGATAATTCTCTTGCTTTTCGGAAATCTCCTTTGAAACACATTATTAGAAGACTTTTTATCATATCATTTTTAGGATTTGACAAATTCTCATACAATTTGTCAGCATTAATATCATTTCCACTGATGGAACAAATTTGTAATAAATCTATAGCATTTGATAATTTGCCTGCTGTTATTTTATAAAGAGTTCTAATTGTTTCTTTATCGATTTTTAACGTTTCTTTCTCGGCTATAGTTGATATTAGTTCCTCAAACGAATGGAAGTCAACTTGAGATATAAAGAAAATTTGACATCTACTCATTATAGGATCTATTATCTTTGACACCCTCGTTGTTGTTAAAATCATTCTACAATTCGTTCCATAAATTTCCATTAATCTACGAAATGCTTGCTGATTCGAACCTAATGAGTCGAAATCTTTTACTATTAAAATTTTGAAGGGGACTTCACCTAAAACTTTTAACTGTATGAAAGGTTTAATCTTAATCCGAATTAAAGCTGGAGTCGTGATTTTTTTCCCTGCAATGCTTCCTATTTTGCTTTTGGACACATACGCTTCAGATCGAGCCCGTTTCGTCTCTTCGCTTGTTAAAGGAACATTAGCGTATACTATTTTTGAATTAGCGTCGTAAAATCTCCCCAAGAATTCTTTCGAAAACAAATCTGCTATAATGGTCTTACCAATACCCTTTGAACCTACGAATAGTAAGTGAGGAAAATTCCTATCGTTAGCAAACT
>Ga0209977_10001597_pt1 | contig 10022 bp, 6 predicted proteins | sample SumtaG_2_FD_183113 | JGI IMG/M metagenome (GOLD analysis project Ga0209977, IMG submission 183113) | Deep subsurface microbial communities from Indian Ocean to uncover new lineages of life (NeLLi) - Sumatra_00607 metaG (SPAdes) (version 2) | ecosystem: Environmental > Aquatic > Marine > Oceanic... | reverse complement strand
TATCCTTCGCATTTTTAAACATTTCAACCATTTTTACCCATTCAGAGTAATTTGTAACTTCACTATAGGCAACTAATTTTGCCTTCAAATCTATAAGTTCGCAAATAAGATCCCCTAATCCTTGCTCCTCAAATAATAGTGGTAATTCATAAACGATTTCTAAATCTGGATTTGAGATTACAGCATTTTCGGGAATATTAGAATACAAGGATATTTTTCTTTTAATGTCATCATCTAGAGGTTTTTCGCTTCTTCCAATTATTATGTCGGGTTGTAATCCCAAACTTTGAAGCATTCTGACAGAGTGTTGGGTTGGTTTTGATTTTTGCTGTCCTACTGCTCTAGAATACGGGATAAGGGTTACATGAACAAATGCTGTACGTTGAGGATACTCTAATTTTAATTGTCGAAATGCTTCTAAAAATATGCTTGACTCTAAATCTCCTACAGTTCCTCCACATTCAATTAATAAGACGTCTAAATCTTCTTTTTCAGCAATTTTCATTAATCTTTCTTTAATAATATCTGTCACATGGGGGATTATCTGTACTGTTTTCCCTAAAAATTTTCCTTTTCTCTCACTTAGGATTGTTGATAGATAAATTTGACCGGACGTTATATTATGTGAAGGGTGCATCTCGATTCCTAATATTCTGGAATAAGTGCCAAAATCTTGATCTATTTCAGAAATTCTATATGATCTTTCATCAGATTCTGCGACAGGTCTAAAATCCCATACATCTTCGGTAATAAAACATTCTCCATGTTCAATTGGGTTTAAAGTTCCGGGATCTATATTCAAATATGGGTCAATTTTAACTACTGATACTTTAAAACCGCGAAATTGAAGTACCTTGCCAATACTTGCTGTAACAACGCCCTTACCTATTCCTGACATGACACCTCCTGTCACAAAAACGAATTTACTGTGGGAATTCATAATATCAACTTTTTTAATATAATTTTTTGAAAATCTTTCAAAATAAAATTATAAAAATAAACCAATTATTAAAAGAATTTCTAATTCACTATTTTCTGTTATTTTCCTCCTTTAAAGAACGAGACACAAATTGAAATGTTTTAGTTACAACTTTAGCTAAGTGTGTCTTACCACAGGGTATAATCTTTCTATGTAAATAATTTAGTTTAATTACTTAACTTTAATTAGGTACAAAAAGCCTTTCTGAAGAAAAATTGGGATCTGATGTTACATTAAGTCCCAATCTTCTCAAACCGGATTCATCTCCAGGAGTTGGTATATGGGTCGAATGCATTTCACAATTTTTAAGTTCCTTAAGTTTTTCCATCGCAACTTTAGCAGAAGGATTGAAATCAGCGCTGATACTTAAAGCTATAAGAGTTTCTTCAAGATTAAGACTCAGGGATTTATGATTGAAAACTTCCGATTTTAGTTTACTTATGGAACTTAATATATTTGGTGATAGAAGATGAATATTATCAGGAATACCCGCTAATTCTTTGATAGCATTTAAAACCAAGCTGGAGGCTGAATGCATAAATTTGGAGTTTTTACCCGTTATAATAGCTCCATTCTTCAATTGTAATGCGGCTCCAGCAAATATACCTTCATGTCCTTTACCTTTTTCTTTAGCAGCTATAGACGCTTGGCGGGCATGTTTCACCACCTTCCGATCTAATGTATTAAGATTCAATTCCTTCATAAGTAATTCTGCTCTTTGTACCGTTTTCTTAGATGAAACACCCATGGCATATTCACAACTATATCGAAAATATCTCCGGATCATTTCTTGCTTTGCCGCTTGCTGTACAATATCATCATTATTAATAGCAAATCCTGCCATATTTACACCCATATCTGTAGGAGATTTATATACCAAATTGGTACCCATGATCCTTAACATTATTTTCTTGACTACTGGAAAAATCTCCACATCTCTGTTATAATTTGTTGCTGTTGTATTGTATATTTCAAGATGGAATGGATCTACTTGATTAAAATCCCCAAGATCAGCAGTCGCTGATTCATATGCCATATTTACGGGATGTTTTAAAGGCAAATTCCATATAGGAAAGGTTTCAAATTTTGCATACCCTGCCTCAATCCCCCTTTTATGCTCGTGATATATTTGGGAAAGACAGGTTGCCATTTTCCCGCTGCCTGGTCCTGGTCCAGAAACGATGATTATAGGTTTAGAGGTTTCAATATACTTATTTGCGCCGTATCCTTCTTCACTTACGATTAAATCAATATTGGTTGGATAGCCCTTGATCGGATGATGCGTATACACTTTTATATTTCTTCGCTCAAGTTTATTCATGAATTGTTTTACGATCTGCTGCCCATTATATCGTGTCACTACCACAGCACATACTGTAAGTCCCCCCTCCCGAAGATCATCGATTAATTTCAATGCGCCAGTGTCATATGTGATTCCGAAATCAGCACGAATCTTCCTCCTTTCAATATCTCCAGAGTAGATACATATAATAACCTCAATTTTTTCTTCGAGAAGCTTCAAAAGCTTCATTTTAACATTTGGGTCAAATCCCGGGAGAACCCTTGAAGCATGATAGTCATATATCAGTTTTCCGCCGAATTCGAGGTACAATTTATTCCCAAACTGAGTTGCTCGTTCCAATATCCTCTTAGATTGCTCATTTAGATACTTTTCGCTATCAAAACCGATTTTATCAATGGTCATTTTAACATCTTCATATTGAATATTATTTACAATAAAAATAAGAAATATTATCCACGTCTAATAAGAATTTCTATGAATTTTATTAATGGCTTGGTTTACTTTCCTTTGAATATGGGATCTTTTTTGGTAATTAGTGATTTTGTTGCTGCGCGAAAATCCTGAGTTTTAAATAATTCCCTAAGCCCTTGGTTTTCTAAATCTAAAGTTTTTGAGGCAATTTCTTTAAAATGACTATGCATTATTTTTTTCATTTTAGATAGTGATAAACTAGGACTATTTGGAGGAACCAATCTTAAAGCTTGTTTTCTAACATAAGGTATCAGTTCATCCGAAGGTAATACCTTATTTACTAATCCCAGTTTTTCTGCTTCATGAGCAAATACCTTATCCCCAAAATACATCAGTTCCTTAGCTTTATGAAATCCGACTAAAAAGGGTAAAACAAAGGAAGAACTAAATTCTGCAACAACAGCTCGTTTAACGAAATAGAATCCAAGCCATGCATCTTCTGCCATATAGATCAAATCAGCTCCAATTAAAGGCATGGTAATACCTATACCTACGGCTAACCCATTAATTGCCGCAATAACAGGCTTGTTAAAATTCCAAAACTTCATACATGTTCTCTTCTGTGCCATATCCATTAAATCAACTTGACTCATTATTTCCGGAGGAATAGATGTCATATATTTCATATTAAAGTAACCTCCAGAAGAAAAAGCATTTGCCTCTTTACATCCCGTTAGTATTAATACTCGAGCATTTTCGTCTTTCTCCATATCGTCAAGTACAGTATTAATTTCGAGAAAGGTAACCACAGACATTGCATTTCTTCTTTTAGGAATATTAAACGTTAAGGTACAGATTCCATTTTCTTCTTTTTCATAAATTACTTCGCTTAAATCTTCAATGTTCATTATTTAATATCAACCTTATTCTCATATTTTAATAATATCAATTTTAGACATGCAAAATATATTATAATAATTTGAATAATTGCCTTGCAAAACTCATAATATACTTATTGAATTTAAAATATTCCTCCGCCAACTTGGTAGATTCTTGAAATATCTAATAAATCACTTATCAGGGTATAAACTCTTTTCATACCCAATACCATGTTTTCTATTTTGGGGATTAAAGAATTCCCATACTTCCCATTAATTTAGTGGTATCTGGAGTATTAAAACCAATTTTAACATCCAGAACTGCAGGTTTTCCTGCATTTTTGGCTCTTTCAAATGCAGGTTTGATTTCATTAGGATCGGTCACAACCTCTCCGTAACATCCAAAACTTTCTGCACATTTAGCAAAATCAAATTCTGGAAGATCAACATCAATGTATCGCTTTCCCATGAATAATTTCTGTCCTGATTTTATCATGCCCCAAGCACAATTATTTGCGACTATATAAATGAGATTTTTAAGTTCTAGTCTTACAGCCGTTTCCAAATCTTGAATGTTAATCATAAAGGCACCATCACCTGCTATAGCAACTACTTGTTTGTCTGGTTTTGCCAATTTTGCCCCAATACCGTAGGGAATAGCGGTTCCTAGCTGCCCCATACCTACGGCTATGAGGGTTGAGAGGGGAGTTCTATCCTTGTACCAGTCTATCTGTTCAACCGTGCTCGTTGAAATATCCCCACCATCTAAAATAAGTATGGCATCCTCGTCAATATCTTCCAATATTTCTTTAATCATTCTTTTGGGGATAATTGGAGTCTTATCTTTCATAATCTTTTTGTTTATTTTTTCTTGAGTTGATTGTCGTACTGTTACAAGTTCTTCCAACCATACCCTTCTTTCTATTTTATCGATCTTTTTTACTTCTTCAATACTTTGAATTAAGAATTGTTTTGCATCACCGACAATCCCTAAAGTAAGCGGTTTAGCCCTTCCTATTATTGAAGAATCAATATCCACTTGAATTAGTTTTTGAGTATTTTTCCAAAATGGTTCTTCCCCATGAGCTAAAGTAAATGAAAACTTACATCCAAGAGCTAGTATAACATCGGCTTCTGGTGCTACTCTCAAGGAAGGTCCGGCTACTGAAGCACCTATTAAACATTTAGATTTATTTGTAAGCGTACCAATACCCATTACAGATGTAATTACAGGAATTTGCATATATTCTGCTAATTCTTTTAATTCATTCCATGCTTCTGCTCGTGCAATACCACCACCAGAAATAATTAAAGGTTTTTCTGCGTTAATCAAGAGATCTAATGCCTTTTTTATTAAGTCACTACTGATACTTGGATTTGTAATAGCACGGTATCTCTCAACTTCAAGAATTTCCACTCTTTTTTCCTCAATTTCTTCAAGAAAGGCATCTTCAAATATTTCCAATAATACTGGTTGATGGCGGTTGCTTGTAGCTTCTCTAAACACCTTATGAACAGCATCGGGAATATATTCTAACTTACGAACAGTTTTCTGATATTTTGTAATCGGTTTGTACATAGTAATTTGATCGAGATTTCCCTGTAATGTGAATGAGTCCTGAAATTTCGAATTTACTTGGGGTACAATCGCAATTACTGGAATATTATCTGCCCATGCTGCGCCAACACCTGCCATTAAGTTTAAAGCACCAGGACCTACTGTTCCAAAGCAGATACCTGGTGTATTTGTTACTCTTGCCCAAGCATCAGCTGCATGAGCAGCAGCAGCTTCATGTCTAAATAATACTGTTTCTATACCGCTTTCTTTCCCCCATTTATATATCGCATCATACACATTGAGAAATTGTCCACCGGGTATGCCAAACATATATTTAACGTTTTCTTGGAGGAGACATTTTATCAAAACATCTCCACCATTTATCATCTTCTTTTCTTCTGTCATATTTTTCACTAAATAATTTGAAAATTGTTATTACTTTTAAATATTTATCTAAAATAAATGCCCAATGAAAACATTAACATAAGAACATCAGGCGTAGAGTACTTAATTTTAACATCTAATACTGCTGGTTTATTTGAACTCCTTGCTCGTTCAAGAGCGGGTTTTAGTTGATTAGGATCTATAATAGTTTCCCCATAACACCCAAATCCTTCAGCACATTTAGCAAAATCAAAATCTGGAAAATCAGTATCTATGTAACGCTTTTGGTACCCAAACTCTTGCCCTAGTTTAATCATTCCCCATGCACTGTTATTTCCGATAACATATATTAAATTTTTCAAACCAAGCCTAACAGCAGTTTCTAGATCTTGGATATTCATCATAAAAGCTCCATCACCTGAAATCGAAATTACCTGTTTGTCAGGTTTTGCCAATTTTGCTGCAATACCATAGGGTACAGATACACCAAGGTGTCCCATTCCTATGGCTTGAAGTGTTGAGAGAGGTTTTCTGGGTTTATAGAAATCAATTTGTTCAAGAGCAAAAAATGCCGTATTGCCCGCATCGATAATTAAAATAGCATCTTCATCCATAAATTGAAAAACTTCTTTAATCATTCTTTGGGAATCTATTGGTATTTCATCAGTTGAAGATACTCTCATCTTTGACTCATTCACGCTTTTCCTTTTTTCACTAAGGGAATCTAACCATTCTCTTTTATTAATATTATTAGTCTTCTTCACTTCTTCAAGAATTTGTTTTAGAAACATTTTACAGTCTCCCTGAATACCTAGGGTAATTGGTTTAGAGAAGCCAATTATCGTAGGGTCGATATCAACCTGTATCACCTTTTGGGACTTATTCCAAGTTGGTGATTTTCCGTGACCCATGGAAAACCCAAATTTACAGCCTAGAGCCAAAACCACATCTGATTGACTAGTTGCCTGAAAAATTGTACTACTCATTGCTGCTCCGAGATAACATTTTGAAGAAAATTCCATTGTACCAATTCCCATGATTGTAGTCATAACAGGGATTTGTAAATATTCTGCGAATTCTTTTAATTCATGCCAACCCTCTGCCCTCATTACTCCCCCACCTGAAACAATTAAAGGTTTTTCAGCGTTTTTTAACAAGTTTAAAGCTTTGTTTATTAGTTCTTTATTAATAGCAGGTTTATTAAAAGCTCTATATTGTTCTTTCTGCAGAATTGATATTTCATCTTCGTTAATTCGCTCAACGAGAGCATCTGGAAAGATTTCTAACAATACAGGTTGTGGTCGTCCTCCCGTTGCTTCTCGAAATGTTTTTTGAACTGCATCTGGAATTTTTTTTAATTCTCTTACGCTTATTTGATATTTTGTAATAGGTTTGAACAAACCTATTTGATCAAGGTTTCCCTGTAATGTAAAAGTATCTTCTAACGCAATATCAACTTGAGGTACTATCGCAACAACGGGAATATTATCGGCCCATGCTGCTGTAACACCAGGAACGAGATGTGCCGCTCCGGGGCCAACTGTCCCAAAACAGACACCAGGTTTGTTTGTCAACCTTGCCCATGCATCAGCTGCATGAGCTGCCGCTTGTTCATGACGGAACATAACTGTATCAATTCCTTTCTCTCGCCCCCACCGATAAATTGCATCATACATGGTTAATAATTGTCCTCCCGTAATACCAAACATATATTTAACATTTTCTTCTACAAGACACTTGATTAGTACATCTCCACCAGAAATTTTTTTACCACTTGACATTTTAATCACAATTTAAAAGGATAATGAGCTTGATTTTAATCTTGATTTGAATATTTATATAATTAACTAATCGACAAATAATTAAAAAATTATGATTTTACAGATTTCAGTAGTAATAGAAGACTAAAAAAAAGATTTTCAAGAATCTAACTAAAAATAGAATGTTTCAAGCGAATTTAGATATGTCTTTAAAGAATCTGGAACGCCCCGTATTTTATTACGTTTAATGTTTAATTTCTCTAGCGATTTTAGTGTTTGAATTACCTTTGGAATCCCTTCTAGGTTATTATAGCTTAAATCTAATTCTTTGAGACGAGTCAGCTTTTTTATTGAGTAGGGAATTTTCTCAATACCATTTCTTCTCAGATTCAATTTTTCTAAATATGCCAAAGTACCAATAGATTCAGGAATGCTTGAGATGTTGATATAGTTGTAACTATATTTTCTAAGGGAATAGATATAAAAATCAAGATCAATCAATTTTGAAAGAGAATTAACGAGATCAAGATTATCTTTAACGAATTTCCATTTATAATAATTAAAGTTCAGAGATTCAACATGTTTATTATTTATTATAAGCCAAGGTTCACTTCCTTTAAAATCAGCTAAGTTTTGAAAATTTTTATAACTCTCTGGATTCAACTCATAATTTCCCTTATCCTCTGCAAACAAGGCTTCTAAATCTAAGAAAAATCTTGATTCTTTAGGAGTAATACCTAAATTTGAAGCAAACTCCTTATTCCGTGAATGTAGTTTTTCCAAAATCACATCAAATTTCCCTTTATCAAATTTGCTGGTGAAATTGTCAAATACCTTTAAAACTAGAGGAGAATTATCATGCTGAATAACCCAGTTTAAAGGAGTTATTCCTTCTTCCAAAAAATTAAGAATTATATATTCAGCAGCAGCAGCCCTAAGATTTGCATCTTGATCAGATATTAAATAGTTTTCTAGGGTGTTAAAGATTTTTTTAGTTCGAAAACCGATCATTTCCAATGTTTTGATACTGTTTACTCGAGTCTTTGTATTATCACTGTCTTCTATTAAGGAAATCAAGAGTTCAGCAGCCTTTTCCTTATTCAAATCTCTATTCAGAAAATTGTGTTTAATCTTCTCTGGGGTCAATAACTCTTTCATGTATTCACTCTTCTTTAAAAAATTTAGGATAACATATTAAACTTCTTTTATATTAGATTATTAAAAAAAAGATATTAGTATTATCTTCTATAATTTTGAAAATCTATCGAAATATAGGTCAATTTCCCTTACCATAAAATATTGGAATTATATTTATATAATTGATGTGTGTTTTAATCCTTAACATCTAATTTTATAAAAAAATTTACGAGTTGAAATTAATATGAGTGAGAATAAAAAGAAAGATTCAAATGAATTACTAAACTTTTTAATGATTATAATTGGTCTACTGTTTATCCTGAAAGCTGTAACTGAATTCTTAGCTTGGGCAGGTATTTTGGTTCCAACTTGGTTGTCCCCAGGTGATGAAGCGCTCTCTATTTTTGGGGGTCAAGGTATAATCTCAATTCTGTTAGGTTTTTGGTGTCTTGTATCTGGTATCGGTCTGTTCAGAGAAGAAGAATATGCATTGGGAATGGGCTTTGTAGTTTTGAGTATAATGGCAGGAGTGGGTATCACTGCAATAGTGGGATGGATTTCTGCTCCTGCATCTTTTGATCCGGGATATTGGCCAAATTACATTATAATCGTCGCGGCCGTTGTAGGTGTTTTGGGATTTCTTTGGCTACTTTTTACCTATAAAAGATATGACTAATATTGGTGTAATTTTAGGTTTTGAAATTTAAACTCTTTTCTTTTTTTCGCAATTCTATAATGTGGACGGTTTATTGAGATTTCAGGGGGCGTCATTGTTAACAGTTTCTCTGCAATCTTAGGATACTCAGCTATAAATATGAATTCTTCCTTGAGTAATGGACGTTGTTTATGAACGTTCGCATACCTAACGAGTTCCAGAATTTGCCGTGCTTCCTCTTCATCTTTAAAATCTATATTAAAATGATTATAACTATGTGTAAAAGCTGATATTCCAGAATATTCCCCTGTTGTTATTTTTCTCCCTGTTTCAATCATTATTGTTTCGCCACGCCCCAATTCATTGTAATCGTATAACTCATAGTTTTTTCGATCCTTTAGAGCGCCATCTGCATGAATCCCAGATTCATGAGCAAAGGCATTATCGCCTACACCGGGCTGATTGACTGGAATAGGAACACCAAAAGCATGGGAAGCATAAGTCGCAATTTTCCAGGCTTTTGATAGATCAATTCGAGGATCAACCATTCCTAATTCTTCAATCTCAGCACCATGCTTTAGAGCTAAAGTAGTGGAAACTAAATCAGCATTACCAGCTCGCTCACCCATGCTATTAACGGTTGTATTAATAAGCGCATCTTGTCCTTCTTCAAGTACTCCTTTGGCACCCATAATCGAGTTAGCAACGGCCATTCCTAGGTCATTATGGCAATGTACTTCAATAGGCAAATCAACGGCTTTAGTAAGATCTTTCATCCGAAAGTGAATTCGAAAAGGTGTTTCATATCCTAAGGTGTCGCAATAGCGAATACGATGAGCACCTGCTTTTTTGGCCGCAAGTGAAAATTTAATAAGGAATTTCATACCAGTTCTGCTAGCATCTTCGGCATTTACTCCAATAGTTTTGATCCCTAAATCTTGTGCCCTTTTAACAGCT
>Ga0209977_10001596_pt1 | contig 10024 bp, 11 predicted proteins | sample SumtaG_2_FD_183113 | JGI IMG/M metagenome (GOLD analysis project Ga0209977, IMG submission 183113) | Deep subsurface microbial communities from Indian Ocean to uncover new lineages of life (NeLLi) - Sumatra_00607 metaG (SPAdes) (version 2) | ecosystem: Environmental > Aquatic > Marine > Oceanic... | reverse complement strand
GGGTTAATTTTTGTCCCGAATATTGTAAAATATCCAAATGGATTAAGATAACTTAAAACTAATCCAACTGCTATAAAAATGCCTGAAATAGCTGTTTTTTTATTTATAGAACTTTTTAATGATTTTTTCTCTTTCTCATCATTGTAAGGTTTCTGTTCATTCATAGTTCTCACTTGATTTTATCAATTTTTCTTAAGTTATTAATTTTGTTTACTTTAGTATTTTTCAACTAGTTAATAGCTAAATTTCATTAAAGAGATACGAAAGATCCAAGAAATTAAAGAGTTTTAATCTATTAAAGTATTTAAAATCATAAATAATTATAGAGAGTTTTTCTATTTTTTCAAAAAGCTATGAGTAAATAATGAAAATTGGGACAGAAACAATAAATCCGACAAAGATTATCTGCATTGGCACAAATTACATGGATCATATAGAAGAAACAGGTTTGGACGTTCCAAGAGAGCCCGTTCTTTTTCCGAAAACATTAAATTGCTTAATTTCAAATAATGATCCAATAATTTATCCCAAATTTTTATATAATCAACGTAAATATAATAGAGTTGATTATGAGGTAGAATTGGCGTTTATAGTAAAGGATAAATGTAAACATATCCCAAAAAATGAAGCATACAATCATATACTTGGATATACTGTATTTAATGATGTAACAGCAAGAAAAATGCAAGCTAAAGATATTGTATCTAAATTACCATGGTTTCGATCAAAATCCTTCGATACATTTGGTCCAATTGGTCCGAGGATTGTTGATACTGATGAAATCAAAGATCCACATAATTTGAATATCAATTTAAAGTTAAATGGAGAAATTAAGCAATCATCTAATACAAAACATTTATTGTTTAAGATACCAGAACTTTTAGAATATATATCGACTATTTTAACTTTAGAACCCGGAGATATTATAGCTACTGGGACACCAAGTGGGATTGGACCTATGCAACCAGGTGATCTTATTGAAGCAACAATAGAAAAAATTGGAACTCTTGTAAATAATGTAGTTATGGAAGGTGAATAAAAAATAAATATTAAAATTGGAGATAAAACTATTTATCCAACAAAAATAATTTGTTTAGGGCGAAATTATGTAGATCATGCAAAGGAGATGAAAGCCCAGGTTCCCAAAAATCCAATATTTTTCGTGAAAACTGTAAATACATTGGTGGCTGATGGGGATCCTATAATCTACCCGAAAATACTCTACAATAATCAAGATTATAATCAAGTAGATCATGAAGTAGAATTAGCATTTATTATTTCTCAGAACTGTAAAAATATTCAAGCCGAACATGGTTATGAATATATTGAAGGATATACTATTTTTCTTGATATTACCGCAAGGAAAATGCAGATTAGCGATAGAAATATAAATTTGCCATGGTATAGGAGTAAAAATTTCGATTCTTTTGGTCCTATTGGTCCTAGAATTGTAAATTTTAACGGGATTGAAGATCCTCATAATTTAAATATTCAATTAAAAATAAATGGGGAAATTCGTCAACAATCAAACACAAAACATATGATTTTTAAAATTCCAGAAATCTTAGAGTATCTCTCCAAGTTTATCACATTAAGTCCTGGGGATATTGTTGCAACAGGTACACCTAGTGGTGTAGGGCCTATTCAACCAGAAGATATTATTGAAGCCTCTATAGAAAAAATAGGAACAATTACTCATAAGGTAATTTTAGAAGAATAGTACTACGAGTTAATAAATACGTTGATAATAATTAAAAAACTAATTTTAATTATCAGAATATATTTAAACAAGTAATTTCATTATTTTCAGTAGTAGATTACAAGATTAAAATGCCAAGAAAAGTATTAATTGCTTCTGAATCAGCATATCGCAGAAGTTTTCTAGCTGAAATGCTTTCTTCACATAGTGAAATAATTTTAGCTGTTACGGCAAGAAATGGACAAGAAACAGTTAATATCATAAAAACTAAAGACCCTGATGTTTTAATTCTCGATATTGAGTATGAAAATCGAGAGTGGTTAGCACCTTTTAATCTTATAATAAAACAATTAAATATACCTACTATTGTTTTAACTGATATAAATCCTAAAAATGTAGATTCACATGAAATTCCCTTCGTCTTACAATCTAATGATTATGTTGTCAAACCTATGGGTGTATGGAAGGATGTACTTCCTACAATTAGAGATATTTTAATCTCGAAAGTGATTTTAGCCCATATTCCAGATAGGAGTAAAGTCAATAGTAAAGTAGAGTTATTAAATAAAGATATTTTTATACACCAAAGCCAAAAATTAAGAATCAAACCAGAAGTTCAATTAAATGAAACTAAAGAATCATCAATAGCACATACATCAGAAGATTATTTTTTAGATCTAACTCCAATCAGTATTACACGATTACCTACTAAGATTGTTGTTATTGGAGCAAGTGTCGGTGGGCCTAGAACCTTAAGAACAATCTTAAGTGATATTCCCCAAGATTTTCCGGCTCCAATTTTAGTTGTACAACATTTGAATCATCTTTTCATGCGTCAGTTTGTGATGTCTTTAAAAGATATATGTAAAGTCAATGTAAAAATAGGAATGAATTATGAAGAAATCAATCCTGGAATTATTTATCTCTCACCAGGAGATAAACATATGCAAGTTACTGTAAAAAATAATAAACCTTGCATTCGAACGTTTGAAGGAGAACCTGTTAATTTTTGCAGACCCTCCGTTGATGTGTTATTTTATTCAACTGCACGTGTTTACAAGTATAAAACTCTTGGGATTTTACTGACGGGTATGGGATCTGATGGTGCTTCCGGGTTGATGGCAATCAGACAAGAAGGTGGTAAGACAATTGCTGAATCTGAGGAAACTAGTATCTTATACGGAATGCCTAAAGTCGCTGCTGAAACTGGTGCAGCGAATCTAATAATACCAAATTATAAAATTGTAGATGAAATGATTAGATTTGTAAGTTAAAATTTATTAATGAATACTAATATTTTAGCATAATGACCGTAGAAGTTAGTGAAGAAGTTAAGAAAGAAATTTTTAAATTAATAGCGACTCCCGGAATTGAAATTGAGGATATTGTTAAAAAAACAAAATTAGATTCCGAAACAATCTTAAACATATTATCTGAAGAATATTTGAGATGCAATTTAGACCATGGAAAAAGTTTATGTTGTAGATAAAAAAATTTTTTAACCTTCATTCATTCACAAAAATACTAAGTTAAAAAAATTATTCTAATAGACTTAGGACGCAAAATTAAGCGGTTTCAATATATTATAAATATTGGAATGAGTATAAATCATAAAAAACTTAAATTTCGTGTTCTTAACTTTTAGAATATATTTAAAACCAAGATTAATAAAATAAAACAGTGAGAACATGTGAGTGAAAAAGGAAAAGTGGTCGTAAAAGCTCTTGTAACGGGGGGCAGTGCCAGTGGTGGACCCCCGATTGGCCCTGCTGTTGGTCCTACAGGCATAAACGAAAATCGTCTCGATTTTTGATGCATACATTAAAGACGTAGTCGATGAGATCAACAAGCAGACAACAATTTTCAGAGGCATAACAGTACCAGTCAGAATTGAATGTGATCCAGAAACAAAGCAATTCGAAATTTTTATTGAAACACCTTCTACAGCATCATTACTATTAAAAGAAGTTGGTGTTGAAAAAGGGAGTTCAGTATGTTCAGATGAGAAAATTGGTAATTTAACACTTGACCAAGTTCAAAATGTAGTTGAAGCAAAACGAGAAAAATTCTTAGATAAAACATATAAAACTGCTTTAAAAACTGTTTTAGGAACAGCTCTATCCGTAGGTTTGACAGTTGAAGGAGAAGATCCAAGAGTAATTCAAGAAAGAATTAATAATGGAGATTATGATGAAAAAATAAGGGGTGACTAGTATAACTTGAAAGTGGATGATAAATTATTAAAGAAGTCGTTAAATGCTGCAATTGATTTTTCTGTAATGAAAAAAGAAGGTTTCAAGGACAAAGTAAGAAAATTCAATGAATCAATAGAGCTTATAATAAATATTAAAGATGTCAATCTAAAAGATCCAAAAAATAGAATAGATAAAGAGATCATTTTATCGAATGACGTAATTGCAAATGATAAACCTAATATTTGTGTAATTGCTTCAGATGAAATTTTGCTCGAAGCGAAAAAACTTGGTGTAGATACTCTTGATTCTAATGGTTTAGTCAATTTAAATAATGAAGAGAAAAAATTCAAGAAAAAATTTGCTAAAAAATATGATTATTTTGTTGTAGAAGATAAAATGATGAGAGATGTTGCTCGCTACTTAGCAAGATTCCTTGGACCTGTTGGGAAAATGCCAAAACCCTTTCCTAAAGGATATGGAATTATTTCCAATCCAAATGATTTAAAAGTTGCTTATGAACGATATAAAAGGGTAATTCGAATTCAAATGAAAAAACAACCTATCATATTTGTTAAAATTGGTAAAAAATCTATGGATCAAGAAGAATTATATGATAACATGAAAACGGTTATAAATTTTATCGCTGATCAGATGCCACATAAGTTTAATAATTTTAAATCTATGTATCTTAAATCAACTATGGGAAAACCCGTAAAAGTAACAGAAGAATTCCTAAAAAGTATTGAGGTGTAAAGATTTGATTAAAAATAAACATATCCTACAATGGAAAATAGATGAAATTAATCATTTAGTTGATTTGTTTAGAAATTATAAGAATGTTGCTGTAATCGAGGTTGCTCATATAAATGATATGCAATTTCAGACTATGAGAAAGATTTTGAGAGAAGAAGCAGTATTTAGAATGTCTAAAAAATCACTTCAATTACGTGCAATAGAACAATTTAAAAATGAATCTAAGAAGAAAAACCTAGATGAATTTGTGAAAAATATCCCAGGCCAATCTAGCCTTGTTTTTACAAATATTGATTTATTTAAATTAAAAAATATTTTTCTTGAAAATGAATGGATGGTCCCTGCAAAACCAAATGAAATTACTCCAGTGGATATATTGGTTCCAGCTGGTGATACAGGTTTACCTACAGGACAAGTGATTAGTGAATTGAATATGACTTTACGATTACCAACGAGAATTATGAATGATACAATACATATTAGGGAGGATACAAGAACTCATAAAGCAGGGGATTTAGTCACTATTAAACAAGCAGCAGTTTTAAAGAAATTGGGAATTACTCCTATAGAATCATTAATTAAGATTCATTTTGCCTGGAGTGATGGTGAAATCATACCTGAAGAAATCTTATATATGAAAATGGATCAATTTAAACAATATATTGCTACTGCTTATAGACAAGCACTAGGAATTCTTTTTGAAATACCCTTCTTCATGGAGGATATGACAGATGAATATATTCGGAAAGCTGTATCTGAGGCTAATACACTAGACGCAATGATCTTTGGAGAGGGGATCGAAGTATCGGCTAAGCCAGAACCTAAAGTTGAAGAAAAAGAAACTGAAGATGAACCTGAGGAAGAAGAAGTTGGTATTGGAGGTCTTTTTGGCTGAATTTAAAATAATTTTATTATCAATAAATTGAATTAAAAATAACAAATATTAATTAGGAGGTTTAAAAATATGGAAAGCATCTATGCTGCATTATTGCTTCATAAAGTTGGTGGAAAGGTTACAGAAGCGAATGTAGAAAAAGTATTAACTGCTGCAGGTGTAAAAGCTGACAAAACAGAAATCGCCAAGCTTATTGCTGGTTTAAAAGGAGCAGATATTGATGAAATTATAAAATCTGCTGGGTCTATACCGGTAATGGCAGCTCCTGCCAGAGGAAAAACTAAAGAAAAGAAGGAAAAAAAGAAGGAAAAAGAAGAAGAAGTCGAGGAAGAGCCTACTGGAAGTTTTTTCACAAGAATTCCTTGTATAACCGGAATTGGTTCACTATTCTAAAGTTTCTTTATTTATTTTTTTTTTTAATCTTAATAAATTACTTTTTTATTTAGCTATAAACATTTAATTACTTAGATTGTTATTATATATTCGGGATTAAGTAATTTTTGATATCATTTTTAGCTGAATTAAAAACTTTTATAAGAATTTAATCTATTTCTGCTGATTTTAATTTTTGTAAATTAAGATTTTTTTAACAGTTCCCACACTTTTTTTACAGCTAAAGGGGCAGTTAGAGCCCATCCATCTGCTCCATATTTCATCGCAATTCCTTCCGTAACTGGTCCTCCTCCTGCCATAATTTTTGCTCTTAGATTTTTTTTTTTAGCCAAATCAACGAGCTTTCCTATTTGAGGAAACATTGAACTTAACATTAAGGATATTAATATAAGGTCTGCGTCGTGTTTTTCTGCCTCTTCTATAAATTTTTCAGCTTTTACATCAAAGCCCAAATCAATCATTTCAAAACCTTCAGCTTCCATCAGATATTTTAGGATATTTTTTCCAAGATCGTGAATATCTCCCTCTACAACACCAATAATAGCTACTCCTTTCTTCATTAATTGTGCTTTTTCAGGACTTATGATAGACTTTAAAATGTTTACACCATCATAAAAAGCATCTGAAGCTAAAATTATATCAGTAAGAAAGACAGTGTCTTCATATTGGTCGCATACTTCTTTTAAACCGAAATAAAGGCCTTTCTGTATAGCTTCAATTGGATCAATTCCAGCCTCTAAAGCTTCTTTTGCTGCTTCTTTTGCCGCGTTACTGTCATAATCTAAAACACTTTCTTTAAGTTTTTTTAATATATCTTCTTTTAACATTTTTATTTAGGTGCCTCCATCTTCATAATTAGCTCCTTCTCCAGCTTTAAAATTAACTCCATATATTCTAGCGGCCTTAACCGCCGCCATTGCATTATATAAAGGCGCATATGGAGGATATTCACAAGATGCTCCAAGTAAATATCCTGCGGGGGATTTTCCGAAAACTTCGATTTCTCTTTTACATTCTGCAATTACTTCACTAGGACTTGACCAAGCAAGCATTGAAACACTTAAAAAACCTAAGAAAATTAACTTCTTTCCATATTTTTCTATCATCTCTTCTTCGGTTTTAACACCATCGGGTAAAAAAGCGTTCTGAATAAGGACTGGTCGGAGGTGCTCAATTAAGAGATCAAAATATGGGCCTCGACCACATGTATGGACACAGTAGAGAGCTCTTTTTCTCCTTATAAATTTGGCTATTTTTGCTTGGTATGGCATATCTAATTCTAACCACATTTCTTTACTCATAAGTTCCCTTTCGGCTAAAACTACTGGTAGCATAATAGTTTTTGCTCCAGCCTCAATTTGTTTCTCTATATATTCGATCTGAATTTCAGTTACTTTTTCACAAGCATCATGAAGTTTATCTTTATTGTAGACAAAATCACGTATAAGTTCATTCACATTTCGAAGCCTTGAAATGAGTCCTAAAGGACCTATTGACATTCCGCCTATCATCATATCAGGTAATTGATCATTTATAGTACTTACTACCTCAATTTGATTTTTCATCCGGTCTGCATGCGACCAATCGAATAATTTATCGATGTTTTTATATTCACTTGGAGATTTAATAATGGGATTATATGGATCTGGATAAGCAGCGTTATTATCTGGATATATAATTTTTGCTCCAAAACCCTGAGCCTCAACACATAAATCTGGCATTGCTGTTATTGCATCGTATCCAATTAATTTTTGAGCTTCTATTTGAGCTTTTAAAAATAATTCTGGCTTTTGTGCATATTCCCCATAGTTTAAATGCAAAATTTGAGCTGCTGCTGCTGAGACAAATGGAAAAACGGGTATCCTATCAAGTTTTTTGCGCATTATAAGCCCTAAAATTCTTTCTTTTGGGGTCATATATTCTTCGCATTCTTTTGGAAGCTTTTCTATTTTCATCATTTTTAATAATTTTTGAAATTTTATTTATTTTCCCTATTAAACTGTATATAATATCTAATTATATTACTAAAAATATACCTCACTCTTTACTTTATTTCACAAAGATTATTTGTTTTGTAGTTATATATATATTATAATCTATTCCTTCTGCTTGGCATTCTATCCGTTGTAGTAATCCTTATAAGTCAAAAACTAAAGAAATCTTAAATTCTATTTTCTTCTTTTTTTTTAATTGACGAAAATAGTTAATTCTAAATATATCATTTCAATTCCTATTATTTTGTATATCATTCTTTATTTGTAAAATTTCTTTAAATAAATTAGGTCCGAATCGCAAACTTTTTTTTAAATTCATTTTTTTTTAATATTACATTTCAAATTTAAGAATTTGATATTGACAACTAGATAAAATTATCATAAATAAATTTAAAAAACTCACATTGCTGATGAAAAATGGCTGGAAAGTTCCTTAAATTCTTCACACCTTTCGTAAAAGCAATGCCAGAAATCAAACAGCCACAGCGTGAGGTTACATTTAAAGAGAAATTTATTTGGACAGCAATTGTGCTTATAATTTACTTAATCTTAAGTAACATTCCTTTATATGGCATACATCTTGAAGACTCCACAGACTATTTTTATTGGTTAAGAGTTATTCTTGCAAGTCAGAGGGGAACATTAACAGAATTAGGTATTGGCCCAATAGTTACATCGGGTCTTATTATGCAATTACTTCTAGGATCAAGAATAATCAATGTAAATATGGCAGATCCATATGATAGAGCAATGTTTAGTGGAGCTCAAAAAGTTCTATCTGTGTTTTTAACAATTTTTAATACTATAGCTTATATTATGGGAGGAGCTTTTGGTTCACTATCAGAAATAGGAATACAAGGAGCATTTTTTATTTTCTTTCAGTTATTATTTGCAGGGATAATAATTATTCTATTAGACGAAGTACTTCAAAAAGGGTGGGGCCTTGGTAGCGGAATCTCCCTATTTATAGCAGCAGGGGTTTCTGGTCAGATCTTTTGGAATTGTTTTAGTTTTATTTCTGCTCCAGATGGTGCTCCAAGAGGAATTGTCATAGCCTTCTTTTCGGTGTTGTTTGATGGTAATCCTGATACAAATTTAGGAACACTTCTATTACGAGGAAGTTTACCATCAATTCTAGGGATTTTTACAACCATTGGTATATTTCTTATAGTAATTTGGTTTGAATCTACTCGCGTTGAGATCCCACTTGCATATAGAGGCTATCGAGGTTTTAAAGGTAAATATCCAATGAAACTACTTTATGTTTCAAATATTCCGGTTATTTTGGTTAACGCATTATATGCTAATTTTCTATTTTTTGGACAATTATTAGCGGGGCCCGGTTCAACAATTCGAGCAAGAAATGGCGGGGCAATACCTGATTTTTGGATTGATTTAATAGGCGTATTTACGCCCGTAGATACAGGAGCGGGTACAGGAACTCAACTCATACCAAAATCTGGTTTGATATATTTATTTAGTCCACCAATGGGACTTGATGCGGTGGCAGCAGATCCATTTAGAGCAATCTTTTATTTATTTATATTTATTTTTCTTTGTATAATGCTCGGCCGGGTCTGGGTAGAAGTTTCAGGTTTGAGCCCGCGTGATATAGCTCAACAAATAATAGATTCAAAGATGCAAGTTCCTGGATTTAGAAGTTCCGCAAAAATAATAGAACGAATTTTAAAAAGATATATTCCCACACTCATCATTCTCAACGGAATTATTATAGCAGTTTTAAGTTTCACTGCTGATACATTAAGGGCATTGACTTCAGGTACGGGGCTTTTAATAGCCATTGGGATCATCCATAATTATGCCGAGACTATATCGAAAGAATTAGCGGCGAGTCAATACCCTGGAATGAGAGCGATGCTTGGCCTGGATTAAGTTTTGTCAAAAGACATTATTATTTTAAATTATATTAATTTACACAGATTACTAAATTCTTTAGACAGCCTATAAGAAAAGTATATCTTCTGAAAACTTTTTAATAATTTCAATATAATAAAATATAGAGATGTTGTCTTTAATTTTTAAAAATGCTTTTTTAGATTTGATAGATTCACCCCCCGGTTCAATGATCTTTGTT
>Ga0209977_10001594_pt1 | contig 10024 bp, 20 predicted proteins | sample SumtaG_2_FD_183113 | JGI IMG/M metagenome (GOLD analysis project Ga0209977, IMG submission 183113) | Deep subsurface microbial communities from Indian Ocean to uncover new lineages of life (NeLLi) - Sumatra_00607 metaG (SPAdes) (version 2) | ecosystem: Environmental > Aquatic > Marine > Oceanic... | reverse complement strand
TACACTTGAAACAAAATCCGCATTTGTGCAGCATATTAAAGTAAAGATGGTGTCCATCATCCCCACAGTTTGGACAATCGAGTCTCACCTCAAATTTGTTACCGGTCTCTATAGCACCGAGTCGAAGAAGGTACCTCTCGAGATCAAACCTCATCTTTTTCCCTCAAACTCCTTTAATCTACAAGATAACCTGTCTATCAGCCCAGCCATTACTCTGTGTGCTGTCTGTTTCTGGTACATAAGATGGATAAACTCTACAAGCGCATCCGCCATCTCCCGACCTGCTAGTTCACCCCTAGTCATTTTGTACTTCATTTTAACTCTTCTTCCAATGCCAAGATAGCTTCCATTATTGCTACTTGGCGAGATCAAACCTCATCTTTTTCCCTCTTTTAGCCTTTTTTCATCTTCCGGACTAAAGAGGTGTAAAAGGCCCTGTTTATCATACCATTGACATATATCCATCCCTAATTCTCTAGCTAATTCCAACTCTGGAATACACTCATAATAATCATCGTCGATGTAGTGGTGCATAATACTTACCCCCTCTCATTCTTGGAGATTCAATACATCTCATTTCTATCCTCATATTGTGCAAAATCGTCTTTAATACAGTCAGGAACAAAGTCATTATCATAAAGGCAGGTGCGACATAAAATAACTCGTTGCCCTTTCCGATTTACGGCTTCGAAATAAGCCGCATTCTCAGGAATATCTTCCAAACAGTTATCGCAAAATAAAGCTACCTCGTACCGCGGCATCTTCCGCATCTCCTTTCACACAGCTCCAATAGCCCGCTCTGTGAGAGTTCCCTTGCCAACAGTACATAATCGGGAAACTCAACTTCTACTCCTGTCTTAAGTTGGCATCGTGAAAGCGTCACAGTGCATTAGCACCCACACGCCACAGAGCGGGCCAACCCTATAAACTTTTTCAGAAAATATAAACAATAAGAAGCTGTAAAAAATGAAATCCCTGGTCAGGGTATATCCATTTCCAATTCTCTAAAGTTTTAAGGATTCTAGCCTTCCAACTATCGCAGATAAAATGTCCTACTAATAGAAAAAGAAACTTCCAAAGTGTAAGTATTTGTAAGTACTCAAGTGCTACACAAATTAGAGCAGTCCATATCATACAATGAGCTAACATAACATACCAATGCTTCCCTTTATTGTCAGCTTGCCATCCACTCTGTAGGGCAATATCACCTATAAAATGAGCAAAAACTAACCATAAAAAATTAGGAAGCCCCATCTTTTTCCTTCCATTTCTTTACTAACTCTCTCGCTACTTGCAGCCTCTCTTTTCTAACTTGTGCTATAGTCTTTCCGCTTCGTATATCTAAACCATGCAATGCCTCACAAATAACCTCAAATTGCCTCCAGGTTAAACATATACTCCTTTCTCTTACATCAACAGTAAGCCCACCAATCTGTTTTTTCATGGGTGCGTCGAGAATTGCATCCGGCCGAAAGCATTCTTAATTTTAATAATTTTTCCCTTCTTCGCATATCTGTTCTTAACAATGTGTAGCCGCATCTCTTCCTCTTCTTCCTCTGCTTTACTCTGGTTTATTGAAATAACAATATCTGCGATCATAATCTTCGAAAATGCCTCAGAAACAAACTCCATTCCGATTAGTTCTGCCTCGGTCGCCCTTCTATTAGCCTGAGAGGCTGTCCAAATAGCGACAGGAAATTCCATAGCTATTGATCTCAGATCCAAATAGATATTTTCAAGTTCGAATCTCCTCTGACTATAAGTCTTATTTGGTCTGAGGAGGTCGGCGTAATCAACGATAATCAGATCCGGAAAGAACCCTGTCTCTATCAAGCCGTTAATATGTGCCTCCAATGTGTCCGGCGTACAAAGTTTTGTTGGGTATTCTTTAATAATTAACGAGCCCATATATTTTACCCCAAGCTTCGAAATTCTTTTTTTGACAGTGGCTACTTTCTTAGATAAAGCATCCATCCTAACCCCTGAAAACGTTGAATCAAAGCGGTCAGCAATATCATCCTCGCTCATCTCAAGTGTATAATAAACTACCTTTTTTCCACATAGAACTGCACCTTTCGCGACATTAATCTTGAAAATACTTTTTCCGGATCCGGGCAGTCCTTCAATTACCGCAAGTTCCTTCTTCCTAATTCCCCCTCTGATAAGAGGGTCTAGCCCCGGTATCAGCGTTGGGATCTCTTCCTCTTGTACCTTAGATCTTCTAACGAGCCGACTGTCTATTTCTGCAAAATATTTTTGCCCTGGACGGCTATCGAAACTTAGGCTCGTGGCAACTTTTAGAGTTTCGTCAATCCCTCTAAAGTCTCTATCCTTTAATAGTTCGATACCTTGGGAAAGAGAATCTCTATAAACTTGAAACTTAATGAAATCCTGTACCTGTGTCTCAACATAGGTCTGTTTAAAATCCTGGTCTAAGATCAAATCTAGTGTCGAACTATAAACTGAGAAAGCTTCAGACAAAATCTCTTTATTTTCTTTAGCTTTGTCAATCTCGAGACTTAGTATCTCCTCAGTTGGTGCCGTCTTATACTCTCTATAGCACATATAAATTTTTCTACAAAAGAAGGCAAGCACCTCATTCTCAAAATACTCAGGGTACAAAAATTGGTTGACCTGGGCAAAAAAGGTGTGGGAACTATATAGACAAGACAAGACCTTGGCTTGAAATTCTTTAGGATAACTAAACTTAGCTTTGCCCGTTAATTCCGTATCAAGGCTCTTTGGCAACTCACCTCTTCCTTTCCAATCTTCTTTGTCCGTATTGCGCTTTAATTATTATTCTCTATCGATACGACGAGCTAGTGGCCAAATACAAACTCTTAGAAAATAGTCAACACTCCTAAGCCTATACAATGTCATCAAGGGTAACAGCTTTGGTAAGCGGCAAAATCAATATCTGTGCCTCAAACGCTATTACAAGGATGACAAACATCATATACTCTCCTTTCTATTTCTAATGTCGTTAAGGTCAGCCGATTTTCTTAACGTTTACAGCTTTTATCCCTTTTTTAGCTTCCTGGGGCTCGAAACTAACTTGATCCCCTTTGTCTAGGTTCGAGCTTTTTTCAATGTCGTTGATATGAACGAAATAATCTTTTCCCTCGGATACGATAAAACCATAACCTTTTTTAATACTGAACCACTTTACCATACCTTGCATAATATTCTCCCTATTTTTCAAAAAGTCTTTTTTTTTGACTACCACAAATTTACAGGCCAGAGGATCAAAACATAGTTTCTTTCATCATTCAACACCCACCTTTCTTTGAGTTTCTTCCTCCAGAGTCTTCAAAGCCCTCTCGATATTAGCAAGTTCTCTCTTAACCTCTCGAGCATCATCCTTCATACACTCATGGGTATATCTATTAAGCCAATATTGACGATTCAGCTTTTCTCTAGTTAAAATTTCAATTGCGTTCATTTATTTCTCTCTAATTAGGTCTGCTACTTTTTCTCTCACAGCCATCACCTTTTCCACATAACGGTTTGCCCTCCACCATTCAGTAGTATAATAGTATCTAGCAATAGCCTCCTCTCGGCATCCCTTCGCTAAAATAGCGCACAGTCTGAAATAGAGCGTCCCCCAGCGGCAATTATAATCAATCTCAAAAAGACGAGAACGGTCAATAGATACACCATATCTTCTCTCAAGTTCCCTAATTGCCTCCGGTTTGAGCTGCCAAAGCCCTTTGGCCCCTGTTTTACTCAAAGCCTTAGGATCGAAGTGAGACTCACATGCCACTAGAGTAAGACTAGTTATAAAATTCAGGTTCCTTGCTACAATCCATGAATCCAGAGAATACGCAATTTGCAGTGACTGAGGTTCAGTGATAGTAGGATTGTAAGTTTTCACCGCGGATTGGATGAGTGATGGTGTAATGGAAACACCGACTCTCGAGATGAGAACCAGGAATAGTCCCAACGTCTGTATAAAAAGAGCTGCGGGTCCTAAACGGAAACAGTTAATTTTGATCATTCCTTATCCCACCTCCTAGTCACTACTTTGTTTTTTTCTGGTAAACTGTTTTCATGCCTAACTTTTTTGGGGTACTTTTTTATAATTTTCGGACTGACGAATTTTCCGATTCTTTTTAAATAAAGAATAAAGAAAATAAATAATTAAATATCTTATTCTTTTAATATAGTATATAAGTAATATCGAAGATTTGTTCGTATCTATCAGTGCTTCTATAAAACACGTGATCCTAAATATGCTTAGATTCTAAGCATGTCCATGATTTTCCCGGATATTTGGGAACATTCCTCTGAAAAAATATGCTTAGATTTAAGGCATATTTTGACACAGGTAAAACGCAAGTGTGGGGCTTAATGCCTAACTTTTTTCGTAAGAAATTCTTCATTTTTTAATATGCCCAGATTCTAAGCATATTTTGACACAGGTGTTTAGTCAATTTCATCTTCTGCAAACCTCCAACCTTGATCCTCTAGCTTCTCTCTTTCATCTAGTTTTATTTCCTGCTCTACGTGTTTGTTGAATCTTTCCCTCTGCCTCTCTTCCTCTGCATCCTTCTTTATTTCTTCCCTCGTTCTTGAATCTGGAACTAAGATGCTAGTGAGAGTTCTTTTTCCGTCTTGCTTTGTATCAATTAATCCCAACCCTTTTAAGTGTTTCAATGACTTTTGTAGAGTAGTTGAGCTTACCCCAAGTTTGGCATAAACCTTTTTTTGAGGAATCCAAACGAAAGTAGACCTGCCCTCCTTAAACTCTTCATAAAAGTTTTCCAGTGCCTCTATTAATAAAGATAGAAAACAGCATCTATCAAGCGGGGTAAGGTTTTTGTACCTGTTAAGGCATAGCGCTTTGAATGTCATTAGTAAACAATCTCTGAGATCGTCATCTTTTTCAACCTCCTCTTTGACAAATCTCTCTGTAAACAAACCCCTATCACCGCCAAATACAAAGAGCGCCTTCTTTTTCGTGAAGTGCCAGATTTTCATAAATCTTTTTAGGAGTCTAGTCTGTTGCTTTTTGGACTCTTGCTCACTTACCTCTTCGTATGAGAATGCTTTGTTATAATCAATAGACCTTATAAGTGCTTTCTCTGAACAGAGGTGGTGGGGTTTTGGTAAGAAATTAAACCACTTTTTAAAGTAGTGGAATTGTGCCTCAATGTATTTTTCATCTGAGTAATTATACTTTAGGGCAAGAGATTTTGCAGTTGCGAAGTAATCCCAGTCCTCAGACTCACAAGGTGGTCGTCCGTGAAATAGGTTGATAGGTGTCTTTCTTTCTTTGTTGAGGTGCTCTTGGTATACATGGGCGAATATTGTGATATCTTTTCTCGTAGGGGATGAGGTGCTATTGCCCACTATACAATCCTTTCAACTATACTAATACTTAATTTTAATACAAATCTAAAAGTAGACAAGTGCCCAATTTAATGGCTCGAGAACCCTATGCCAAACAAAAAATCCTTAAGAACTAATAGAGATATCGAATCCTTCGTTCTGGTAAATTTCTAAACGTCTTTTCGAGTGTTTTAGAAGATATTGGTTATTATAATCAGTGAAGTCTACTATTAGAGCTTTTGTCTTCCTTTTTGTCCTTCTTAGGGCTCTACCTAAACTCTGTAAAGTAGTAATCTTAGATTTTGCGCCTGAGGCGACAATTAGAACGTCGATGGCTGGTATGTCTACTCCCTCCTTTAAAATTATGCTACTGACTAATACCTTAAGCTTTCTACGCTTAAAGTCGTCCAAAGAGTTGCGTCGGTGGTCTGCCTCATCATCCCCCCAAATAAACTCGGACTTTACTCCCTCTTTTGTAAACAGAGTCTGTAGGTTTCTGCCGTGCTTAATTATACGTACCAAGACCAGAACCTGGTCCCCTTTATGCTCTTTAACCTTTTTTAGAATCAGCGAGTTGCGGAATTTGTTGTCAGTGATTCCTTGATCGTATATCTCTTGATATGATTCTCCAGTAATAGGTGCCCCTGAGTCTACCCTTAGAAACTCTACCTTTGGCTCTGCTAAAACTTTCTCCTTAATTAACTGTGCAGCACCTACTTTAAAGATTATGGGGCCCGTGGCTCCAATCACCATTAAGTTTCGGTTATCATCGCGCATTAATGGTGTGGCTGAAAATCCAAATCTGAAATAACTAGGGCAACTTTGAATGATGTTGTAGAAAACTTTAGCCGCTAATAGGTGAGTTTCATCAATGAGGAGAACATCAAACTCACTAAGAAAGCTCTTTAGTTCTTTTTTGTCGCAAGTAGCTAGCGTCTCAATCATTGCGACCGTTACGTTTTCTGGCCTCCAGTTACCATCACCTATATAGCCAACGATTATCCCTGTTTGGTTTTGAATCCGTGTACTAGTTTGGTGTAAGAGTTCTACGCGATGAGTGATAACCAAAGATGGTAGGCCGAGGACCTGAATTATACCTGCTATCGTTTCAGTTTTTCCACCGCCTCCTGCTAAGTCTAGTATTCCTCTTCCAGTCCTTACTCCAGCATTAATTGCTTCAACCTGATAGCCCCTGAGCCTTATACCTCGAAGTTCTAAGGGCTGTGGGATATATTTCGGTTTTTTTCTACAATCTTGAACTTGGTACGGATATTTTTGATATTGGAGTGCATCGCACACATACCCGGCTAGACCCGTAGGAAAAAATTGCGACGTCTTCCAAAGCAAGTGTTTTCTGCCATCCCAAACCCCGCGCTGATACAGCTTAGAAAAATAATATCCGGGTACCTGAAAGCTGGTTCTTCTATCCACCTCATTCCAGACTTGCATAGGAAGGCGGCCCTCTAGTTTGCTGAATGCGTTTCCGAGTTTTATCTTAACTCTCTCCATTTGTAACTCGGGCAACTAAATATACAGTAGCCTCTTTTATGCGTTTTTGTGTAACTACACTTACTTGAAGTTCCCTGGCATGAAAGACAAAGGCAGCATACAATATGTTCGTACCCACTTGTGTTGCGGAACCATTCCTCTGCGGCGTTGGGTTTGCGGTTAGGCGCGTTTCTGGATTTAATTCCAAACTTTTTCCCCCACTTCCACAATGTCTTAGGTGAGACCCTCGTAATCTCTCCAATTTTATCCCAGGAGAGTCCTATTTCGGTATAGTGCTGTTTCAGGAGCTCCTTAATATCTTTTCCAAACCTTTCTTCGACCTTGAGCATTAAAGGAGTTTTCGCATCCTTACTAATCTCGTTTAAGGTTACAGCTGTTTTAGCTTTGCGTAAATTTAATGTAGTTCTTGTGTTCTGGTTCATTTGTTTTTATTTTTCAATGTGCCATCTAGCCTCTTTTTCTAAAGCAGGGGCTAGTCTCTGGATCATTACTTCTAGAACCTCCTTTTTGAGTTCAGGGACCTTTTCTAAAATCATATCCTTGTTTACCCAATTTTTTAAACAGCCCCTAACTTTTTTCCAGATCGGGTTATTAGGATCTGGTACTTTAATTACTAGCTCTGGTTCTAACCCCTTCCCTTCCTCCTCTTTCTTTAACGTTTGATCGTCGGGAAGAAGAGACGTGGTTGGGTCGGGTTCTCCAAGTTGCTTCCTCTTACAAGACCTAGCAATCTTACACTTTTGACATTCTGGAGTATTACTATCATAACAGATTCCGAAGCAATCTACCTCGTCCATGTTCTATACTCGTACGGCTGCCTTGTCTTCTAATTCTGTAATTCTTTTTTCGTAAAGTTCTAATATCTTTTTTCTATCAGTGAGCTGATCTTGGAAGTACAAACAATCATAGAAACAACCCCAAGACTTATGTTTCTTAGATAGGGGACAATAATGTTTATTCTTTCCACATTCATCTCTATATTTTGAACTTATTCTTTGTGGATACTGGTCAGGAAATAAGTTCATTTCCTTTGTATATACTTCAGGATCATCTCTGCACAAACCAACATTGCATTCTGTATGTTTTGATCCCATAGTTGTATCATCATAGCCTGATACTTCATTTGTATCCTTAGCTATTTTTGCCCGAAGTCTTTTTAACACAATTAGGTATTCTTTATCAGTCAGATATAATTCAGACATTATGGATCTCCCTCCTCCTTTATAATAGTACAAATACAGAACTCATATTTACTTTCCTCTGTTACTCCCTGCAGGCACTTTAGCGATTGCTGGGCTCTTCATTTTCATAGTTTGACCAGGAGCGGTCCTTCCGTCTACATCTACATCTACGACTATTGAACCACAAATATTACACCACCTGACTACATTTAAAGTACCAAACGGTCCACCAGGACTTTTAAAAATAGTCTCTAAGCGGTGTTCTCCTTTTTTACATTTATCCAACATTGTTACCTCCTCCTTTAGTGCTTAACTGCGTACCTTCGATTGTGAATTGTCCAGTCTGTACAAGTTCAACGAAAAAGTTCCAACCAAGCCAACCTACTCGTCCATCAAATGGTCCGCCAAACATCTCACTTTTTACCATATTGTTTGTTCCATTTAGCCAAATTTTCCGTAAGCTTTCGCTACGGATATTCCGTATATAAAGATCAGGAACCTTCTTCATTTTATCGTTCGTCATAGCCAACTTTATGTGCTTTGCATTCGCCACCAAACTTGCGTGCTATAAGAAATCCCTTTCCTGAACACTCAGTACAAGGAATCTCCTCTGGAGGATCTGACTGAATATCAGCACCACCAACTGTTACCATTCCTAGACCATTACATGTCAAACAGACCACTTTGACATAATTCAGCTTAAGAATAACGGCTTTTTCCTTTTCTATAAGGCCCTTTTCAATTGTAGTAATACGCCTATTGATTTGTCTCCTTTGTGCTTTTAATCCTTTTAATTCATCTATAGAATTCATATTTACTTTCCTTTATAATAATACAAACTAGTTTTCCTTTGCTGCCTTAATCACAGCCTGCATCACTGCGGACTGCGAATCCTCTCCAATTTTTCTGGCTATCTCCGTACCATCTTTGGAAATCGTAGCTCGACAGTTATGCGATTGAGTTTCGACAAACATACTGTAACCCAAGTCCTTTAATAATCTTAGAATCTTCTCCCAGTGGAGGAGAGGGATACAATCTCGTTGTGGGACATGAAGTGCTGCTTCTTCTACACCTTTAGTTAGAATAAAGATCCATCCCTTAAATCTCTCGGATAGGTCCGAGCATTTGAACCAGTAAATTTCACTATACTTACCGTAAGTAAACAACAGGGGATCTAACCATTCTGGCTCCCATTCCCACTTCTTCCCCTGCCTTTCAGCAAGGAATTTGATGGCTTTGAAGTTATCTTTAGCTAGTGCTTGAACCTCTTTGCTAAACATTACTTTACCTCCTTTATAATAGTACAAATTAAGTCTTTTGTCAAGCGCGTTAGGGTCTGCATTAAAATTATTTGCGATCTGTTCTAGCTTGACTTTTCTTGGTCCTCAATTATAATATAAGCATGAAGCCTGGAGACAGACAGTACGGTACGAGAGAAAAGGAGTCCGCTCTTGCGATCCTAGATCAAGAAGGGGGCAACTTTCAAAAAGCATCTAGGATTATCAAGGTCTCGGCACCGACTCTAAAGAGGTGGAATGATGCTCGCTCTCCTGATAAAGTTGAGAAGGCTCGACTTGTGGAGCGTGAGAATTTTATTAAACAGGCCTGGACAACAATTAACCAGTGTGTTGAAGAGCTTAAGAAGAAAGTGCCAGACGCATCCGCGAAAGAATTAGCGGTAATTATTGGTATATTATTTGACAAAGTTGCTAAAATAGAGACGGCCTCTGTCGGTCTCACAATTGAGCAAATAGAGCGACTTGAAATCAAAGGGTTATCTGACTCGGATCTAGAGCACCTAATTCAAAAGAGGCAGGTAGACCTACATTCGAATTAGTCTGGTTCAGGGATGAACAATGGATAGAGGTCACTCTTTTTTTGTTGGAACAAACGGTACAAATGTTTTACCTTTTGTAAGAGTAAAATCTGGCTGTCCGAAATTTATAAAATGAATCTTGCCCACCGGATCATATTGTACCTTAAAGTAGCAAGTTCAGTCCGAA
>Ga0209977_10001593_pt1 | contig 10027 bp, 5 predicted proteins | sample SumtaG_2_FD_183113 | JGI IMG/M metagenome (GOLD analysis project Ga0209977, IMG submission 183113) | Deep subsurface microbial communities from Indian Ocean to uncover new lineages of life (NeLLi) - Sumatra_00607 metaG (SPAdes) (version 2) | ecosystem: Environmental > Aquatic > Marine > Oceanic... | reverse complement strand
AGAGTTAGTTGTAAAGGCGACTGTGTGCTTCGCGAAAGGAGGTGTTAACACTTCAACGATAAATTCATATCCCGCTTCTGTGAGAATGAGTGTTTTGATGTGTGGCCAAAGCATAGTTATTTTAAATTTTTTGAAGGAGGACTATTATGTGTGAAAAATCGAAGATCCGCTGCGGTGGATTGATTTATTTATTTTCTTTTACTCTGCTGCTTGGCATGGTTCCCACAAGAGTAGCTGATGCGGAACTCGTCGGCTGGTGGAGGTTTAATGAGGGTTCAGGAGACACCGCCAATGACAGTTCCGGCAATGATCACCTTGGGACGCTTATTGGAACCCCGGAATGGGTGGTAGGCCCGGACGGCTTTGGCGGTGCTCTTGCATTCAACCCGGACGTCTGTGTGGGAGTTGACTGTGGAATCTTCGACCCTACAAATGGGACGGGACAATTCACTGTTGCTCTCTGGGCGTACTGGGATGGAACGGGAACCTTTATGCATTTTCTCACCAAGTCGGCCGGATGGGGCGCAGATACTATGATGTTCCAGATCGAATTGTGGGGAGCCATTACGAATCCCGCTGAAATTGACAGATTGGGTCTTTCGTATCAAGGCAATATCTCGTCTTACAACAGCTCTTCCGGGTCGACCCCTTTCTCCATTATGCCTAAAAATGAATGGGTTCACCTGGCCTTTACGTTTGACGGAAGCTATGCCACAGTCTATGTCAACGGCGTCGATGAAGTGGGTCCCAAAGATTTCTCAATAGGTCCGGATGTCGATACCCCGGTCTTTATCGGAGTTAGCCACCCCGCTGAGGGGAGAACTTTCCACGGGTCACTCGATGAGGTCCGCGTTTACGATCGTCCGTTGTCGGAGCAAGAGATTCAGACTGTTATGGCCGGTGGTGAAATCCTAAGTAGTGCCGCGGCTCTGCCGAAACCTACTAATCGGGCAACAGAAGTGCCCCAAGACGCGGTTCTTAGCTGGATGGCGGGAGACTATGCTGATACGCATGATGTGTACTTCGGAACAGTTTTCGACGATGTCAACGACGCCAGCAGAGACAATGATCCGAACAGTGTTCTTGTAAGTCAAAACCAGGACGTAACTACTTACGAACCTCCCGGCCTTTTCGGATTCGCCCAGAGTTATTACTGGCGGGTCGATGAGTTCAATGACCTGGACCCGAATAGTCCATGGAAAGGCAATGTCTGGAGCTTTAAGGTAATCAACTATTTTATTGTGGACGATTTTGAGGACTATAACGACTTCTCGCCCGACATTATATATGAAGCGTGGTTAGACGGATGGGAGGTCGAGGCAAACGGATCTACTGTTGGCTATCCTGATCCTCCTGCTGCCGAGCAAAGTATTGTCCACGGGGGCAAGCAGTCAATGCCGTTTTTATATGACAATAGTGGTACAGCAAATTATTCAGAAGCTGAACGTTCGTTTAGTCCCGCGCAGGATTGGACCAGAGAAGACGTTGGGATATTGTCGCTGTGGTTCAGAGGCCATCCGGCGTATGTCGGCGGCTTCACAGAGGGGCCGACCGGAACATATACGATGACCGCCTCGGGCGAGGACATCTGGGCCACTGCTGATGAGTTCCATTTCACCTTCAAACAGGTCACTGGCGCCAGCGCGATTATTGCAAAAGTCGAGAGTCTGGATAACACAGATCCTTTTGCCAAGGCCGGCGTGATGATTCGTGACACGCTTGAGGCGGACTCGCGCAACGTGGCAGTGCTCATTACCCCTGAAAACGGGATCCGGTTCCAGTATCGCAGCACCACCGGCGGTATTACAGACAGGTATTTCGAAGAGGGCCTTACTGCACCTCAGTGGCTAAAATTGGAGCGTACGGCAGGTGGACTTGTCAGGGCATATTATTCAGAGGACGGTGCTACATGGGAGCGGTTTGATTTGACACAAGTTAGTATGGATATGCCCATCTACATAGGCTTAGCGCTTACCAGCCATGACACTGATCTAACCGGTGAGGCCAAATTCTCCAATATCAGCTTCCCCGACACTACTGTTGAACCGCAGTGGACCGACCAGGACATCGGCATGCTCAGTAATGAGGCTGAGCCGATGTATGTAACTGTGGGAGATAGCAGCGGCACATCTGTGACGGTGTACCACGATGATCCCGATGCAACCTTGATAGACACGTGGGCTCAATGGAATATCGACCTCAAAGAGTTCAGTGATGCCGGCGTTGTTCTGACCGATGTCAGTAGTCTGTCTATTGGCTTTGGCGACAAGGACAATCCGCAGCCCGGTGGTTCGGGTGTGGTGTTTTTTGACGATATCCATCTGTATCGGCCACCAGAACCGGAGCCGGCACCTTAAGCTAAGAATTGGACGGCCCCAATTGCTTCTTGTGAAGCAAGATATGGGGACATGGTTGACATAACAGATTTGCATCAATTCGGGGCTTATACTGAATGATTCGGTATAGGCCCCTTGGTCTTACAACAGTAGCAGACGAACTCCACACATAAGTCTATAAGAAGTTAGATCGGCTCAGGATTTTCTCTAGGTGGCTCTGATACCCCCAAAAGAATTATGTGATGGATACATTTCTTTTCCTCCGTCTACTTAATCCGACGTAAAAAAACCTTCCTTTTTGGGCTAAAAACAAAGATTGGAAACTAAGTGAATTGGTCTTCAAAAATCAAAATATACACCATTCAACTTCAAGCCACAAACTCATAATTTGACATTATTGTTGCCTTTGCCAATCCTCACTTTTCCACCTAAATCCAAACATTTATAAATTCTGCTGATTTCACATTTGGGCACTAATGTGAAAAAAATGAAACAAAATGATGAATTTTCCCACGTAGAAAGACCGCAAAAAGAAGCCAAATCTTCAAATGTGAAATTTTCTAAAAAATACGAGCGTTTTGGTGAGATTATAAGGTATTTAACAGCTGATGAGCTTAATCAATTCTTTGATAGTATTGACAACTATTATCACAAGCTGATGTTCCAGGCGATTTATGAGTTAGGCTGTAGGGCGGGCGAGTTCGTGAGAATACAAGTTAAACACTTGAACTTCAGCAGGAGCACTGTTCATTTCCCAGCAGAAAATACCAAAACCAAGCATCCGAGGATAAGTTATTTGCCAAAGGGTCTGATGAATGAGATTAAGAGTATGTTAAAGCAAAAAGGGATAGCAACAAAAAGGGCAGGAAGAATTAGAAAGCCAGAAGCATATCTTTTCCATCCTGGCCGAAGATGGAATCAGCAATATACAGAAAACCGTATTCGCCAAATCTTTCAGACTTATATAGAAAGAGCAGATTTACAACGGACCTACGACGAAGATAGTACTGGCAGGAAATTGAAAATGTTTACAGTTCATTCACTTCGTCACAGTCATATTATGCATTATATTGTGGATAAAGGTTTACCTTTACCAATCGTCCAAAAGCAAGTAGGACATAGAAGTCTGAAAACCACGTCGGTTTATCTGTCGCCATCGACTGAGAAAATGGCTGAAGCATACGATAGAGTGAATCGGCAGTAAGATTTACACAGGTACAGGATCTATAAGCCTAAAGGCAATTGTCTGAATTTGTCTACCCTTGATTTTAGCTAAAAACGATGGTTTTTTGTGACAGAGGCTAAGAACCTTTTAAGAAATCAAGTAGGTAAAACAATATCATGACCACATGTGTGAACAACGTGTGGTCATTAGATGAAGTCACCGTTTTTTGCTTTGAATGCAGTCCTTTACTTTCCCTGCCACAATTAACATTCCTTTGCCAATAGTAATAACTGTCTGCTTAGGTATATGCCATCCGGATCAGCAGAGAACGATGTACCATCAGGCAGAAAATGGTTTTCTGGCCGAAAACTCGAAAGATTTTTCGAAATAATTTTTAAATTGTTTCTCATAACTGAAATCCAGGCAGTTCTGATACCTCTCCACTAATGGAGGGAGAAAATATTATGATAACCGGTGGTAAAGAGGTGTATCTTATGTATGAGAGAAAATACGATTACAACTCAATGGGTGATGCAAAATCCTGGTCCTTAATAGAATTGGCTGCCAGATACTACGATCATAAAAAATCTGATGGTTGCAGCCCATCGTTTTTGTCTTCTGTTAGATGGCACATTCAGCATTTTATGGTCTGGCTCAAAAAACAGGGTTTCGATCCAGGCCAGAATAAGACCAATGACCTGACATCGGTGATTCTTGCCGGTTATCGCCAGATGTTAGCCGATGACAGCACCATTTCAATTGTAACCGCCAACCACTATATTGCCCATATACGAATGCTGCTTAATTGGGGTTGGCGAATACATGGGATCAGCCATCCTCCTATGGGTTCAATAGAGAAGTTCTCAACCAAAAAGAGAGCTAAGAAAGGTCATGGCCGCAAACAGTGCCGCAAGCCTTTAACCTGGGATGAGTTGGAGAAACTCTTCTCTGTCGCAAATGTGACAGATTCAGCACTTCTTATGCTCGGCCTTAATTGTGGTTTTGGCAATATGGATATAGGTACGTTGAAATTATCTGATATTGATCTAAAAGGCGGAACTATATCGCATCCGCGTCCAAAGACCGGTGTGGAGCGTAATTTCATTTTATGGCCGGAAACAGTTGAAATTCTAAAGGCATATATTGCCGAATACCGCGGCAAATCTGTAAATGAGGATGTTGCAAAACTCGTATTCGTCGGCAAAAAAGGCAATCCTTTATGTTGGGAAAGGGTAGATGAAAAGGGAAAATTGAAACGCTCAGATGCAGTAATGTGTCGATTCAAACGACTATTTGAAAAAGCTGGATTGAACCGAAAATATGGTATAGGTTTTTATATCCTTCGCCATACTTATGCAACCATTATAGGCTCAAATTCCAATGACCTAAGAGAAGTCCAAGCGGCCTTAGGACAAACAACTTTTGAGCAGCAGGAGACATACCGGCACGATCGGCATCAAAAATCTATCTCGGCACAGAAAAAGGTCAGAAAAGAACTTCACAATACCCCTATTCCTCAAATAATCCGGAATAAGTGCTCTTGTCCCGAACCTGAGCCTGAACCTGATGAGAAACCTCAGACTCAGGAACCTGCTACTACGAAACCTTTTGCTCAGGGTTATCTTTTTTGATATCACAAACAGTGCCTACGGAGATGTGGTCTGAGAAATCCAAAGATGTCACACAGCTGTAGCAGTTTGCCAAGAATAAGCCAAAAAGGCTTTTACCCTGGTACCATTACTTGCTAACAGTTTCATGGCCTCACGTACCTGTGGTCGTGCGGTCAACGTATGTTCAATACGATAACCACCTTTTCTGCAGATATTTTCAACAGTCTTGGGTTTGACACGTTATTTATGGTGCGCCAAGTTAAGCTGGTGCAAGTAAGCTGGACAATCCAGTCTGGCCAAAGGCTTACTACACTTTTGATTAACAGTTTTGAGATTTGGATTTACAGGTATTAACCGGTTCTGTTGTATTTGGAGCATTTCGTGAACTTCGTAGGCCCGGCAAAAATGCAGGGCCTTCTTTTAGAGCTTGCCTGCAATTTTTGCAGGCGGGTTACAGTATTTTTTTGGGAAATAATCTTAAAGAATGTAATGTTCGGGTTAGTTGTATCTGCCATTGTCGTTTGCAAAGAAATACACTGAATGCGATCAATCTCTTCGCTTTAAATCAAATTGCGACGTTTTCCAAAAAGTTTTGTTCAGGTTCAATCCTACACCAACGAAATCTGATGTACATAAGCCCTTGTAAATAAACAAACACGAATTTTTGAGCAAGGCACGTATAATCTTTTTTATAATCCTTTGTGTTATCGAACTATTTCCGGTTGGCTTGCTGCTGAAGTCTTGCCAATTTCAGTAGTGTATTATTTTGCAGTTTCAGTCTTTCAGAAATTTTTTCCCATCGGTAAATACTTGCACTGGAGACTCCAAGTCGTTTGGCAAACTGGGCAACCGATAGCTTTAACTGTTTTCGCAGTCTGGCTACGGACTTACCAGTTGGACGAATACGGAGGAGTTTTTTCGTATTACTTGCTTTCGTTTTAGCCTTGCCCGTTTGTGCACGAACAATAGGTTTCTTTTTCTTGCGGAGCGGTTTAGCTTGCCGGGAAAACCGTTTCTTGTGGGTTTTTGTCGCAGGGGCGCTTTGCCCGGTAATATCCAGATCGATATCAGCACCGAAAATATCAGCGAGTTTATCATCCGCGATGGTTTTAGCAGCAGCACTTGCATCAGTGATTGTCATCTCTAAATTGCCGCTAATCAATTCGCTTGCATCAACACCTCGCAAAACAAACAGAAGTTCCGGTTGGGTATCCAGCCGGTTGCCGATGCCATATAACACGGCGGCAACATGTTTGCACATCGTTGCCCAATCGGGGCAATTGCAACCCAACTTGATTTCGCCAGGCAGAGGCATCAGCCCGCTTTTTCTCTCCGTTACAATGCCCATAACATAATCAGACAGTTTGCCCTGAAGCAGTTCGAGCATCGAACCGATTTTACCGCTGCATTGTTTTTTGATTGACTTCCACACGGATTCTTTTAGCGGTTTTATATTGATAGAGACATTATAAAGTTTCGAGCCGCTGACAATCGCCTTGATTTTGCCGGGAAGAATCTTCAGGTGGCATACCGATCCATTGCGTGCGTATGTTCTACCGCGAGGCAAACGATTGGAAAAATCCGAAAACGACTCCAGATGATTACACCACGCTTTGCCCCAAAAACTGCGGGTAATAGTACGGCCATCAATTTCAACCGGCTCAATCTTTTTGCCTTTTTTGCGAAGTTTTTGCATTTGTTTTAACGCTTTAGCTCTTCGCTTAGCCACCGAAACATACGGCCTCCAAGTGTAGTACGACACTGTATTTAGTCTCCTATAATTTTGCGCGAGTTACATCCAGGCTGACCAGTCGTAATATCTCATCATCAGGCAGCTCCGTCAAGTTCACCTCTTTGCCTGAAGAAAGGATTTCATCAGCCATTTTCTGTTTTTCTGTAATCATGGCATCGATTTTTTCCTCGACCGTGCCGGTGGTTATAAATTTATGAACCAGGACATTGTGTTTCTGGCCTATACGAAACGCCCGGTCGGTTGCTTGATTTTCCACAGCAGGATTCCACCAGCGGTCAAAATGAATTACATGACAAGCGGCTGTAAGATTCAGGCCGGTTCCACCGGCTTTGAGCGACAGTATAAAAAACGGCGGGCCGTCATCACTTTGAAACTGCTCAACCAGAGCCTGGCGTTTTTTCACCGCTGTCCCGCCATGAAGTATCACACCTGTCCGCCCAAAAACAGTTCCCAAGTAATCGGCTAAGGAGTCTGTGATTTCACGGAACTGCGTAAAAATAAGAGCCTTTTCCTGACGAGATGCGATTTCGTCGCAAATTTCACCGAGCCGAAGGAACTTGCCGCTGTCAGAAGCGATATAATCACCATCGCCGGTAAGTTGGCTGGGATGATTGCATATCTGTTTCAGACGCATTAACGATTGCAGCACCATCCCGCGACGAGCGATGCCATCCGCGTCTTTAAGCGTTGCTCTCAACGCCTTAACCGTCTGTTCATAAAGTTTTACCTGCTGTTTGCTTAGTTTGCAGTAACATGGTGTTTCAATCTTGTCAGGAAGGTCTGTAATAATTTTACGGTCAGTTTTCAATCGCCGTAAAATATATGGCTGCACCAATTGCCGTAACGGTGCAAACTGGTTATGCTCTCTGTCCTGCAGGCTTTTTACAAATTTCTTGAAAACATTGGCAGAACCCAGCAGGCCCGGATTTAAAAAATCAAACAACGACCACAAATCACCAAGGCGATTCTCCACCGGCGTGCCGGTTAGAACAATGCGAGACCGGGCGGAAAGTTTTTTAGTAGCTTTGCTCTGGCGAGTTGATGGATTTTTTATCGCCTGGGCTTCATCAAGAATTATAAGTTGCCAGTCAATATCGGCAAGCCAGGGTTGCCGGGTCAGCATTGAATATGTTGTTACAAGCAAATCACTTTGGGCAAGTGCCTTGTCGGGATTTTTGGTAATTTTTTCAAGTTTCTTACGATCTGTTTCTGCCGGATGTAGAAAAGTTAAATTCAAAGAAGGTGTGAAACGCTCGGCTTCCTTACGCCAGTTACTGAGAAGAGAAGCGGGCACAATTAACAATGATGGCTTTGTCTTCTTCATCGTTTTATTTTGCTGATTGTATAACAGCAGTGCCAACACTTGAATAGTTTTGCCAAGCCCCATATCATCAGCCAGACACGCCCCAAGGCCAAGTTCTGCAAGAAATCGCAACCAAGCCAGGCCCCGCTGCTGATAGGGACGCAATTGTGTCTTTAGCGGCTTACCGATTTTTATGGAATCAAGATTGGCCGGTTCACGCAATCCAGAGAGAATTTCCAGCAAAGCACCGCCGGCAGAAATGTGAACCCACTGCTTTTCCTGGTTGGCCTGCTCGTCACTGGTCAAATCAGAAGACGCCCCCGCCAGAAGCCGCATCCCTTCGATAAACGATATCTCGCCATTTTCAGCTTGTTCTTGTAATCCCTGCCAGTGTTCTATTGCCTCCTGCAATTTCTCGCGGTCAACTTCAATCCACTGCCCCTTAACCAATACCAGCCCATCTCCGCCGGCCAAAATATCTTTTATTTCATCTGCCGAAAGCATCTCGCCGTTAAGGGCAACGGCAACATTAAAGTCAAGCAATGCATCAACTCCAAATTTTGACTGTCGCTTCTGGCCAATTGTTACCGATACCTGTGGTCGAGGACGCTTTTTCCACCAGTTTGGTATTCGCACAGTCAGGCCGCAGTTTTCCAGGCTTGGCACCGTTTGCAAAAACTTATGCGCAAAATATACCGACCATGCCAACGGTTGATAAATTTCGCCGGAGTCAACAAGATTGCCAACCCAGTCAATCTGCTTGGAAGCCTGTTCTACCGGCGAAAGCAGTTTTATCAGGGCAGAACGATTTTTGGCGCCGGCATATTGCTCCATTGCTCTGCGAAGCGGTATGTGTTTTACTCGACCGCCTGAGCCGAATCCTATGGAATAAGTAGCTAAAAATGCAAACGGATATGCCTCATTTGATTTATTTTCGGCAAGATGGAAACAGACCCTGCCTACCTGATGCCATTTGGGAGCGTGTATTTGCAGAAAATTTGCCAATCCCCCGGTTGAGGCAATAGCCTGATTGCCCCACCTGCTCAGGCTAATCCATATTTGGCGCAAAACAGATAAAGTAAGGTACTCTCCTCCCGACATTGGCGGTGCCGACAATAGTAATGTCGAAAAAACCGACTCGGAAGGCGGACTCACAACGATATCATCCACTGATTCCGGTATATGGCACAGCCCCGTCAAATAATGTTCTGCAAGCCCCTGCCAATATCCTAATGTCAGAGAATTCGTTGTTTTGTATTTGTCCGCAGCAAGTTTGAATAGCCCTTGAGGCCAGTCCTGCTCAAATGATTTCTGTAATTTCGCGAATTCAGGCGGCTGCGGCTCACCAGAAACAGCCTGCCAGCGAAGTTGTCCAGACGGTGTCAATCTTATCTCACTCATCGCTGTTATTTGCTTCTTAGCAAATATTCCATGGCAAAATTGTCAAATGTTTTATTGAAATTTCTATAGTGTGGTCTCAAGAGCTTGATTATAAAACTGCACTCAAGAATAGACAACCACTTTTAACTGTAGCAGGGCCAAAAGTTGTGATACTACACTTCTGATTTACACTTTTGCGATTGTATTTTCAGACATTTAACAAGTTCTATTGTATTCGAAATTTTCCGAAACACCTATAATCACTACCGGTCGCATAGTAGCCTGGATTACATGGCCCCAGCGGCATTCACAGCGCTGTGTCTTGGGCAAGGCTCCGGTTCCCTCCGCCTTACTCAAGACAAGGAGAATTGTTGTGAACTACTCTCATGACGGCTGGACCAATATAAGGGGGTAGGTTGGATTGCAGTAGGGACAGTGATTCTGCTGACGTCGGGATGTGCCAATCAGGCTAGTGCCAAG
>Ga0209977_10001592_pt1 | contig 10027 bp, 9 predicted proteins | sample SumtaG_2_FD_183113 | JGI IMG/M metagenome (GOLD analysis project Ga0209977, IMG submission 183113) | Deep subsurface microbial communities from Indian Ocean to uncover new lineages of life (NeLLi) - Sumatra_00607 metaG (SPAdes) (version 2) | ecosystem: Environmental > Aquatic > Marine > Oceanic... | reverse complement strand
TGTTTTCCTTTTTGACTATACCCACCGCGTTCTTAAGCGATAAGGTAAAGCGTCCACCATACATATGAGTCTTTAAACAACAGGTTTCTATAATACACTCAGCTTCATCGTATATTTTTGCAAAATAGAATCCATCTCTCCAATGGCTACCCTCTGGTTTTTTGAGGACAAATTCTTCTCGGGGTATTCTTGTTAAGTCAACGATCGTAAAATCCAATTCTTTTGCCAACGCATTCAAGCCCTTTTTTTCAAAAACATCTGAAGTTTTAGCGGGACCGCTTCGTTCAGCGACAGTTATTGATTTCGCTCCCATTTCTTTTAACTTTATAATAAGCTGTTTTATTGTCTCTATTGAGCTTGAAGCTGGGGGAGGATCGGCAGTATTAAAATTTGGCTTAAAAATCACATTCTTTCCTTTAACAGGATTAATTCCTAATAACTCTAAAGACTTATTGACACCATATATGCGATCATTTGTCGAAATAACTGCTACCTTAGTCATTATATCCACCATATAATAGATGGCTTAATGTATGTCAACAAATAAAATTTATCGGTAATACAAAAAAAAGGAGAAAATTGTTTTTAGATTAAACTAATGAATTAATCCAATTGTTTTTTCAATTTCATTACCAATGGAATCATTTTAGTAGCGTCCATAGCGGGAGTCGTTTTCATAACCTTTATATAGCCTGGTTTAGCAAGTCTCCATACCATTGAACCTTTTGCCATTTGTTCTTCATTCTCTGCTTCTTCAATAGTGATACCCCACATATCTGAAGTGCTCATGTAAAAACCAATTTGATTAACTCCTTCAGCTGGAAAAAGTTTTTTACTAATAAGCTTCTGTGCAATTTCGGCCAGATCGGCGGGATCAAAATCCGGATTTAATTCCCAATACGATATAAACAACATTTAACATTTCACTTTTATACTATTAGTTTTGGATTTGCAGCTGTATAGATTTTAAACCTATGCAGTATAATTCAAGATTCACACATTTTATTTAATACTTTACATTACTATAAAAATGAGCGTTAAGGTATCAAGCTAAAACTGAAAATTTGCTTCTTTTTAAGTATTAAGATGTAAGGCTTCAGCTAAATCCTCATTTAAAAAGTAAAGCATTCTCTTAGCTACCTTCTTCTTGAAAATTATGTTAAATTCCTCAAATTTATTAAGGTATTTTGTAATCGTATTATGATGCATGCCTAAATTTATTGAAAGATGGGTTTTAGTTATACCATAATCATTTTCTTTCAAATATTCAAGGATTTTTTTACTCTCTTCTTTTGACGCGAAGTATCTGAATTTTCTATTCAATCCACTTAAACGCGAGTCGAAATAGATTTCATGGTTCTCAAATTCTTCTCTTTTAATGAAATCAAACCTGCTCAACATATTAATATGCCATACAATAACCAGTTTGTTAATTTTTAAAACCATAACGATGGTATTAAAGTATACACCTGGATTTTCTAAGTATTATGATTTAGCTTAAAATCCTATTAATTTTATTTCCAAGAACTTCGGGTAATTCTCCAAGGTAGGAGTTAAAATCACAAATTAGCAGATAAAGGTAGGGTTCAAATAGCCCCTCAATGGTGGGTCCCACATTTGATTTATAGATGTAAACCCAAATCTCCTCGCTATCGTGAGTAGATTGTCGATACACCCAATTTAAAGGGGGAATTTCAGGAATGTTTCCTATGTTTCTTAAAATCCCGTGGACATCCTCAAGCGTGTATTTTTTCCCTACTATCATAATAGGTGAAAGATCGAAAGATGTAATACAAATTTCGCGTAAGCCATAATTTTTCATTTCTTTTAGGAAATCGCTTATTAAACGTTTTAATTGAGTCTTATGTTCACTAATCCTGTTTTTGGCTTCAAAGTCGGTTAAAATATTGTAGATTTTTTCTTCTTGAACGGGTAATATCTCGATAGCAGATTCTAAAGGGATTTTATATGTAATGAGCGTATCGTAAATCAGCTTAATTTTTGCGTAAACTGATTTATGAAATAGATACGACTCTGTTTGACATGTGATTAAAACATCTCCTAAAAATTTAGGTTTGTCTTTTTCAAAGTCTAGTGATTCGTCAGAATTAAATTCAAGTATATGAATGTTCTTAGACATAGCTCGTGCGAATTTAAATAATGCTGAAACCAACCCGGCATTTAATTCAAAAGAATCAGATACCTCAAAATCAGATTGGGGTTTTAGTTCTTCTTTCGAAAAATCAAAAAATCGTAAATATAATTTGATGCCGTTTGGAACTTTTTTTACAACCAAGTTATAATAGGGAAATCCATTACCTGTAATAACCGAAAAATTATAGATAGTCAACTTCTTTGACAATGATGTGAAAAAGGATAATTATATTAATATAATCATAGTATAAAAATATGATTTTAAATAGTTTTAGTAGGATTTTAGAGTTAATAGTGAAATCTAATTAAATGGAATTAAATTGAGTTCAGTAGTATTTTTATTATAATTTTATTTATATATTACTGTGATTTATCTATTTTTATGGGCATTTTAAACTTATTAATTAATTTTGAGCTTAAACTTAAACAATACAAATTGCAATTCGTATTTCTTTTCTTATTTTGGTTTGCGGGCTTTATTTTCTTTTTTTTTACAGTACCAGGCTCAAATTTTGGCGAATTAGTCTTATATTCTTTAACTGTGCGTTCCCCCTTAAGTGCAGGAGATTTTGCTAATTTTTACTCTTTAATTTGGCCAATTTTATTAGAAGTAATTGTTTTTGGCTTCATCATGGGAGAATTATTAGAGAAATACAATCCTGTTTTAACTAGTAGAATCCTTGCTAAGTACCAACGCAATCATACTGTTATCATTGGTTATCATCATTTATCGGAGAGGATTATAGAATATTGTATTGCTAACAAAGAATCCTTTTGTATCATCGAAGATAATGACGAGTTAGTAGAAGATTTAATCAATATGGGATGCCCAGTAGTTGTTGGTGACCCTACAGAGACAACCAACCTTGTGTTTGCAAGTGTAAAGCGGGCAAAAGAAGTTTTTATTTGTATTGATGACGCTAGAATTGGTATAATCTGTACTGAAAAAATTCGCAAAGTCAACAACGAATGCCCTATTTACGTACGCGCTTTTGAGGATCACGTACGAGATTATCTCAAACAACCCCCGTTAAACGCAATTTCTTTTTCCACCTCAAAATGGGCATTAGATGGCGTCCGTGAGTGGATAAAAGGTAAGAAAGGGAATGCACTTGTAATAGGACGAGATAACTTGACTCATCGAATTGCTTACAACATTTCTTTACAACCTGAAAGGGAAGTATTCCTTTTTGATGACAAGCACGATGGCATTGAATTTCAGGTCAATGAGCGTCTACATATTATAAATGAATTTGCTTGTTTTTTAAGTGATCTACAAGCTCATATAAATTTGGGAGATATTACTCAAGCATTTATCTGTTGGAAGCGAGAATCAGAGTTTGATGAATCCCTTTATCTAACATCCAAATTAAGTTTACGATATCCTCATATTGAGATATTTGTAAGAATATTCGACGAAGAACTAATAGACTTGGTGGAAAACTACAAAGCAAAAACCTTTTCGACTTCTTCTAATGCATTTAAGATGCTCCAAAAACAAGTCCCACCAGACTCAGCAATTGCCTCTAAATATGAAGATTGATCCTATTGATAAAGTTATAGTTTATGTAGTATTGGAAAAATCTTGAAATACATTTGCTTATTTTCAAATATATAACAAAATTGGTAGTGTAAATTATGAGTATGGAAGGAAAAATTTGTATCATTACTGGGGCAAATTCAGGTATTGGTAAAGCTACAGCTATTGGGTTAGCAAATTTGAACGCCACATTAGTTATGTTATGTCGTGACAAAGAGCGTGGAGAATCAGCACAAAAAGAGATAATTGAACTCACTGGCAACAATAATGTGGAATTAATTTTATGTGATTTGTCGTCTCAGGAGGAAATCCGTAATTTTGCTATTGTATTCAAGAAGAAGTACAATAATTTACATATTTTAATAAATAACGCTGGAGTTATGTTATCAAAAAGAGCTCTATCTGTAGATGGATTTGAAATGAATTTTGCCGTTAACCACCTAGCACCTTTTTTGCTGACTAATTTGTTGCTTGATATGTTGAAAAAATCAGCACCAAGTCGCATCATTAACGTAGGTTCAGCGGCACATAGAATGGGGAAGATAGATTTTGAAGATCTACAAAGAGAAAACAAGAAAGGACGGCCTATGGGGTTGTACGGAAACTCAAAATTAGCTATGACTCTCGTATCCTATGAGCTTAGTAGAAAGTTGGAAGGTTCAAATGTAACCGTAAATGTCCTCCATCCTGGGCTTATTAATACTAATTTAGGTCGTGATCGATCTTCAACCAGTAAAGGTTTCGCAAACAAGTTCTTTAAAAGCCCAGAAATTGGTGCTCAAACTTCAATTTTCCTAGCCACTTCACCTGAAGTAGAGGGAATTACGGGAAAATATTTCACTAAAAAGAAGGTAAAAGATTCTTCTAAGAAATCGTATAATGAAGAGTACGCTAAACGAATGTGGGAAATTAGCTTAGAAATGACGAAACTCTAAAAGAAAAAGCTAAAAATTTCTATAATTTAAGATTCTTTTATTTTTCTTCTTCACTTAATTCGTGTAGTTGTGAGCCGCACGCTTCACAATATGCTGTAGAGCCTGTCATCATTTGTTTCAAGAGATCAATAGGTATGTTTTCTTCACATTCTGGGCAATTTTGAGGATTTACGGCATTTTCAAACTCAGAGATAATAGATGGGGTCATGTCTTTATCTTCTGCAAAAACCTCTACTTTTAATGTCGAAAATTGTTCACCCTCAGTGCCTGTTATGGTAAGCTTCAATCCAACAGCGTTTTTACTAAAAGATCCTTCCGCAAAACCTTTTAAAACCCCTAAGAATTTCCCACTTGAATCTTGTTGTTCGGAATCTATAATAGCAAAGTTTTTATTTTTCAATAAGACAAATAATTTCTGGTAAAGCTGCTCTGGTTTGTAGTAGATTGTAAGCTCTTGACCAACCTTTTTAAATGTAAGGAGATCATTTGTGAGTTTTTCAAAGTCTTCACTGGTCACCTTTTTTGGTCTCAATAACCCACAAATAATTCGTATATCGTGAGGCTCTACATTTATTGTCTTGATTCGATCTTCTTCGTCAATGAAATTTATGACAGCGTGAATTTTTCCTTTTATACAATCTTTTTTTGCTTTAAAAACAAATGATGGGCTAACAAAACCTCCCCCCTTCGAAATCTTATGGAATTTTGCTCTATCTGTTGAAATTTTTTGGTGTCCATCGACGCGCGATAAAACCAAACTTTCTTCAGGGTAGGAAAGTATATGAATATCAACATCAGTGATGTTATAGATTTTATTGTTAATTACCTTGACTTTAAAAATGTAATCTCCTCCTTCAATTTGACCCCCTCTAAGCACACGGACGGTTTGGGGTTCCACATCTGATGTACTTGGGGTTATTTTTGAGATTACATCTGGATCAACTTGTTTATTTATTGGTTGTTCAATTATTGGTTGTTCAGTTACAGGTTCCGTTTCGAGAATAGAAGGTGGTTGTACTTGTGCATCAATTTTAATTAAACTTTTGTTAGATTCTAATTCTTTTCCTTTACTTAGCTTTAAAAGCGTTATAGTACTTTTTGAAGCTGCAACCAAGAAGATATCTTCGTCCTGGTCTTTAGAGATTGTAAAGTTATCAAAACAAGAAATTTTATTTTCGAGTTCATATTCTCCAATAATCTCTTTATCGGAATTAATTACTTTTATACCCCCGCTCCTATCCCCCACGATCATAGTAGGTTGGTTGTAAAAATTACAAAATGCTAAACAGGTTGGTTGATTATGTAGATGAGCAAATAATACCGAATTCCCATTATTATCTACATTAACGATCTTCCCGGATTTTAGTAGAACAAAGATTTTCCCTACATAATCGTCAGAAAGGTAACCAATGGTGCAATCTATGATTGATTCATTGGTCCTAAACTCGAGAAAACTCTTTCCTTCATTATCCAACCCAACTAATCGTTGATTTTCCAGACCAACTAAAATCTCACTTCTAATATCGTCCTTTAAATCCCCTGTTTCCATACATATTATAGTGGATTTTAAATTTGTTGTCCAAATTGGATTTCCTTTTATATCCATTACGTATACTGTTCCATCTAACGAACCTGATATTAATTCTATATTTTTCTCTTTATTAACTGAAGCTATGTCGAAACAAGTTATGTTCGATGAGAATTCCGTGAGGAAAACTTCTTTACCGTTTAGATCAAAGGCTTTCATTTCTGAACTAAACGAACATCCTATTACTTCCGGCTCAGGGTCTCCTATTAAGTTTGCTATTATGCAAGAATAGACCGCTCTTTTAAACCGGCGATTCCATACTGGTCGTACGTTAATTAGATGCGTTGACATTTGATATCTCTATATAATAAAATAAATTTTATTATTCCATAATGTTAGTAGATTTAATCACTTAAATAAATATTAGAGCGTTATTTTGAAATCTTACAACTCTATTCAAAGCTATAAAGTTGAGTAATTAAAAGGAAAAATTGCTTATAACGTAAAAACAATCTCTATTCTATATCCTCTTTAACTTTTTTCACTAACTTTTTAAAAGCCTCTGTTAAATTACCTATTTCTGTATTCTGCACTTCCACCTCTTCATCAAAATCTGTGTCTATCTCTTCAAAAGAAACCGTTTTTAGATCGTGTGTGCATAACTTTAAAGCTATGTTAGTTAACCTATGGATTGGTTTTATTACTGAGTCAGCTAATTTTAAGCCTATAAAAAGACTTATTACGATAATTTCCCATAGTGAGACAAATATTATAGCCAGCTGTGTCTCTAAGTTCTCAACTATTTTCACTTGGTCTGCAGGTGTAGCACCAACTATTGTAGTACCGATCAGATTATTAAATATTGCTGCAGTGATAGCAATACTCCCTAAGGCAATTAAGCACAAAATGACGAAACTTATAAGAATTTGTTGTCTGATTCCAAATTTGCGTTGTTTTTGTGTATCCATTTTTATCCCTCCTCCGGTATAAAACCTTCTATTTCAGATGACGCCATAATTTCCTTGACTGTTTTGAAAGCGTTTTCGATTCGCTTTTGAACATTTTTTACAGAGTAAATGGTGATATATTTTCCACGTGGGGTGGCATTAACCATATCTGTCATTTTACGATGATATTTTTTAAGTTCGGGACCAATTCCTATTAATATAAAATTCAAGGGTGGTTTGATAGTTTTAATTAAATGTGCAATTCTTTTTGGATTATATTTTTTACTTTCGTTGTCTTCTCCATCTGTTAAAGTTACGACCCATTTTTGGCGTTCTTGAGGTTCTTCCCCTCGAATACCTGGTGCCTCTATCAACATTTCTATCGCATGTGCTATAGAATCGTATAAGCGAGTGTTATACGGTAAGGCTTTCAAATCGTTAAAAATTTTGGTAATGTCAGAAACAACTCCTTTTTTCTCAGTTAATTTAAGATGTATTAATGTGTTAGAATGGAATCCTATAACTGCTATTCGATCCCCAATGTTAATAGTTTCATTGAAAACTCCTAAAGCTCCCGTTCGAGCTGCTGCCATTTTACCCCATTCATGCATGCTCCCAGATTGATCTATTACGAATATTACGTCTTTTTTACGAACGAGTGATGTGTGTATCTTTGAAAGTTCGTTCTCCGCCTTATGAAGGAGTGTTGTATTTCCTTGATTTTCATACAAATTTACTAATATTTCAAGAATATTTTTCATTAATGGATAGTTTCCAAGACTTTCAGCAATTTTTAAAGAATCCTTAAAATGCTCTTCTGCTAATTCCGGGCTATTCTTCAACAAGGCAAGTCTTCCTAGTTGAAACTCATCTTCCACTAATCCAATATTATATTCCCATTTACTATCAAGCTGAATTGCCTCATCAAGGTACTCTTGAGCTAGATCTAACTCTTTCTTAAGCATGTGAAGTATCCCAATGTTTCTTTTTCTCGAGGCTATTCCTTCTTCATCTCCCATTTCTTTATCAATCTCAAGGGCCTTGTTAAAATCATTCATTGCATTTGTCCAGTTTTCTTCTGAAAGGAAAAGAAGACCCCGATTATTGTAGCGAGGACCTAAACCTGCCATATCGTCGTGTTCCGTACCAATCTCAATGGCTTTATCGTAGGATTCCTTCGCTTCATTAAAATTGCCCCAATTTCGATAAATATTTCCAATGTTATTCAAACACATTCCTTGTCCATGGTGATCTTTTGTTGATTTAAATAATTCTAAAGCTGCATTATAGTTTGCGAAAGCGAGAGTCAAATCTCCTTGATAATAACTTTTATTCCCCAAACGCATTGTTACTAATAAATTTTGAAAGGATTGGGCGAGCAAACCAATCTCGTTTCCTCTGATCCTGCCATCAATAATAATTTCTTGAGATAAATCTCCTTCAGTAATATTTTCTATTGAATGGGTTAAATCAATAATAGGCAATGTAATTCTTTGAGCGATTCTAGTTACCCCGAAAAGCACTATGATAATAACTCCTGCCGCGATCAGAGAGAAAGATATAACCATCGGCACTTTGAGTGCTTCAAGTGAAGTATAGCCCAAAACAATAAACTCATCAATATTCGACATTAACATCAATATTAATATTAATGTTAAAAGTATAAACGGAATTAAAATACTAACGACCATGGTCGTCATGATTCGTTTTTTTAACGATTTGCTTTTAACTAATCTTTCTTCAATCTGCATCTTATTCTCCCTTTCTCGTTTTTTATATCCATTAATTATATAATTTATTTTGAAATATGGTTTAATTTATCTTCCCTTGTCTATTCCTTCATATATTAGAAAAATTGATGTAAAAATACCTGCTTTGACAATAGCTAAACCGATCAAACCAATTTCTGGTTGTCCAAATGCTGCATCAATAATTCCAAAAAAAGATCCCATTATTATCCCTATACCCAACAATAATCTCCTCCCTTTAGCACTTTTGTCCTCTAGTTTAAATCCCGATATAATAGCAATAGGTCCTAGCAATACCATCATTATAATCAACATCGCTCCAAGCGTATACAACGCAATACCTCTAATTCCCGTTTCAGGTAAACCACCTGGTGATGCTACCCATTTAGTAAAAATTGAAGGGAAAGAATAGATCAAAACAGCAAAAATAATACTCAGTACTACGAAAATACCCGTAATAGGGATTTTGTATCGACCTTTCTTAAATAAATCCGAAGTGATATACGCCCAAATGGGTACTCCTATAGCTGGCCCCCATGCATACGCAAGTACTCCAACATTTGGATCACCAGCAGGATACCCTAAGGGGGGTAATCCTAATAGCATTAATACAAAACTTGCTGAGACACCAAACCACGCTTGAAAAAGTCCGATCATGCCAATTCCGGTTAATATTAGTTTTTTTTTAACTTTTTTGTTTGGTGCTTTTCTTGCATGCTTGAAAATGAGGATAAACCCTAATATATAACCACTAAGAATAATTTCTAGACCGGTAATACCATTCAATATATCAATATTCGGAAGGACCATTTAATTTAACACCCTTTATGTATTATGATTTAAAATATAATTCTAATATTTAAACATTCTACCCTATTTATTAATAAAACTATCTTTTTTACCACCAAAAATGTTTACTTTTTGTTAAATTTGGTGGTAAAATGATCATTCTACCCAAATGAACCTATCAAATTTGCTAGTAATTGTTTTAAAGGTATTTTAATTACTAAAATCTGCAAAAAATGAAATAAGACTATTAAGTTACGAGCATTATTAAATTAATAGTACATAGAGCTTAAGCGACGATGAGTGAAAATACGATTATTGAGAATTTTTACAAAATTTTAGAATCAAAAGGGTATAAAGGAAAGATTATTACGGCTAAATGTATCCCA
>Ga0209977_10001591_pt1 | contig 10032 bp, 16 predicted proteins | sample SumtaG_2_FD_183113 | JGI IMG/M metagenome (GOLD analysis project Ga0209977, IMG submission 183113) | Deep subsurface microbial communities from Indian Ocean to uncover new lineages of life (NeLLi) - Sumatra_00607 metaG (SPAdes) (version 2) | ecosystem: Environmental > Aquatic > Marine > Oceanic... | reverse complement strand
TTTTCCTTAATACTATCAAATGTATCCATCAAGGAAGTTTTTTGATCGTTAGATAAAATTCCATCAATTTTAAATAGGATGGTAGATGTAGATTTAAATTTTTCTCGAATATTATCAGGACTTTCATCAGCAATGATCTTTCCTCTATTCATAATTAAAATTCTATCGCAAATGGTTTGTGCTTCTTCCATGTTGTGAGTAGTTATTAAAATCGTTTTGCCTTCCTTTTTCAATTGAAGAATGCGGTTTCTCATTATTTTTACGGAGATTGGATCTAATCCACTTGTAGGTTCGTCTAGAATTAGGATAGGTGGTTCATGAAATAACGCTAAACAAAAATTAAGACGCTGCTTAAGCCCTTTTGATAGCGTTTTTGTTTTGGAATGCATTTTATCGATCAAGTCAAATTGTTCTAGCAGTTCTTTTGAGCGCTTTTCAATCTTTCTCTTCGGAAAACCATATATACCGCCTGAAAACTTAAGATTTTGCAATACAGTAAAATCTGAAAAAGCATTACTAACTTCTGGAACGATTCCAAAGTTTTTTTTATATTTACTTAGATTTTTTGTTATATCCTCGTTAAAAATTTCAATGCTTGCCCTGTCTTCTAATTTAAAAATTCCAGTTAATAATCGAATAGTGGTAGTTTTACCAGCACCATTAGGACCAAGAATCCCTACGATTTCTCCTTCAAAAATTTCAAAAGAAACATCATTTACAGCGATAAGATCCTCAAATCTCTTAACAAGGTTAGAAACTTTAATTACAACAGATTTCTTTCCCAAATCTAGTTCTTGGCTAATTTTTTTCTTATCATTATTTTGAAAAGTCATTTATTTCTCACAAAATCCTTATTCTATTCTGATTAGATAGAGTTTATTAAAAGAATTTAATTTACTATTTTGCTCAGAAAGTAGATTAAAAAAAAATTTACCCTAAATTAAATTATGGATTTTATTTTATTAGTTTTAATCGCAATTGCTCTGGCAATGGATGCATTTGCAGTTTCAATCTCTAGCGGAATCATTATTAAAGATGTTAAATTCAAACACGCCTTAAAAATTGCTTCGTCCACGAGTTTTTTCCAAGGATTTTTTACATTTTTAGGTTGGCTTGGAGGAATGTATATCGCACATTTAATATCGAATATTGATCATTGGATTGCGTTCACTCTACTTTTAGTAATTGGGACTAAAATGATTTACGAATCTAGAAAAACTGATTTAGACGAGGATAAAAAAATCAACCCCCTCAAATTTCTAGTTTTAATATTATTAGGTATCGCAACAAGCATCGACGCGTTGGCTATAGGATTAAGCTTTGCCCTTTTGAGCGTCTCAATTTTAGTTCCAATAATTTTAATTGGAACTGTAGCCTTTGGTTTTTCCGTCCTCGGAGTTCTTATTGGAAATAAAGTCGGTCAATTTTTCGGGAATAAAGTTGAATTGATTGGGGGGCTTATTCTAATCGGTATAGGAGTTAATATATTAATAGACCATTTATTTTTTGCATGAACTCATTCCATAACTTGTTGTTTTTTATTTTTAATTTAAAAAAGTGATTTTCTAAATTGTTAGGTTTAATTAAATAAAACATTTAATATTGTAACATAATTAAATTGATATTATTAAGAAATGAAATAATTTATAAACATTAATTAATTATATCAATAAGAACTGCCATGGGTGTTATTAAAATTTTTTCACCTATTTTAATATAGCCATAAACTTTTCTCTTTATGTCGGTTATATGATCATCTTATGGTTAATTCATTGAATTTACTTTTATGTGAATTTTTTTAAGAAAAGTTTATAACTATCTTAATATGAATATAATTATTTCATTTAAAATTGTAATATTTTAATACAAAAAAACTTAAAAATGAAAGAAAAACATGGATTGATGAAAAATGGTTGATGTAAACGATATATTAGATTGCAGAGGAGAGGTTTGTCCTTATCCTGATGTTAAAAGTAAGAGGAAAGCTAAAAAGATGGGTTCAGGTGAAGTTCTGAAAATTCTTATAGATTATCCTCTTTCTGCGGAGCGAATTCCAGAAACATTGAAATCGATGGGGAACGAAGTTCTTTCTGTAGAAAAAGTCGGCAATTCAGAATGGGAAATCTTAGTAAAAATAAAATAGATAGGAGGATGAAAAAGAGATGGTAGATATTTTGGTAGTATTATTACCTGGATTGATTCTAGGAATAATCTTTGGAATTATTTTACAACGCGGTCGTTTTTGTATGAATTCTGCTTTTAGAGACATTATTGTTTTAAAAGAATTCACTCTTATAAAGTCTGTAATCCTCGCGATTTTAATTTCTATGCTTGGATTTGCAGTAATGGCTTTTGGGAACATAATTACGTTAAACCCTAAACCTTTTGCACCAGTAGCAAATATTGTAGGTGGATTTATTTTTGGGATGGGTATGACGTTGGCTGCGGGTTGTGCTAGTGGAACTACATATAGAGTCGGGGAAGGTATGATGGGATCCTTAGTAGCTTTGTTTGGATACTCGATTGGAGCCTACATTACCAAATCAGGAGCATGGTCAGAATTCAAAACGATTTTACAAACCTATAAAATCAGCGAAGATGGAACAGAAGCTAATCTTACTGTTTTTGGCTCAGAACTTACTCCAATATTTATGCTCATAATCGGGATTGTTGGGATTGCTGTTGTACTCTACTTTTGGATATTGCCTATGTTGAAATCGAGAAAAACAGCTGGCAATAAGATGTTTGATTTTTCTGATATGGGTAAGAAGATTTTTAAAAATGGATGGTCATGGGCTATTACTGGAATCGCAGTTGGAATTTTAGCTTTGTTTGCATATGTATCTTCAGCAGCAACGGGTAGAAATTATGCTTTAGGAATTACTGGTGGATGGATCGGTTGGCTCAAATATTGGACTACTGGTCTTGATTCAGCATTAAGCTGGGAAGTATTCTTAGTAGTAGGTATTGTAATAGGTGCTTTTATTAGTTCGATGATAGCTGGTGAATTTAAATTAAGAAGCCCTAAAGATGGAAAAAGAATATTAATCCAATTTATTGGTGGATTAGCAATGGGTTTTGGAGCAGTAGTTGCAATGGGTTGTAATATTGGGAATACTCTAAGCGGAGTTCCGCTTTTATCTGTCGGTAGTTTAGTTTCCACTGCGTTTATTATACTAGGCGCCTGGTTTCTGGCTTATTTGCTTTTCATGAGGAAATAAAATAGTATACAAGGAGTTTAAAAATAATGAAACTAGGAATTCTTTTCTTTGATGGACCTTACCAAACGCAAGCTGCTGAAACGGTTTGTAAGATATCTAGCGTGGCATTAGATAAAGGAATCAATGTACGCATCTTTTGCTATATGGACGCCGTTAACGCTGTATTAGGAAACCAGAAGAAAATTAAAGGTATTTTTAACATCGAAGAAGGGTTTAGGGAAATACTAAATAAAGGAGCCACCGTTAGACTATGTAATCTATGTCTTTTAGTCAGAGGTACTATGAAAAACTGTTTGACAAAGGAATGCGGCGATGTGAAGCGAGCAGGAACACCTGATCTCGCGAAGATTATAGAAGAAACTGATAAACTTATAGTAATTTGTAGTTAGGTGATAAAAAATGTCAGAAGAAAAAAATGTAGTTATCCTTTTACGGCAACCGCCTCATGGAACGCTTTATCCTGTCGAAGGATTGAGAATGACGGTTGCTCTTAGTGCTGACTTTGATCCAATTACTATTGCAATTAACGACGCTGTATATACCTTTACTAAGGATGTCGATAAAACTATGTATTCTATGCACATCGAGTTTATAAAAAATATCGATTTAGATATTTTTGTTGATAAAAAGTCGCTTGATGAGCTTGGTCTTACAAAGGACGACCTAATAGACGCTGTAGAAATCAAAGAACATGATGAAATATTAAAAATGATTGCGGATTCAACCGTAACCATACCATTTTAGGAGGTTTGAAAAAATATGGGTAAAAAAGTGTTGTATTTTATTACAAGTGAAGATATTACTGGCGTAGAGCTTGCTTCAGAACATACTGAAGAGGACGCAGTAACAATTCTTTTGCTTCAAAACGCTGTCTATTTTGCAAACAAAACTAATAAAACGGTTTCAAATGCTCTTGATAAAAACGTAACTATTGTTGCAAATAAAGAAGACATAGAAATACGTGGAAATTAAAAACTTCATTTCTGATAAAATTAAATTAATTGCTTACGATGAAGTAGTCGATTTAATTTTTGCGAACGACACCATTGTTAATATGTAATAATAAATCAACTTCTAACCAATTTTTTTTTTATTTTAAATTTGATTATCAATTAATTCTAATTTATAATAACATATTATAGGAATTAAATTTTTAAGACTTAAAACTCTATGATTAAATATTGCGAAATGAAGAAATTTAAACTTGATAAAGTTAATTTAGGTATTTTAAATTCTATAAAAGAAGATAGTAAAATTAATTACTCAAAATTAGGAAAAGAGCTAGGATTATCCCATGTTGCTATTAAGAATAGATTTGAAAATTTGTTAAACAAGAAATTAATTAAATTAAGTGTATTACTTAATTTTACAAAGCTACAGTTTAAGCTAGGATTTATATTATTAGAAGTAGATTCTAACGCTTTAGAAACGCTTATAAAGGTATATAAAAAATGTCCAAGAGTAATTTATTACTATGAACTGATGGGTCAATACAACCTTGCTTTACTGTTTTTTGGAGAAAATGTAAAGACATTTGAAACAATACTTAAATCGTGTATGTTATATTCACTGCCGGGAATTCATAAAACAAATATTTTGATTTGTAGAGAGCCTTCTGAAGATCTTTTTTTACCTTTCAATTTTTCATTAATTAATCAAGATGCTGATAAACCTCCGTGTGGGGCTGACTGTAAGAATTGCGGAGCGTTTAAACAAGAAAGATGTTTTGGATGTCCGACATGTAGATATTATAAGGGCCCCCTTAAAGAAAGAGCTTAAGAAACCTGTATTCAAAAATAATTTTCTATTTTGTTGTATTTTCACTATTATTAAATGTAAGGCTACTTACAATTCGTTTAGATTCTTTTCTAAAAAATCTGTCATCCTTCTCTCTCTTTATTTCAAAATATTTTCATTTCAGTTTTATTTTTGTATTCTTGCTTCAAATTTTTAATAAATTCTTGCAACTCATTATTGAACATGGATCTTTTTTCAAGATCGATACAATCAATAAAGGAAAGAATGTGAACGATTCCTGATATTTCTTTATCGCAAGTATGACCAAAACGAGGGGCTCTACATTCATGACATACTGTTAAAGCATAATTCTGAAAATTTTCTTTAGTTAACTCTTTATTTAACATGAAATTTGCTCCCGCAGCTGAAGAGCCGCATGGGGATGAGCGTAAAACTTTTACATTTAAAACTTTCGTCTCATCGTCTAAATTTAATTCAAAAAGGGGTTTTCCAAAATATTTTGCAAAAGTATCAATTTCTGGAATTCCTGTATTCGGTTCTAAGGAACACATGGTTCGAGGACCAACTACTTTAGGGTTAATATTTCTAGCTTGCTTTAATAAGCCAAGACCAGGTGTTATACCTAAGATCGTTGGTTTTTGGTGCCCAACTAGTTCCAGAATGATATCTGGATGCCTCACATATAATAAATAGAGCTCGCACTCTGGTATATCAAGGTCAATTTCATCATCTAACATAACTGTCGTAGGGATATCTGGAACTAATATCCATTCTACCTTAAAATGATTTTTAGTGTTTTCAAAAGCTCTTTCACCATATTTTCCATCAGATACAATTCCAACCTTAATTTTATTCTTTTCCATCTAGATACTCTAAAAAGATTTAATTTTTTTCACTTCATTATTTTTTACTTCGAAATAACTCGTCCACTTTTTTCGCTATTTCTTCAGCAATTATTTCAGCAAGTTTCATACCATCCTCTCCTAAATCTTCGCGGGATTTTGGCTTTAATTCGGGATGTAGGTCTATAATCTCTTGAATGTATATGGTTGCGGCTGGCTTACCACTATACTTATCAACAGCAATTTTAGCACATTCCTCTTCACATCCTTCTATTGTTATAGTTGGATGATTTTTTACAAAGTCCCTCTCCTGTTGCCCTCCATGCCTTTCTAACCCACCTGCCATAAATAAAGGTTGACATAAAATAATCGTATTATTTGGTCTTAATTTTTCGACTAATATTCTCGCAGCTGCCCGACTTAAAGTGCCTCCAACTAAACTTTCTCCACTACAAGCAATAATTCCAACCTTTTTCTTCATTTAATCGTTCATCTCCATGTTTTCTTCTAATAAATTATCAACTTCAGCAACCACCTTTTCTGCTAATTTTATCGCCAATTGCTTAGTATTTTTTCCAACTGGAATAATTGAAGGTTCTGGTTTTAAACTCCTATTATCTTTTACAATATCAGTAGTCAAAAACTGAGCATCCACTTTTCCTACAGCTTCCATTAAATCATTATAAGAACATTTTAAAGGGCATCCATCTATGGCGATTACTTTATTTTCCTTTAATGCCTTAATGACTTCCTTTTTACCCTTTACTATTAAAGGTAAGCATTCTAAAGCAGTTTTATCCTTCGCTAATTCGTTAACAACTATATATGCTGTTTCTCTGCCAATGCTTCCAAAAACTTTTCCAATTCCGCTACACGGAATAATATAAACTTTCTTATTCGACATTTATTTCACTTTTAATTTGGTCGAAATGATTTTTCTCTTTCATTATTTTTTCTTTCATATATTCAAAATAGTTTGGGCCATCCATTAAGAGTTCTAAATCTTCCTCAAAATCTTTTAGTTCAATTTCAACGAACCACCCTTTTCCATACGAGTCTTGATTTATAAATTCTGGATTTTTTTCTAATTCCTTATTAATAGCAATAACTTTTCCTGATCCAGGAGATATTAATTGTAATATGGTTTTAGAAGATTCAAAGCTACCCACATCTTCAAACTGTTCTATTTCTGAATTTAATTCGGGTAAGTCCACAAATAAAATGTCCCCTGCGGCATTTTGTAAATAATCTGTAATACCCATTAAGGCGTTTTTTTCCTCAGGTTTTATCCAACAATCATTTTCATTAAAATAATATCCTTCCTTAGGAACTCTAAAGTAGTATTTATCCACAGTTACATCAAAACATTCAATATCTCCAAATTTTCTACTAACTAATCGTAATTCTTCCTTAGAGCTTTTTAAATTTTCTAAAATATAATTCGAAATCAATTCTGCTAATTCTTGTCCTTGTTCGATTAAAATAAGCTCCTTACTCGGTTTGATTTTAAATATTTTTGACATGTCAGGTATAAATATTCTTATAAGTGGTTTCAAGTCTCGTTGTTCAATAAGTTTTGTTGCACATCTTGTTATGCATCCATCGATAACGATAATTTTATTCATTTTTAAAATTTCATCGTATTTTTTATCTCCAGAATTTAGTAAAACCGGACAAACTAATTCCATATCTGGATCTTTCTCAAGTAATTTTAGAGCTACATTTCTCGTAATTACTCCTAAAGATTTATCTAACCCGTTACAAGGTATAATACAAAAACACTCTTTCATGATTAAGCTAATCCTCTTTTTTTTCTGCTCTCAGTTTCTTAATTAATTTTGTTATATCTCTCTTCTCAGGAAATTTTAATGCATCTGGCGCGCAGATTTTCGCGCACGCTCGGCAAAATACAACGCAATTATACGGATTTTTAACAATTAACTTTTTGTTTTCCTCTTCTCTCTTTACAAATACATTATGAGGGCAAAATTTATCGCATTCCATGCAGAAATCACATTTATCGTAATCTATTGTAGGCCACCACGGGATTTCTTTCCTTGGAACTCCCATAAAAGTTTCTTTATCAGCATTATAGCTTTCACTCATACTTCTTTTCCTTCTCCTCTTCTAATTTCTTTTCGACTAAAGTTACAGCTTCTTCAGTTGTCATCTCTCTGATGTCTAACGGAATTAAGTCTTTTTTAATAGTAAGCCCAGCTTTTTCAAAAGCATCCCGAAATAATTTATATTGCATGTTAGGAGCGCAACCAGCTATCATATATTTTCTCCCAGGCCTTAAAAACTCATCAAGAAATCGATCTCCATCTTCTTCACATAATTGAGGATGGATAAAACCGTATTCTACAGGTAACTCTATACGCACTCTATTAATAAAATCCCAAATGTCCATTTTTGTAAATCCTGGGCATTTCCCAGTACACACGCACATTAAAAACCCTACATCTTTTATCTTTTCACTCATTCGTTCATCGCCACAATCAAATCCTTTTATTTGATTAGTTTAAAAATAAATAGATCAATTTTACGAAATTAAAATCTACGATTTACAAGATAATATAATAGAAGAATAATATATAAATCTATGCATTCTCATACATAAATGCATATTTAATAGATAATTATTAAACTATACAAATTGAATTAAACAAAGTATTTTTATTTGAGAAAAACAATATTAATTATGAATATATGTATAAAAATGCATGCTAATAAATACTATGAAATTACATAAATTAAGATTAAAATTATTAAAATCTCTATCTGATGAGACTCGCCTTGAAATCATAAGCCGCCTTAGGCACGGTGAAGAACTCTGTGGATGTGATTTTGAGAAAATATTTAACAAATCTCAATCCACTTTATCCAGACACTTAAAGAAGCTGACCGATGCCGATATCATTATTGGAAGAAAAGAAGGCGTGAAAGTTTTATATAAGATTACAGACCCTCAGATTTTTAAATTTTTAGCAACACTCGATAATTTAATAAAAAGAAATGAAAATTATAGAAAAATTGTGAAATTACAAAACAAAATTTAAGCTAGTGTTAGGATGTTGAAAGAAAATAAAAATAATAAACTTAAAGTTGATATTTTTGTACCTTTAAATGCTTGCTCTTGTCAATGGGAGAAATTTATGAATTTAGTCTTTACGGTGTTAAATGACTATAGGAATTATGTAAAATTTGAAACGAAGAATTTAAACTCACAAGAAGCTCGAAAGTTAAACTTACGGGGAAAAAGCATTGTTATTGATGGAAAACATGTTTTTACAAATCCATTTGCGTTAAAGAAAGAATTACCTGAAATAATAAGAGAAAAAGGTCTAAAATAAATGATTGAAGATAAGAATGTAATTGATAATATTATCATAACCCCATGTTCTGGTGCGGAATATAACGGAGAATTGGCTCGTCAAGTTGCAATAAAATTAAGTGAAAATAGTGAAATCTCAAGTATAAGCTCAATGCATTGTTCTACGATATTCTTGAAAAATATATTGCTTAAAAACGATATCCTAGTGCAAATTACGAAAGAACACTTGAAATCAAGTTTTAGTGTTATCATTGATGGATGTAGAATTTCATGTGTTAAAACAATTTTTAATTTTCTTGAACTAGAACCAGATTTAGTAATCTATGTAGATGAGGTCGTTCCAAAACAAAAATTAAATATTAATGACTTAGAGGCTTTTAAAAACCTCCCCAGATTGAGTAATATAAAAAAAGAGGATATTAATAAAGTTACGAATTTAATTACTGAAAAACTTAAAGAAAAAGGATTAAATATTGAAGATTGTTAAAGATAATGAATGGAGATTAATTATTTCTCCAACGACTAATCCATTTTTAGATTCTTCATAAAATAGGTTTTAAAAGTTAAATACCATAAAAAGTACCTAAAAATAATTTTCTTAGAGAATTATATTTTTTACTTTATAGATAAAACCCATTTATAAAATGCTGAAAAAAGTCATCAAACTTTTATACAAATATTTTATAATCAAAATTTTTTTGGTCCAAAAATTTATTTTAAATTGAATGAAAGTTTAACATTACATAGCTAAATAAAATGTGATATTAAGTATGTTTGATAAAGATTATTTAGAAAAAATTAAATTAGAAAAAGAGAAATGGGAAGAAAAGTTAAAAGAATCAAAAGAACGCGATGCCAAATTCGTAACCGATTCTGA
>Ga0209977_10001590_pt1 | contig 10040 bp, 12 predicted proteins | sample SumtaG_2_FD_183113 | JGI IMG/M metagenome (GOLD analysis project Ga0209977, IMG submission 183113) | Deep subsurface microbial communities from Indian Ocean to uncover new lineages of life (NeLLi) - Sumatra_00607 metaG (SPAdes) (version 2) | ecosystem: Environmental > Aquatic > Marine > Oceanic... | reverse complement strand
CCTGTGAGTATGAAAGTTCTCAAAATGAAGGGAACTCAGATTTTTTCGGTCGGTGGACCATTTAAAATTACGAGTATTACGAGGACTGAAGATCCTTATTATTTAGTAATATCTGAGTATATATCTCACTAACCTTAAAGATTTAACTATAGATGAGGATAATTTTAACAAAAAATTACTAGTTCAAATTCCAATTATATTTAATAAAATGATTATCGGTAATTTTCAATCTAGTAAAATCAATCTAAATATCTTGAAAATCCTTAAAATTATTGCCTATTGGAGCCTCTCCATCTCCATATATTTGATATAATCCTGTTCTTCTAGCACATTCTGAAAAACTACGATATATATTTTTCCTTTGGTCATATAATGCACATGATTTATAAATGATGGGATTCCAAATATATAACTCATGATTAGGTTCATACCAGAGTTTTTCATCTTTCAATACTTGCTTAAAATCTTCTTCTCCAATCACTTCTTTAAGATCTTGCTTATTTAACATGATTATAATAGGAATTTCTTTAATTAACTTTCCTCTTGTTACATTTTTTAGCTCTTTCAATGATTCTATATTATCTTCGAAAAAGTGGGTTTGTGAATCAACAGCAAATATAACTCCATCAGTACCTTTAAATATTTTTTTTCTTAATGGGGAAAATCTTCTTTGACCTGCCACAGTATATACGTGATAAAATACTTTTCCTCTGCTTTTTTGTTTTGTAGATTGAAAAATCCCTCTATCAAAATAAAGTGTGGATCCACTTGCCATAGAAATTTTAGTTAAATGACCAGTTGGTTCAATATCTTTTTCATTTTCTTTTGTTAATCTGTAAAGCGTATCTACAATTGTTGTCTTTCCTGAACCAGCCATTCCCCAATAGAGTATCTTTATATATACTTTATGATCTGCTGTAAATCGAACCATTGAAAATCTCCTTTAGAAATTTAAATTTAAAGGAATTTAACCGTTCATTTGAATAATAGTTAAGAAAATTATGTGATTTATGAAACGTTCTTTAAATTTATATTAAATTATATTATTTAGTATTATAATAATTTAAGTATTTATAATTCCTTTTTGATATTTTAATTTTTTGTTTAAATCAAATATTCATATTTTAAGAGTAATTTTATCAACACAAATAAGATGCTTTAAATTTTTACAGTAATCTCACCCAACCTCATCTTATAATTACACCATAATAATAATTGATTAAATTTTTCTTCAGTATCTCCTTTTCTTATAATTAAATTAATGATGTCAGAATACATAATTTCTCTCTTCTCCTTTAAATTCTGGTTTAAACGATTAAGAATTTCGTTCAATAAAACAAAATTTTCTTTAGGGAAATTCTTTATTTCTTCAATATTCTTTTGAATTAAAGTCATTTTATTTATTCCTTATATAATTTTTATCAAAAATAGCATTTTTTCTTTTTAATTATTATATCTCTAAATAAAATTTTATAAATTACCCATTTTTTATTTCTTATCATCTCTCCCTCTCCCTCCAGAGTATTATTTTTCACTGTAAAGTAAAACCATTTCAATTGAAATAATAATTGTTTCAAAAAATCAAGTTAAATTACTTTTAAATTTGTTATATTAAAAATAAGATCTTTCAGTCTTAAAATGAAAGAATTAAAAAATCAATTTATTAATTATGAAGAATGTCCAGAATGTGGGGGATATATTGTCCTTAATAGCTTTGAACAAATTTGCAATGAGTGTGGGTTGGTAATTAATAGATTTTTTAGAGAGTCCTCTTACATTTTTGATGATATAAAAAAACTCAATAATTTAAGCAAACAATACGTAGCTTTAGGAGAACGAACAGATTTTATAGGGGGTTTAGGGTCATTTATAGATTATGAAAATTCTAAATATTTAAAGGATAAAACAGGTAAACTTTTACCTCCAAATGAACAAAAATTATTTAGAAGATTAAAAAAAAATTATTCTCAATTTTTAAGGATTAAAAACCATGAAACTGAATATAGAGTTTTTAATATTTTAAACAAAATTTCGCTATATCTAAATTTTAATAAAAATATTCGTAATAGTGCTGCTTATTATTACAAAAAAATCTTAAAGCAAGAAGAAAAAGTTATTAATAATATTTCTTTAATAGCTTTTTGTATTTTTTATGCTGCAAGAAAAGAAAACCAAAACGCTCCAATTACTATTAAGGAAATATCGGAAGCTTTTCAAAATTTTGGACATAGAGTCAACCCAAGATTAATTCTGAGGGATGGTTTAAAATATAAAAAACATTTGAATACCGACTCTGCACCTCATCGGAGCGAAGATTATCTTATTAGGTTAATAGATGGAGTGATTAATCACAATGATTTAGAGAATAGAATGGTTAAAAAGGGAGTTTCATGGTTTAAGAAAGAATATCAAAGTATATTAACGATAAAATGTCGCGAAATATTGAAACATTTATCCTATTGGACACGTGGGGGTAGGAATCCATTTATTTTAACTGGGGCGATAATATATTTAGCAGATAAATTAATAGCTAAAGAAAAGAATCAGAAATCAATTTTAACACAAAAAATGATATCAGAAGCCACCAAAATTGCTGAATATTCTATTCGAGACCATTATGTAAATTTATTGAAACCTCAATTTATTAAATGATCCATATATCTTATTCTTCATTTCGCAACTATTAAATCTCTAAAAGAGATTAGTACCTTATAAAAAAAATATTAAAGATTTTGAAATTAAAATGGTTTAATCAATATATTTTTCTTCTTTTCAAATGAAATGATTATAAATTTAATTCAAATTAACTTTAGATTATTCGATAAATTACAATTATATTTTTTAGGATTCTTTTTATGAATAGTATATAAAATAATTAACTACAAAGATAGATTTATTTCCAGGCAAATTATAGTCGTATAATATCATAAAAATCAAATTGCATTAAATTTTTTAAATAATTAGATTTTATTACAATTAGAAGATTTAAAAATATGAATAAAAATATCATAATTTTATGCTTCTGTAGTGTAGTCCGGTCAATCTTATCTTTCTTTTTGAAAAAGTGGATTAGGACCAGGCATGTGAGGCTCTCACCCTCACGACCCGGGTTCGAATCCCGGCAGAAGCAATTTAAATATTTAATATTAAAGTATCCTCTATTCTAATTTAATGTAAGTAGCGAATCACAGAAATAAATCAATAATCATTGAGATTTAAAGTGCTTTTCATTACAGATAAATCGAAAAATAATATTAGAGATTAGATATCTAAATTAGAAAATTTATTCAAAATATCATAAAAATCCAATAATAGTTTTGCATATCTTTCAATCATATCAATTTGAGTTTCTTTTTTTAATTTTTTAGAAAATAAATCGATTTTTTCTATAATTACTTGTTTTAAAAAAATTACGGCATCGTTATGTTCTCGAACGGCATTTTTTTCTTTGATAATATTCTTGTCAATATTTGCTTTAGTTTTTGAATTTATTTGATGAGATTTACTTTCTATGATTAAAACTTCTCTATTGCAAGTGGGACAAAAAGTTTCCCCGTTTCTTCTTTGAAATATTGGATTATTACAAATTGGACATGCCATATTTAACATTTTATGCCCAGATCTAAGAAGATCTGCCATTTTTGAAATGTTTTTTTGAATTTTTATCACTAATAATTTTTAATTAATTTTTTAGATATTAGAAAATAATTTTGATTGAACGAATTATTCTTTATTTCTGAACTTTAACAATTTTACAATATATCCAGAGATTCTGTTTCTTAAATGCTTGGAATCTATTTCAAGATATTTATCTAATAATTTCTTATTTTCTTCAAAATCGGTAGTAAATACATTTGGATATTTGTCTATCAATTCCTTTGATACCTTTTTTATTAAAATTCCTCTAACTTTTCCCATATACACACTTAAGTATTATTTTTCTTTTTTTAATATAATATATTGCTTAAAATAAATTTTTTTCTAAATGTTTGTCTTTTTATATCTCTAATTGGATTTAAATTTGTGAAGAAAATAAAATTATTAATAATTTTAATATTAATTCCTATTGGCCTTTTTATGATGACTAATTTTGCTAAAGCCTCTAATTGTAGTCTAAATCTTTTGAAAACTGATAAAGATATTTACTATATTAATGAAAATATTAGAATTAATGCCTCTTGGGATTTAAATTATAATAGTGATATTGAATATGCATATGTGCAAATTCAAATTTTTGATATTTTCGATATTATCCTTTGGAATTCCTCAAAATATGATAAGACTGGTACTTATGAAGATAATTGGACAATTATTATTGAGAACTTGAATTTGGATTTTTCAAATTATTCTAATTTAATATTTATAAAATTATTTTATTATTATTTTCAAGAGGATATTGGAATTCCTCAAGTGGAATTTTTAGAAACGATAGAAATTACAATTATTAAAAGAGAAGCATCATGTGAATTAATTGGATTTAGAGATCATATGAGAATAGGTGAAAATCTTTCATTCAATGTAAGGTTTTTTGATTCCTCATCAGATAATAGCTCAAATTTAATTAATCAAGAAATTTTATTCAAAATAATTTCAAATAATTCGTTATTATATCAGAGAAATTTTACTGCAAACCAAACAGGGATGATTGAAATTTTTATCTCATCTATAAGCCATTTAAGATTTGGGCATAATATACTAATTTTTAAAATATTAAATACCAAAATTTATAATAATACAGAGTTTATGTATGAAATTTTACTAGAGAAGAAGTTATTGTTTATAGATGTTATTGAATTTAAAGAGATTTTAAACAGCAAGGAGAATCTAGAGATAAAACTATTGTTTTATTATTTTTCAAATAATACCATTGAGCCTCTTAATGATACCAATATAATTATGACAATTTTTTGCAACAACAACTTAACCTTCATGAATGAATATAAAACGGATAAAAATGGAATCCTTTCTATAAATGCTACTCAAGAATCTTTTAATTCTGAAAGAAAAAGTGAAGATTTGATAATTAAAATAATTTTCAATGGAAATTATTTTTTAGAAAATAAAAGCATGTCTTTAAACTTAAAAATAAATAGTAGTTTTAATTCGAAGAGGGGGATTTATTCTCAGTTAAGTGTTTATTCCCTTTCAATAATATTAGTCATTATTTCTATAATTATATCTCTAATTTTTAAAAATATTAAGAAGAATAGAGAAAATCTTTTAACAGAAATTACTTTTAGGTATTGAAATTAAATTATTATATAGTTTTTAGAGGTTAATCTTAAAGTAATGAAAGTTACAATTTAACATTTTGATTGTCGGAGTCGACAAAAAACACTAAATCTTCATATTGCCATTTCTTGATAATAAGAACTTTTCTGAAGGGGCGGATGATTCACGAGAAATAATTAAGTGGAACTCTCAACAAATAAATAATTAAAATTTTATTATGAAAAACTATTACTCTGTATTTTATTATAAGCAACAGTTATCTTAAATTTATATAATTTTTATTGATTGTATTTTGTGATAATGGATTATTTTGAAGAATTATTGAAAAAACCTTCAATCTTTAAGGATGAAAGTAAACTAGATATTAATTTTATACCAGATGAATTACCACATAGAGAAAAAGAGTTATCTTTATTATCTCAACTTTTTTTAACTTTAATTACTAATCCAAATTCAATATCAAGAAAAATCTTAATAACAGGGAAAACAGGGATAGGAAAAACAGTAACGGTAAAATTATTTGGAGATATTTTAAAAAAAGCATCAAGAAAAAGGAATATTTCTATTAAATATGTTCATATTAATTGTAGAAAAGAAAGAAGCAGTTATAAAGTCTTAATTAAGATCATTCGTTCAATCCATAAAAACTTTCCACAAAGAGGATATTCACCACAGGATTTATTAGAAATCATTATTGAGTACTTAAATAAATACAATTTACATCTTTTAATTGTATTAGATGAATTAAGCTATATTATAAATAAAGGCGAAGATTTAGTTTATTCTTTAACTCGGATAAATGATGATTCTATGAATTCTCAACAAAGATTATCTATTATTGGAATAATAAGAGATATCTCATGTTTAAATAATCTAGATTCCAGTACATTGAGCACACTGCAAAGAAATATCATAAATTTTGATGAATATTCCAGGGAGCAAATTTTTAACATTATAAAATTCAGAGCAGATTTAAGTTTAAACCAAAATGCTCTTTCAGACGATTTGATCGAGATGATATCAGAGATTCTTTTTAAGAATGGTGATATTAGATATGGATTAAATATTTTATGGAGAGCTGCTAAAATCGCAGAGAGCCAAAGTTTAAAATATATTACTGCCGAATGTATTAGAGCAGGAAACCAAGATCTAGTTCCTTACTCAACCCAAGATATTTTAAAATATATGGCTTCACAAAAATTAATTTTTTTATTGGCAATAATTAAAAGTTTAAAAGTGAGTGAGAAGACCCAGATCTCTTTTTTGGATATTTTAAAATTATATAATATAGTTTGTGAAAATACAAGATTAAAGCCGCGTTCATATTCACAATTATGGAATTACCTCCAAGAATTTCATAGAGAGAATCTCATTTTAATAAAAGTAAAGAGTGAGAATATAAAAGGGAGAAAGACATTTATTAAAATTCCTAATATTGAATTATCGAAATTTGAAAAGATTATTTTAAATATATTAAGTCATAGAGGCTTGAAAATTTGATAGATAATAAATCAAAAGAAAAGTATCTTATTGAGGAGCTTTTAGGTTCAAAAGCTAGAGTCAAGATTTTAAAAGTATTAGCCGTACATAAAGAATTGACTATATCCTTAATTATTAATAAGACCAGATTAAATTATAATAATGTTTTAAAACATCTTACTTATCTTAAAGCAGTAAATTTAATTGATGAAAAAAAGTTTGGACGAATCAAAATATTTAGATACAAAATTGAAAATATTAAGGCTAGAAGTTTAAAAAAATTAATAGAAATTTGGGAAGGAAATTTCTGATCCTATGAATTTCTTAATATTGATTTTTAATTTTTGGTTTATAAGTGTAATACTATTTTTTTTTGTTTATCTTGATTTGAAATCCAGAAAAATTCCTAATAGTTTGTTTAAATATCTCTTTATTATTTGTATAATTTTAAATTTTATTGAATTTGTTTTTTGTTTTGAAGATATTATAAGAGTTATTGTTTTGAAATTTCTTTTTCTATTTATCATTCTTTCTTTATCATTTTTATTATTCGTTTTACACATTATTGGAGGAGCCGATGGGAAACTTTTTATGTTAATATTTTTTGTACATCCTGTCAAATTTTTAACTTTTTATTTCATAACTTCTTTCCTTTTATTATTCTCCTTATTAGTTCTTTTAATTTTTATGATAAACTTCGCAAACAATATTAACTTCAGAAATAATGATTCATTTGAAATTTTTTTTAATACCAATTACAAATTCTCAAGTTTTAAGAGAAGTTTTATTAAAACATTCTTTAAATTTTTGAATTTTTCAGAATTAGAGTATTATAATGAAGATAAACATCTTGTTAAATCACTTATCTTAATTTACAATAGTGCAAGAAGAAGAATACAAATTCTAGTTCAGTATAGACCTCCTCTTATTTTTATCAGCTTAATATCTTATTTTACTGTTTTATTTATATGGGTTTATTTTTAAAATTACTATAATAAGATTAAAAAAAATCTCGTAATTTGATTTATATTTAATTTATAGAATTTAAAATTTAAGTGCTTTAAGAAATAAAATTTTATATTTGAGAATTTTTATTAAATTAATGAAGCTTAATTATTTTATAATGTGAAAAATACGAGATGGAGATTGAAAAAATAAGAGAAACTTCTTGGAAAATTCAGTTAAAAAACAAGGATCAAAACATAGAAATAACTTCAGTAGAAATTAGTGGCGAAGTTAGGATTATTAGGCTTGCTCTTCTAAATAAAGATAAATCAATAAGAGTTGAAATGAAGAAAGAAGAGTTTTTTAATTTACTCTCTTTAATATCTGCCTTTAAAGATGTTGTAATTGGAGAAGAGGCATTTGTTATGGGAGAGGAATTAAATTTAATTGAGAGTAGAACACAACAAACTCATGATCTTTCTACTGAAAACGAAGATATTTATCTAATTAATTCTGAAACTTCGGAGAAAAATCTTGAGAAAGAGGATACAGAAGAGTTAAACCCTGAAGAATGGGATCCTTGGTAAATACCTTACTCATTGGATTCTTTCAATCTTATATTCACAATAATCTAAATTCAAATTTTCAAGACAACATTCATTTTCAGAAACAATTACCCTATATAGAGCAAATTCTCCAAAACCAGTTAATAAACCTGTTATAAAATAACAAAAGTATTTTGATTTATTTTCTAACTCTGATGATATATTATGATAAAGACGTATAATGATCAAATCTTCAGAAACAAGTTTAGCACTCAATCGCCCCCACCCATGATTACTAAAAATGTTACAAAAATGATTTACTAAATCTTCTAAAGATTTTGGTTTTAGATTTTCATCCCAATTTTGTATAAATGTCCAACCTGCTTTTTTACCAAGCCAAACTAATAAAGATTTTACACCCTCACCATAAATTGATGAAAGAATGTCAATTATTTGTGGAGGAAAAAAAACAAAACGATTATTAAATAATTCATATTTGCCCTTATTATATTTTAAGCCTTTCAATTTCAAAGTTCTCATAATAATTATCAGCTTTTTCTCTTATTTAATATTTTCTAACTTAATCTAATGAATATTAAGATTCAATATTTCTAGTGATTATATAAACCTAAGATCTTTAAATAATTCTTTATAGAATTAATAAAGAATATGCTAGAATTCAATTTAACATTATTTGAGATTTTACTATTCTTAAGTATTTTTTTTTTAATGTTCATATATTCTGTGATATCAGCTGATTTATTAATTACGTTATTATCTTTTCTATTATATTTAATTCTTCTAATTCCATTATACTTTTTACTAGAAAAGCTAGAGAATTTAACATATATAAGCAACTTAAATGATATTTTTTTTGTTAGGTTTGTTTTCTTTTGTTCGACATTAATAAATATCTTTATTGGAATATGCTTATTTGTAGAGTTAGTATATCTCTTTTTTTTTGCTTAGCAAAAACAACTTTAAGTTTTCTCTATACAAAATTCAATACATTCAATAATGAGATTAAAAAAGTTAAAATGAATATTATGTTCGCAACAATCACAATAAGAGGTTTCTTATTGTGATTAATAATTTTTAAAAAGTAATAAGAAGTAATTGAAATTATTGATAACAATGATAGGAATATAATGATTATATCTTTGAAATATACTATATTAAAAAGAATATCTAATGAAAAATTATTACTTAATTGAATATTTTTATTTAACAAAAAAAAAAGAGGGAACATACCCCCTATAACCCCGGTGACGAGTGGTAGGAGAAATAAGAAAAAAAACACTTTAAATTTTTCTCCTTTTATTATTATTTCTAATTTTGCTTCAAGTTTTTGATGTTTTGATAAAATAGCCAAGATGTCAAATATTTTTTCAGAAGAAAAAAAAGCATTTTGTTCAACAAATTTTTCAATAGCCTCTAAAATTATTTTGAAACGTATTGAATTTAATTCAAATTTTAAATTATTTATCATTTCTCGGAATGAACAAGAAATATTTAGAAGCAATGAAATTTGATTCTTTAAAGGGGCTTCTATCAAATCATAGAGTTTTCTATTTTGGGAATAAGATTTAAGAAAAGCACATTCAGGTGATATATTCCTTCTTAAATTATTAGCAAAGCTTTTTAAAAATAGAAGAAATTCATGAAATTTTTTTTTTTCTATTTTTGAATATTCGCCTATCAAACCTATTAAGTAATTATTTTGTTTTATAAACTTTTTAAATAATGAATTTAATATGAATAAGAAGAGAGGTATAGAAAGGATTGTAAAAATTAGATTAATCAGTTGGAATGAAAAAAGAAAACATAATCCTATTGGAA
>Ga0209977_10001589_pt1 | contig 10041 bp, 15 predicted proteins | sample SumtaG_2_FD_183113 | JGI IMG/M metagenome (GOLD analysis project Ga0209977, IMG submission 183113) | Deep subsurface microbial communities from Indian Ocean to uncover new lineages of life (NeLLi) - Sumatra_00607 metaG (SPAdes) (version 2) | ecosystem: Environmental > Aquatic > Marine > Oceanic... | reverse complement strand
CCCCGCATGACGCCCTCGACCTTTCGCTTCCGAGGGCGATCTTGTGCTGCGCACGAGTTCGAGCAGTACACAGATCCCTTGTTTAGCGGATTATCGCATCCCGGGCGGGCGCATCCGATGTTTTCCGTTCCACGTGTCGTCGTAGTCATTCGTCATTCTCCCAAATCCCCGGGCGTGTTCGCGTATCACATTATCTGCCATCGGTCCTTGTGCCACCCTACCGAGCGGCATGACTTTTCGTAGATCTGCGAGCGACAAGTCGTCTTCTCGACGCAGGCCTACTGCTCGCTGTCCCGACGTGATGTTTAGATTGCTGAAGTCGAACTGGTACCCACCGTGTTGCTTGAGTAGCATGTAGGCCAGGGCAAACGAGATAACCGGGTCGTCGAACGTGCCATCCGCAGCACCGGCCTTCTCGATTACGCCTTGCGTCTGATCCTCAAACGTTTGGAAACACGTATACGTAAAAGGATCAGTTATGACAACCTGCAACTCGTTGATCGCCAGCCGTAGCGAGTTCAAAATGCGCATCTTGCCAGAGTTTGTTTGACGGTGCGAGATCATCCAGCTAAAGCCGTGATCGTCCGGCGTGGTGTGCATCGCCACCGTCACGTCGCCGGGGCCAAACTGCTCGATGGCCATCCCTCCAGGAAACTCCCTGTGTACCTTGGACGGGACACCCTCCATCTTTACCAGGTCGTCGCCGATCTGTGCGATGTGCCCGGTAAACTGATTCTGCGACATAGTGTTGTCGGTGAACTGGAAGATCTGCACACCAAACTCATTCAGCACGGTGACTGAATGGTAATCTGGTTCACCCTCTACGACCGAATGGCCCTCTGCCGTATCCACACCACTGAAAGAGAACTTGGTACGCCTCATCATCTCGGCAATTTCCGGGAACTCGTCTGCTGGCCTGTAGCACTCTTTCAGTTTGATCGGGTCGAAGAAGGGCCGTCCTGTAGAAAGAAATTGAAGCTCGAACTCTTGCAGGCGTTTCTGCAAGGAAAGCCCGGCAGTCGCCTTCTCGTACCACGCATCTGACAGCCCACAGTCACGCTTCCAATGTGCTTCGAGGTAGGTAAATGCCTTGGACAGCCTTGCTTGCAGCAACATGATGTTGCGATGGAAAAATCCGCCGACGCCGTTTGGCGTATTATGGGTCAAAATACCGTTAGCATAGTAGTTATGGCCATCTGGGATGGAAAAGTCATAAGTATGCGCCCTGCCATGCTCGATCGATTTGACAGGTAGCCACTTGTAGTGCTCGTCGCACAGTCGAGTAAGCTCTCTGTGCGACGGCCTAGCACGAGCCTCAGCGTACAAAAGCAGGATATCTCTCGCTACACGGTAGGACATTTTGCGGCCTGGCTTGACGTCGTTCTTCCACAAGATGTGCCCAGAAAGCCTGCGGCGCGCCTTGCTAAGCTCAGCATACTCGGGCTGTATCAAGTTTGGCAACTTCTGCCTGATCTCACGTACCAGATGTGTAGAAAACGGGATCGTGTCCTTTGGATTATATTCGTTTTCAGGCAGATTTTCTTTGCCATCCTGCTTTCGCTGGATACGAAATCCTATTAAGTTGTAAAAGAGCCGTGAGTCAGAGTTGAGCTCCAGCCTCCATTGCGGAGATGAAACTTTTACTTTCTTTGTTGGCCTGGACAGATGATAACGAACAGAACCAGTAATGCCAAGCAAAAAAAGCAGGATGTTGACTTGTTCGACAAGCTTCTTGCTAGAAGAAACAAAGTGCACGTTTCCGTCTCTGCGGTTCTGCGTTCCGTCCGCATCAAACAGTCCACTCAAGCAAGCAGTCACGATCTCCTGTGACATTCCCATGATCTTTGTAGGAATTGTCTTTCTGTTTGCTCTTACTCGCTCGTATCCAAGCCACTCAAGAAACTGAACAAAATGATCGCGGCATACCCGATAGTGAATACCGTCTTTCTCTGGTTCAAAGCCCAGCCCGGCTGGCTCAGACAGCAAAAAGTCTGCAATGTCCCTGTCTTCTGTTGTAACGTTGATAACGTATTTACCAACATAGCCGTCGCCGACAATCAAGCCTATTAGGTACGCAAGCTCTGTTGTCATTCTCTCTGGAGGAAGCCATTTCTTATGTCGCCAGTTTGTCTCTTTTGGCTTAAACCCAGACAGATCCTCTTCGTCGCCGAAGGTCAGGCTCCCTCTTCCACAAGCAACATAATCCCCAACCCTTAGATCTCCGGCCTGCACCCATCCTTCAAAACCATCTCGCCTGCACCATATTGGATGCTTGTCCGTGCATTCAAGTTCGACGCCTTGCTTTAGTTCGAGCTTTACCGTATCTGTTTCCCCGCTGTCGTAGAAGTGAGAAACGCGCTTCAGCCCACCTTTTCCCAGCAGGTAGATTTCTTCGTTTAGCTGGTTAAAACCAGGTTGCTTGGCCAGATACTTAAACTCGGAGACTCGGCGCGGTCCCTTATCTGTATAGACAAAGGTATCCTCTGTTACGCAACTGACCACGATACGCTGCCCACCATACGCGCCACTGGGGCCTACAGCAGCCCAAGTATCATCTGCCCCTTGGATAAACGCCGCCTCGTCCATTATGATCAACATGGCATCTTCGCCACGCCCTGACTCATCTGTAGTTGTTAAAGAGAATACGAACGATTCGGAAATCCCATCGCCCGACTTGTAGATAAAGGAAACCTCCGTCTTGGAATCCGAGCCCAGTCGGGGGCGCATCCAAGACGGCAGGTGTTTGTAGATAAATTTGACTCTTGTAAGTAACCTTTTGGCGTAGAACTCTTTGCGGGAGAGCAGGAGGATAACGATATCCGGGTGATACATGCATAGCCACAGTGCATACGCGCACGCGCACCAGCTTGCGCCAATGCGCCTGGACTTGAGGACAAAAATATCTTCGAGGTCCTGCATAGCCTGAAAGAACTTGTCCTGGTAAGCATAAGGCTTGTCCCATTTGAGTTTCTTTCCAGTCGTCGTGCGCAGATAGCAGTAATTCACTATCCAGTAGCGAAAACTGCGCATGCACTTCAGGATCTCTTCGGCTTGTAGCGGCGTTACCTTTCCCAACCATGACACCTAGCTCCCGGGCTAAGTAGTTTTACTGCTTCACTTGCTGTATCCACTTACGGATAACGTAGTTGTAAAAACGATGGGCTTTTTGAAATGCCTCGCCCTCTTCGCTGGAAAATACCTGGCTGGACCCGCCGTCCTTTCCATGCTTTGGATTGCGGTCGATCTCCGACAGCAGCTTTTCAAAGTCCACATCTTTCACCAGGTACACTTTCATCGCGCGTCCATTTCTTTCATCACAAGCTCGTCCAAGTCGATAGTCGCCCCATCCTCGACAGGTAGCTCAGGCAATACGTGACGCTCCAGATCCACCCACACCCCGGCCATCGACGAGATGTTCGTACGCGGCCACTTATCCTTCATGTCTTCGATGATCTCGAACAGCCTGGAACGCACACGGACGACCTGCGGTTCGACGATGGGCCATAGTTGCTTGGGGATTCTGCCAACCATCTTGCGAAACATTGCAGCGGAGGAAGAGACGTTCGCCGCCCTCGTGCCATCCGCGATCTCTGCGACGATACTGTTGTAGGCAATGTCCAATAGCGCCTTAGTCTTGGTAAGCTCATCAGATCCATCGAACGAGATCTGTACCCTGCCATACCAATCATCTCTGTCTGCCCAGTCCAAGATTGTCTCGTAGGGAACCTTCTGCCCGAGCAGTTCATCTGACTTAGCAGACAGGTCCTTTAACGTGATCGGGTGGCCAGACTCCGCGTAAAACGCGTAGACGTCGTAAGATCTGTTTCGGAGAGTGGTTTCACTCATAAACCCATTATAAACGATCAGGAGAGGAAAGTCAAGACTTGAGGAAGAGTTGTGAGGATTGAGAGTCGACAATTCTGGAAGAGTTGACACTGCACCTATAATCATGATAAAATATGCTTGCAGGTGCAAACTGGGTGCTTGCGTGGGGTGGACTTTGCGACAAGCGCACGAATTGCACGGAACGTCAAAGCGGGCACAGGATTGCCGAGTAAGGGTAAACACAAACACATCGTCGAAAGGAATTTGCCAATGACATACCAAGTCAAAGGAAAACAAAGACAGGCTATCTTGGAGCGAGATAACAGCACTTGCCAGTACTGCGGCAAGCCCGCGAGCAGCATCGATCATGTCGTTCCATATAGCGAGATACGGGATAGCTCGCCGGAAAACCTGGTGGTCTGCTGCGCTTCATGCAATCGCTATGGCGGCAACAGAGTCTTTGACACGTTCGAGGAGAAAAAAGCATATATCCTTGGACGTCGCAATGCCTGGCGTGGTCGCAAACACACTATTGATCCTGATACCGTGAACGCTATTTTCTCAGAGGAGGAAAGACGGCGTGAGCCATCGCCCTACGATGTCAAGTACAAGCGCCACACCTACCGCATCAAGCCAGAAGTGCACGGTGCGCTCAAGTCAATAGCTAAGCAGCATGGTGTTGGAATCAACGATCTGGTACGATGGATATTCCAAGACTTTATCGAGAGGCATGAAAAAGAGGAGGTTGAATTGCCCGTACAAAAATTCGTGGTTGTCAGGTTACGTCTTAGTGACTAACCATTCAAGATAGTGAACGGAAGGCTATTCCGCACCTGCCTCAAGAGCTTGCATTTCCAGCAGAATGTCTTGCAAGCATCTGGCGCACAGAGAGATCGCGTCGCCGCCACAGCTTGCTACGAATGCAAACACGGGAACCTGGCACTCAGCGGTAATTTCTCGCTCTAACGCAATAGCTCTCTTGTCATAAGTGACGATAGGTCTTTCAATGAGAGACATCGCAACGTCAAATGGGTACTTCATACATCTGCCGCATATTCCGTACTCTACCGTGTAGCGAGTGACAAAATCCTTTTGGTCTCTCTTTATGTTCATTCAGTTCTCCTTTCGTGGTTTCTGTGTTGGGCTGGCACGACGAGCCCGGCTTCGGTATTTGCTCTATCGAACATTAGCCGGGGCATAATGCAGCCCAGGCAGCCAGGCGATCCAAAAGATGCAAGTTCTTCATCTACATCCGCCTCGCTGGCATCCCACATTTGGATCGTTCCGCGCCCATGCGGATTCCAGAAGCAATTCAGGTATCCGCCTGGATATTTTTCCCCTGAATAGCCTGGCGGGCATCTTCCGATCTGCACATACGGGTTGCGTCCGTGTGTGCATTTCCATACGGCATAGCCAGACATAATCCAGCAGAACTTATCCGGTTGGTGTTGAATGGCCTTTTGTAACGTCGACCAGTAGAAAGGCCTATCGAGTGTATTCGGTAAGCTGCCTGCCAGCATCCTTTCTATCAAGTCGATAATACCGTCGACATGCTCCTTTCCAAAAATTGGATCTCCTCCACAGAATGAGCTTTGCGCTAGAAACGGATTGATCAGCACGTTCGGGAAGTGCCTCGCCAGTGACTCTATGATCTGGGGGATCTCCAATAAGTTCCCTGGGTGTACGACGACATTGAATAGGACAGTCACCGCCCATCCCTGGAGGACCTTAGCTGCGTAAATTGCAGATACGGCCTTTTGTTTTTGTCCTCGTCGCCATCCTGCCTGGCGATAGGCCAGAGAAAGCTGCCGATCGGTCATCCTCATCAGATCATCTATTTCCCATGCCGCGATGTCGTCGACACTGAATGCTACGACTCCAAGGGACGCAGCTACTAATTTGTCGCCGAACTCTGGGTCTACCAAGAACCTGCGACCGGGCATGCTCAGACACACGGCATATCCCTTATCGGACAGCGTGCTGATCATAGGCAGGACATCTGGATGGATTGCGGCATTGCCGCCAAACAGATTGATTTCTGTCTCTCCGTCCGGCCATCTCCTTCGTAGCCCGCGATCCACATTCCCAACAGCCCGGACCAGTAATTCTGCTGGTGCGTAGTTACTAACAACTCGTCCCCTGGCGAGAGACTGCGCAGACGGGCACCGATAGTCATTGCTCCAGCAATCATGGTCACAGAACGGAACCTCGACGATCTGTCCATCGATCTCTCTCTTCCTCACTGTCACGTCTACTTGTATTCCGCGTGTTATCATTTTTGTGCTCCTTTCGTGGTTTCTATGTCGAGTTGGTCGTCTGTTTCCTTAAATGGGCTGGGTTTGCGAGGCCATAGTGGCGGGTGGAGAAGTAGGGGACCGACGTAGATCCCCCCATGATCTCATGGAGAAATCTACTGAAGTGGCGTAACGGAGCCAGCTTTTTCCCTCAGTAGCCCTTTTCAGGGGCAGGCTCTCGGGCACCGGCTGCCTTCCAAAGACAGCGAGTATTTGATCCCTTACGCGCCAAGGCATCCTCTCTTTCCGCGCTTCGCCTGCATCCCCGCCTTGCGGCGGATAGCGGTACATGTTGCTGGAACAACTCTGTGGTTTTTCGTGCGTATGCACTCGGGGAGACACATCAGCATTCTGGCCCATAAAGGGCGTCCATGCCTTCGCTCACCTCGACTGAACTGCGTAGCTCTCCACCCCAGCCGCGAACCCCGCTATTCCATACCTCTGAGCCATAGTTTAGGCTGCCTCGGCTTTTCGGCTTCTCCGTATATAAGGGTGTGGCTAGGCGGGAGCCCTACCCCTTTGTAGGTAGGGCTATTGCGCCTTATCCAAATTTGGACTCGGGTAAAACATAGACACCCTCTAGCGGTTGCCCTGCTTCGCCAGTCATATTTTGCAGCCACAACAAAATATGACAAGCAGAGCACCCGCGAAGGGGCGTCTTTGTGGCTGGTAGATTATGGCCTGGCGAAAGGCCATTGCTCGCGCCCCGGGGCTGCGTGTTTCGGGCTAAACCCCGGGGCAACATAAAATGGTTTCTAGATACATCTTACCACATTTGTTTATCCGTGTCAAGTACCAATTTGGACAACCCCCTAGACACGAAGGTGGACATGAAAGCACTTGACAGCCATAAACCAAATATGGTATACTAGACATGCTAACCCTCAAAGGTGGGAAAGCAACGTGGTGGAGGCCCCGCAGGACTCACCCGCCTGCGGGGCTCTCTTTAGCCTCGGTGAAGTTTAGCGCGGTAAAGCGAGGTGCTTATGACAACTGCATTTGAGCGCTTGATTCATTCACAGGGCAAGTCCGGGAACAAGTTCCTCGGATTTGACATCGGTATTCGTAACAACCTCGGATGGGCAATCCTCAACTCTGATGGCAGTTTGCATCTAAGTGGCTGTTGGAACCTTGGTGATGAAAGACAGAGCCAAGAATCCAGGTTGGAACTTCTGGCAAGCTATTGCGTCGATCTCTTTCGGCGATATGGCCTTGAAATAACCGCCGTGGGCATCGAGCGCCCATGGGTGGGCAAGAGTCCTCAAACAGCATTGACGCTTGGGTGGGTAGCAGGCACGATCTTCGGCATCGCCTGCACCTATGGCAAGCAACCGTTCCGTATTCAGCCCATGGAGGCCAAAAAAGCCTTCACGGACAATGGCAAAGCCTCCAAATCGCAAGTGCTTAAAATGGCCCAGTTGCTCAAGTCGGATATCACCAGCGAGGACGAGGCCGACGCGATCGCTGTCGCTACAGCTACTAGGCTGCGTACAATCAAAGAGGCCATGGGAAGATGAGAGTCGGATGCTACACTTTAGATTTATACTGCGATGGCGGCGGTGACCCATTCAAAAATGACACCCATAAATATGATGAGTTCCCCCATCAATTCACAGGACCAACATACGCCAAGTGCGCCAAGCAGGCCAGGAACAAAGGCTGGTTACTTGGAAAACACGACTTATGCCCAAGATGTTCTGGTAAACGCAAGAAGAGAAGGATCGCAAAATGATCGACGTTTCTAGCAAGGAAGCTGCGCTGAGCAATATGGCAAGCGCAAAGCAAGAGGTGCAGATAGCCTTCCAATACGATCTGTTCACTGGCTACTTATCTCACAAGAACACAGAAATATGGTTCTTTGAGACAGAATGTCCGCTAATGGATCTTTCTTTTAAGATCGATCCAGACATGATCCGAAAGGTTACGCTAAAATGGTCTGGGCCAGTGCTCCTACATCACAAGGTAGAGTTTGAGGAGGTCGGCCTGCCATTTCACTAAGGAGGCTACAGGATGAAAATTAAAAACGCGGCACTCGTGCTGGCTATCTTCATTTTCGGCGCGTTTGTCGGTATGATCTGGATGATCTTGGTAAGGATCATGTCGATATGGATGGTCGAAAAACGCTTTAACCACAACGAGCTCACTCCAGACTTGATCGAACAGATGTGGCAAGATGCCAGATCTTAAACTACCGCCTGTCTTTACAGTAAAGGAGTTCACAAAATGACCATCGGTGCACAGATCATGATCGCGCTGTTCCTGTTCGCTTCCGGTACCCTGTTTGGAATTGTCACGACGATTGTACTGGAGGTGCTGGCGGCGTGGATCATATACAAAGCGTATTCAAAAAAGAGCCCGGATGGCGGGGAGGCTATCCCAGAGACGTTCAAAGATGCCTTTCCAGAGGACTAAGACACACTTCGTGGTCCGCCCAGACAAAGCATCTCGCCAACCGACCATCCCCGAGATGATCATTTTCAAGATACTCGACGATTTCGCCGAGCCGGGGATGTTGTACACGATGCAGGAAGTTGCAGATCTGCTGAATTGTCACAACACCGGCACGATCTTGAAGCAAAACGGGTTCGACGGAGGAGGGTTGACTGGCGGCCCAACCAGCAGGCTAACAAAGTCCATAACGTGGTTATGGACTAATGGATACATCAGAAAGTTTGCTACCGGCAGATTTACGCCGACAGCAGGCGGAAGGGTAATGGGAGTCGGATGGGAAATAAAGCCAAAAACAAGAAAGCCGTTTATGACGCCGTAATCCAGTTCAAGCGAGACCACGACGGCAACATGGGAACGTTCGACCAGATTCGGGAGTACATGCACATCATGCATGGCATCGACATCACATTCCAGTGGGTCGGAAAGTTGATTCAAGAACTGGTCGTCGATGGCAGGCTCGAATACAGGGATGGGCACATATGCGTCGACCGTGGGGTGTGGACTCTCAAAGAAAGCACAGGCTCGTGAGTTATAGCAAGCGGAAAAACCTGCAAGATCAGCAGGAAAAACAAGCCGCTGCCGACAAAAAGTGGCAGGACAAGTACGACAACATAGAGAAGAATAGCCTATCAGAGGGCCTGGGCGGAACGTGTATCGTCTTTGGGGGAATAGCCCTCCTGGCCACTGCTGTGTTTCTCTTCCTCGTCGTGCTTCCGATAATCCTGACCATTGAGGCAGGGGCCAGGGTGGCAGTAGGTACGTGCGTGACGGGGCCGCTGTGGATAACTCTAGCAATGCTATTTATGTCAAGGAGGTAATTATGTCAAATTCCTTTAACCGGCTAAACCGCGCTCTTACGCCGAGGAGAGATCCCGTTCTAGCCCAAAAGGACAAGATATGCCAACAGTAAGGTACAAAAAGTTTACGCAGGCCGAGATAGATCGCAGGGAGCAATTTGTTCCCATAGCACGAAAGATCATGGCAGTGTACTTTGGCATTTTCTGGAAACACCGCAGGGGTGTACCTGGCAAGCGAGACCCGTCTTCCAACATGAGTTACGAGCAAGCTTGCCAGGAGGCACCAAAGTTTGTCGCACTTCGTACAGAGGAGTTATTGAACATGCTGCAAGCCTTGGATAATGCGGGCTTCGACATTCTCAAGAAAGGAGCCTACATCCTAAAACAACGTGTACCAACCTTACGAACCGTCAAGGTTTTTCGCCCTGCACCACCAAATCCGATTAAGCGCATTCCCCTGTCCACTGCGCGACCGCAGCACCAGATACGTCGTGTCGTGAATCAGGGAAGGAGAGTTTTACGTGGAAACGCACAAAGTGTGGGTACCGCTATTGGCCAGGCTAGTGGGCTATCTGCTGATGACCTTCGGGGCGGCGATCCTGGAGGCGCTACTAGCAGTGGTGAAGAAGAACGATTGGAAAGTGGCGTGGAACTTCATGACGAACTTCTACCCG
>Ga0209977_10001588_pt1 | contig 10044 bp, 9 predicted proteins | sample SumtaG_2_FD_183113 | JGI IMG/M metagenome (GOLD analysis project Ga0209977, IMG submission 183113) | Deep subsurface microbial communities from Indian Ocean to uncover new lineages of life (NeLLi) - Sumatra_00607 metaG (SPAdes) (version 2) | ecosystem: Environmental > Aquatic > Marine > Oceanic... | reverse complement strand
TGGTTATAACATTAATTGATTTCTAAAATGTAGCAAAGACGCCTCGCTTACACCGAGGAAATCGGGAGTTCAATCCTCTCCTGGCCCACTATTTTTTAATCCTTAAGTAATCTTCTTATTTTTTTAGGTCTTATAGCACTCAATTTGCAATTTTCAAGTTTATTTCCAACATGAGCTATAATTCCAGGAGCATCAGTTCCTTCTTTTAATAAAACTATGTTTTCTAAAAATCCAAATCTTTTAAACGTTATAATATCCCTAAAATGACCTTTCCTGGTTATTATTTTCTTGAATTGTCCCTTAGTTTCTCCGCTTAAAAACACACCCTCGATATTTTCTTCTAATATTTTCGTATAGAAATCCAGGGTTTTTGGTGTTAATTCGCCTAATAATTTATTGTTTATTATATCTAATTCGGTAATTTTAATATAGACAGGAAAATGATCAATGAAATTATAAGCTTCAATAATCTGTTTTAATGATCTCTCTTTACCTTGGCATAACTGTTTTCGTAAAGTGTGTAAATTTATAAGAACATCTGTATGTGGATTTAAAATGGCACAATCAACAAATAAACCGAATCCAACTTTCCCTACATCTACTAACGATCCCCGATATTCCTTACCAACCTTAACGTCTTTAAATTCATGAATACTCCCTATTTCTTTCTTTAAAAGATTATAAACAAAACCTTCTTCTGGACCACTGATTATAATTTCGAACCTATTATCAAATTTTCTTAACTTTTTAAACTGTATAGAAGTTTCAGAAAAACCCTTGACGTGCTCTTTTAAGTATTTAAAATATCTGAGGTAAATATCTTCTTTCTTTCCTCGATTTGAGACATTATAGATTTTATCAAATAAAACTAAATTTTGTACCATAAGAATACACACTAAAGTGTTAGTATTAATTAAAATATAAGTATTCTAATGTCTTATAACAAAAATATTTTTCTCAAAATCCATTTTTCTAAAAAGATTTAAATTTCAAAATTTTTATCTTTCAATAAATTAAAAACAGATTTTTGCGAAAGATGGATAATTATGGAAGAACAAAGATTTAATCAATTGATTAATGCACTAAATGAGTTTGAAGGAGTGGAGGAAGTTTTTCTTTTGAACAATGAAGGAGATATTGTTTTCAAATCGGGAGATTTTCCTCTAACAAGTGAGGAAGCTAAAGCAATATTAAATTCTTGGAAAACCAAAGAATCCTCTCTGACATTTCAGAATTACCGATTTGCAATTTTAAAGAATGATGAAATACAATTAGCTGCTAAAAATATTGGTGCTGGGAAAGGTAATATTATTGGTTCGATTACAAAAGAAGGAGATTATCTTGTAGCTCATACTAGAGATGAAGGTATGATCTTATTAGAATGGTCTATTTTTATAAATAAAGTTGCATGGTCATAGAATATCAAAATGTAGAGAATATCAATTTAAACCTTCTCAATTCTATTTTTTCTTTCTTATTTTAAAATATTTAAAAAAAATATTTATTATAGTATTTATTACTACTTTTTAACTAACGTAAAATAAAAATAAAAAATAATATAAATAGATAAATATTAAAAACTTTTAGAACGAGGTTGATAAATAATTTTCCAGCAAGCAGGCCGTGGGTATGATATGGCCATAACCCAATTTTCACCTGAAGGTCGGCTTTTTCAGGTTGAATATGCAATTGAAGCCGTCCGACGAGGTACAACTGCAATTGTGTGTAGAAATAAGAATTCTGTTGTATTTGCAGTTGAAAAGAAAAGCTCTGAGCTTCAAGATGATAGTACAGGCTCAGAAAAAATATTTAAAATAGATGATCATATTGGGGTGGCTATTGCGGGATTAACCGCAGATGCCCGAGTCTTGATTGATAGAGCCCGGGTTCAAGCCCAAGTAAACATATTAAATTATGATGATAGAATTTCTGTTAAAGACAGTACACTAAATATTTGTGAGTATAAACAGGTTTTCACCCAGAATGCGGGTGTAAGACCGTTCGGTGTATCATTTCTAATTGCTGGAATAGATTCTAATGGACCTTCCTTGTATTTAACCGACCCATCTGGAGCGATGTGGTCATACTTTTCGTTCGCTATCGGTTCAGGAGCAACGGAAGCAAGGGCTTACCTTGAAGAACATTATAAAGAGGATATGAGTGATGAAGATTTGATATTATTACCCTTAAGAACGCTAAAAGAACTAATGGGTGATAATTTAAATAATAATACTTGTGATGTAGCCTTTATATTGAAGGAAGATAAGACTTTTAGGCTATTAAATTTGGAAGAAAAGGAAGAATTATTAACTAAATTATAGTATCCTTAAGTAGTGATTATATAGAATAAAGGGAAACCCTTTCATATTTATCTTATAACAATAAGACAAAAGAATTGGAAAAGATTTAAATCGAGATAATTCAATCAGTTAATTTGTGAAATTGTTTTATGATTGATCGGGCAAGGATTGATTTGGGTGGATTTATTGTTGGTCGTATTGAGAATTCAGGAAGAATTTTTGAAATGTTAATGGATCCTGAGAAAGCCTGGGAAGCCAAAAAACTTATTCGTGAAGAAATCAATACTCGGCTGAAAGCAGGAAAAGAAAAATCACGTCTTACAGTAGAGGAATTATTAAACGATCGAAAAATAGATTTAGAACTTATTTTTGAGAGTTTTGCAGTATTTGAAGATTTTCGAAGAGGAAAAAAGGCAACAGATGGAGATATGGAAGCAGTATTTAATACCGCAGATGGAATGACAATTGCGGGACATATTCTATTAGATGGAGAAATACATTGGACAAAAGCCCAAAGAGTAGAAGAAAAGGAGAAAAAATTAAAACAAATAATAACCATTATTAGCAAAAATGCTATAAATCCTCAGAATAAAAAACCTCATCCGTATCAGCGAATAGAAAAGGCGATTGAAGAGGCAAATGTTAAAATTGATTTGATGAGAAATGCTGAAGAACAAGTTGATGATGTTGTTAAGAGTATTCGAGCTATTATTCCGATTAGAATAGAGCAAGTGGAGATGGCTATTAAGATCCCAACAGCTTTTACGGCAAAAGGTTATAATATTGTCGCCCAATACGTACAAATTAAGAAAGAAGAATGGCAATCTGATGGTTCTTGGGTTGCAGTAGTAAGTTTGCCTGCTGGATTACAAATGGAATTGATTGATAAATTAAATAAATTAACCCATGGAAGAGTCCAGACAAAGATCTTAAAAGCTTAACCTAAAAATTTTTAATTTGTTTTAGTTTATATTATTTTTTTTAATTGGTTAGAAGAATAAGAAAATTGTAGAAAAAACGTGAGTAGTATTATGGAAGAAGATGAAGAATCTGTAGATGATGAATTCGAAGATTTTGAAGATGAGGAAGATGAGGAAGAAGATATACGAGAAGTAGTAGTTCCTGGCGAAGTATTAACTGAAGATGTTAAAAACTTTTTACCAGGAAGGGGAACGATCTTGAATAAAGAGAAAAATAAAATTATTTCTTTAAATATTGGATTAAAACAGATAAAAAAGAATTATATTAATGTAATTCCTCTTAGGGGATTTTATACTCCTCGTCCTGGAGATAAAGTAATTGCTTTAGTAGTTGATAAGAATCCTGTTAAATATAAATGTGATATTAATGCTAAAGATTTTGGTCAGCTTAAACCTAAAAATACAATTAAAACAGGTAGAACTAGAGGATTCAGAGGAGGAGGACCACCTCGGGATAATATAAGTACTGAAAAATTTGATATTGGGGATATTTTAGTAGTAAAAATTCTTTCTGCGGATCGTTTAAATAAACCTGAATTAACTACTGTTGGAAAGTATTTAGGAAAAAAAACTGGAGGAATTATTATTACTATAGATCCACCTAAAATTCCTAGAGTAATTGGCAGAAACGGGTCAATGATTAAAATGTTAAAAAATTTAACCAAATGTAATATATTTGTAACTCAAAATGGGCGTATTTGGCTGAAAGGTGAAAATATTGCTCATGAAAGATTGCTTATTGAATCAATTAATAAAATTGCTTTGGAAGCTCATACTGTTGGTTTAACAGATAGAATGCAAGAGTATATAATAAATGAAAAAAAGAAAAGAGGTATTGAATAGATGCCATTAATAATTAAAGATGAATATCCAGAAACTTTATTTCGTAAAGATGGAAAAAGGCTTGATGGTAGGGATGTTAATGAATTAAGACCTATAAAAATGGAAGTTGGCGTAATAAAAAACGCTGATGGATCAGCGTATCTTGAGTGGGGTAATAATAAAATTTTCGCAACGGTGTATGGACCACGAGAAGTGCATCCACATCATCTAGCAAAACCAGATAGAGGAATCTTGAGAGTATTTTATAGGATGGCTACGTATTCTGTTTTTGATAGGAAAAGACCCGCTCCCGGACGTCGTGAAAAAGAAATTTCTATGATCGTTGCAGATTGCATTGAACCTTTACTCTTTCTTGAACTATATCCTGGCACTAGTTTTGAAGTTTTTATTGAAGTTATGGATGCTGACGGTGGAACTAGATGCGCAGGTACTACAGTAGCAGCATTAGCATTAGCTGATGCGGGAATACCTATGAAAAGTTTGGTATCATCTATAGCTGTAGGAAAAATTGATGGGAAGAAAGTTGTTGACCTTTCTGGCATTGAAGATAAAGCTGGAAATGCAGATTTACCTATCGCAATCACTTGGTATAATGAGGAAATCTCATTATTACAATTTGATGGAGATATGAATTTGGATGAGATGAATGAATTCTTGGACCTTGCAAAGAATGCCTTAAAAGACATACATAAAATTCAATTAGATACGTTAAAAAGTAAATATGTAAAATTACAAGAAGAAACAAATAAATCAATGGGAAAAAATGAAAAGAAAGGTGATGAGTAAAAATGATGGATATTAAGCGAATTGTTTCAAAAATTGAAAGAGATTATATAATCTCAAATTTGAAAAAAGAAGAACGAATTGATAATAGAGGTCTTTGGGAATACCGTGAATTTCAGATTAAAAGTGATACTATTGCGTCCGCAGAAGGTTCAGCAGATGTTTCTTTAGGAGATACAAGAATTATAACTGGATTGAAATACGATGTAGGTGCACCTTTTCCAGATCTACCTGATGAGGGGGTTTGTACCGTCATGGCTGAGTTACTACCACTCGCATCTCCACTATTTGAAAGAGGTCCTCCTGATGAACAGTCAATCGAATTAGCTAGAGTAGTGGATCGTGGAATTCGACATGCAGATTGTGTTCAAACCAAAAAATTATGCATTAAAGAAAAGGAAGCTGTTTATATTCTTTTTGTTGATATGTATGTAATTAATTATGCTGGTAATTTAATTGATGCAGGTGGAGTTAGCGCATTGAGTACATTAATTTCAGCTCATATACCTGAAGGTATTTGGAATGAAGAAAAACATGAAACTGAATGGACTGGAAAATATTTAACTGGAAAAACCCTTGTAAATGAATTACCTTTTGTAATAACATATGGAAAAATCGAAGATATTGTGTTTTTAGATCCAAATCTACCAGAAGAAATGGTTTGCGATGGTAAAATTTCGATTTCAGTCACAGAAGATAAAATAACTTCAATTCAAAAGAGTGGAGCTGCTACATTTACAATCGATGAGATAAAAACATTAGGAAGTAAATCTTTAGAAATCGGTAAAAAATTAAGAAAAGAACTCAATCTTTTACAATATTTAAGTAAAATCGAATAAATTCTTAAAAATTTTTTTCTTACTTATTTTAATTTGATCTTTTTACTTTTTTAATTTAACATTCATTTAATATAGTTAAATTATAGAATAATAAGTCTTCACAAATCTTTACTTAGTTACTCTCCTGAGCGTTTCAAATGAGCCATACCCTTCTTTTATACCATCCAGCTCAAAAGTTCCCATGGATTGAACTAAAATTGATCGATTACCTTCCCTATCTATAAAAGGGACTGGAATAATTGGTCCAACACGAGCTTTCAGGGTATGGCTATTCCCCAAATCGTCTATAAGATCTAATTCTGAACTTATTGGAAACACCCCATCTTCTCGAAATTGTTGATCAACTACATGTATAGTTTTCAATGGAATATTTTTTCCGTCTTTATATAAGAAACCTCCTGTAGATAAATGTCCATCATCAGTAATTATAGCTGCGGGATTTATTGCCAAATTTTTATTAAACCAAACTACATAGTATAACCAATTCCCTACGCTTGTCCAATCACGAACTCCATAGGTATGATCTCTTTGTCCTAGAACATTTTTTATTAAATAATTTGTATCTCCTATTTGAATATTTCCAGAAAGAATAGCAATCTGTTCCCAGTGCTTATCTCCTGCTTTTCTTCCAATTTCAAGCGATTCAGGAGTCATATGTTCGCTATACTCGTAGGTCTCGTTTAATGGATCGAAAGATATGTCCATATGTACTTTTTCAGTTTTACTAATTAATTTTGGCTGTTCACGTACTTTAGGTAAATCTTCAGGATTTTGAACAAAAATCATACTTCCTTTAAATTGATAATTCAATTTTGATGTGGATTGATAGTTATGGCAGACCCCGCCAACTTTAAGAATTTTATTATAATCTTTAACTTTTTGTTCTCTGAAATATCCAGCAGCAGAACCATTAGGGAGGAATAAGAAAAAAAATGACATACCTTCTTCCTTATTTGGCTTGAATCCTAATCGTGTCATTCCTCCAAGAGAATTTTGCTTATCATAAAAAACAAAGTAATAGGATTCATTCCATTCTAGATGATCTGTACAGTGATCTGGATGAGTTATAGGTTCCATTTTTTTTACCACTTTAAACATTTTTTTGAAGAATTACAGTACCATTATTACCATTAATTTCAATAATTTGACCTGTTTGAAAAATTTTACAAGCATTTGTAATGTTTGTGACTGCGGGAATGCCATATTCTCTTGCAACTACAGCGCCATGAGAGAGAATTCCGCCCGTTTCGGTAATTAAGCCTCCTATTTTGGAAAAAACGGGGGTCCAACCAGGATCTGTCTGAGGTACAACTATAATATCACCAGCTCTTACTGTTGATATGAGATCAATATTGTGAACAATACGTACAGGAGCAATTATAATTCCCTGACTTGCAGCCAAACCATGGAATACTTTACTTTCTTTACCATGTTTTAACATGTCATTAAATTCTAATGAACCCAAAAGGAATTTTGGTGGCACTTTGTTTTCATATCGTTTAAATTCCTTATATCGTGTTGTAACTTCAGATGATATCATTTGAATTTCTTGTTGATTGTATTTATTCAATATTAAATTCTTAACTTGTTGTTTATGAAGGAAAAAAATCTTATTTTCATCAGATAAAATCCCTTTTTGTGTAAAAATTTTTCCAATTTCTAAATACAAATTTCTATTCCTTGTAATCCATTTATCAAGGTTAAATCGCTGATTTTCCCTAAATTTTATGTATTTCCTACTATTTTTTAAAATTGTTAAGAAAAATTTCCATTTCAGTAAACCAAATTTTTGTGCCTTTATCTTGGATTCTACAATCTTCTCAATTCGCTCTTTTTTTCGTAAATTTTTGTTTTTTATCGTTTCGAGATCTTGTAATTGATCCATTACTAATGATTTTAAGACATCCATTAGATTGGTCATGGGATATTCTCTCCACCGAGGATAAAAAGTTTCTCTTGTGAAGGAACGATCACCAAAACTTTGGAGAAAACTTTCAAATTTGATAAGAAAATCTTTTACTGTTGGATTAGTCTCTGTTTTTAATGCATTATAAATATTTACCGATTCTTGATTAATAAATATTGATTTTAATTCTGGAGATCTATTAATCAGGGATGCTAAAAGATGAACTTGATCATTTGTTTCTGTTAATTTATGTTTAAGACCAGAAACTAAAATTGGATAAAATTGCGAAGACTCTTCCTTTCCAAGAAATCGAGTAAGTAGATATTGTATCAATAAATTCATCCCTATATTATGTACGGGAATCCCATATCGAATGAGCCGAAAATGAGCGATCATAGTTCTATCTAAATCCTCAGCTAATTTAATAAGATCCTGTAATTCACCAGATTTGGCGATCTTTTGTAATTGTATATCAAATTCTTTGCAATAAGGAATAAATATTTCCTGATTCCAATTGTCATAAGCTTCAGCAGTCTTGGACATCGAACCATTAGGGTCATGAAACATTATCCTGAGTTCTGCAACAATTCGTTTTATTAGATGAAAGGGTAGTTCTTTCATTGTTTTTTTTCCATAAAGTCCTGAACCTTCAGGAAAATAATTCAAAATATCTTCATTCCTCATGAATGTAGGGATTTCGTTTTCAATTTTTTTCTTTATTACATTGAGATTGAAATAAACATGAGCGTTATATAATTTTAATAGTTGAGAATCCATTCGTTTATAGCCCATTATGCTGTTTAATTCAATATTTACCACTTTTGTTATCGGATCTCCCAATAGTCCAAAATATAGAGGTGTAACATTATCATTCCAATAATCATCTGAATACCCTCTACTCCACAGTATTTCAGGTTCTTTAATCTCTTCTTTTATTGTTGTAACAGGTCGAGTTTGGAGGATATTAATTTTATTATCTTGATCTATCGCCCATTCAATATCTTGAGGGTTTCTGTTAAATATTTTTTCTATTTCTAGTCCTATTTTAGCAAGTCTTATTATCTCATCTTCAGATAAAGAGGGTTGTTGATTTAATTCATCTGATAATACTCTATATTCAATACCACCGTTATCTTCAGAAGATTTTAGATATGCTGCTACCCTTTTTATACCGATTCGCTTATTAAGAATTTTAAATGATCCTCTCTTTGATTTTTTAATAAAGAATTGATCTGGACTGCATTTTCCTGATACAATTGATTCTCCTAATCCAAAATTCGATTCAATCAATAGTTCAGTATTGTCAGATGATATTGGATTTATAGTAAACAAAACTCCAGCAGATTTCGATAGTACCATTTGTTGAATAATAACAGCTATTTTCACCTTATTATGCGGTATTTTATTTTCATGTCTATAAATAATGGCTCGATTTGTCCACAAAGAAGCATAACACCGCTTTATGTAATGAAGTAATAGTTTCAGATTTTTTACATTAAGGTAAGTGTCATATTGTCCTGCAAAGGAGGCTTTAGGCAAATCTTCCGCTGTTGCAGATGATCTAACAGCTACACCATAAGAGGAAAATGGTTGATATTTCAATTTAATTTCTTCAATTAATTCCTTCGGAATTGAACTCTTCTCAAATGAATCGGATATTGTGCTGGTAGAGTTTTTTACTGATTCAAGATTACTATAATCAATTGATTTTAACGATTTTTGAATGAGTTCTATAAGATTATTATTTTTCAGAAAAAGATCATAGGCTGTTGTTTTCACAACAAAACCATTGGGAATAGGAAATTTATTCTTGATTAATTTACTTAAATTTGCAGCTTTACTACCTACTCTCATATCTTTATAAGTTATCTCAGTCAACTCTATCGTTAAAGGTTCTTCTTTAGTCATAAAATGCACTTAATATTAAAAGTTATATTTTACATATCTTATAATTTAACTTTTTAACGTTAAGTAATTTAAATATTCACTTTAAGGTAAAATAGATTAAAATCTAGATTAGAAATCTTTCTTGGTAAAAGATTTTCTGAATTAGTAAAATTTATAGTTTATTCTATTTTTTTAAGTAACATCAACTATTTATTACTAATTTTGATTAAAAATGGGTAAAAGTCGTAAAGTTGGCATTACTGGCAAATACGGTGCAAGATATGGAAGTACTTTAAGGAAAAGAACTCGCCTAATTTTAGAAAAGGAGAAAGGAGATATCAAATGCCCTAAATGTATAACAAAAGGATCAATCCATCGAATATCAACCGGCATTTGGCATTGCAAAAAATGTGACGCTAAGTTTACGGGAGGAGCTTATTATATAGAAACACCACGAGGAGCAGAATCTTTCAGAATATCGAAACGTAAACAACGAGAATTAGAAG
>Ga0209977_10001587_pt1 | contig 10046 bp, 9 predicted proteins | sample SumtaG_2_FD_183113 | JGI IMG/M metagenome (GOLD analysis project Ga0209977, IMG submission 183113) | Deep subsurface microbial communities from Indian Ocean to uncover new lineages of life (NeLLi) - Sumatra_00607 metaG (SPAdes) (version 2) | ecosystem: Environmental > Aquatic > Marine > Oceanic... | reverse complement strand
CTTTTACGATTTTCGTATTATGTTATATTTTAGCATCGATCTATTCTCCGAAAAATCACGAAAAAGGCGTTAAAATCGATTTTAAATTCATATTAAAGCGTTTAATCAAGTCTGCTCCTTTAATGAGTTATGTTATCGCTCTTACGATAAATTTTTCGGGATTTACAATCCCAATTATTTTCTCTGAGTTAATAGATGTTTTAGCAAGAGCAAATACTGCTTTAGCGTTGTTATTATTGGGAATTTTTCTTAATTTTAAATTCGTGAAAGCCGAATGGATATCAATAATAAAAGTTCTTGTGTTAAGATATGCGTTAGGATTATTTGTAGGGTTAATGTTATTCTTTCTTCTACCAACAACCTTATTTGACCCACTTTTTAGAATTATTATTTGCCTTTCTTTGCTTTTGCCTGTGGGTCTTGCGGTTATACCATTCTCTGTAGAATACGATTACGATAAAAAATTTGTGACGATGATTATAAATCTATCAATTATAATTAGTTTTGGTCTTATATGGGTCTTAATATTAATCTTAGGAGTATAAAATAAAAGAATTTATTTCTTTTTTTTCCAAGTATAAAATCCCTTTCCAGTTTTTAAGCCTAAATCTCCTCGTTCCACCATCTCCTTAAAAGCATGAGGTGGTTTGTCTTTTGGGTCTCCACTCTCTTCATAATATGACATTTCTACGGCATACGCAACATCTAATCCGATACCATCCATCATAGTAAATGGACCCAATTTCATTCCAGTAAATATTTTCCAAGCTGTATCAATAACTTCTATATCGGCATAACCTCCCGCCCACATTTTAAGACATTCTTTTTTTACAGCGTGCCATATTCTATTGAAAACAAAACCAAAACATTCTTTTTTAACTATAAGAGGTTCGCATCCAATATTTATTATCCAATTTTTTCCAATTTCAAAGGTTTCATCGCTAGTCTCACTTCCACGCATAATATCTACCATTAGTCGTGTAGGAATTGGAGGATAAAAATGAATATTTAGAACTTTATCTCTCCTCTTGACGGCAGATTCAATTCTCGAAACGGGATAAGAAGAACTATTAGTAGCAATAATAGTTTTTGCAGGGGCTGAACTATCAATTTGAGAAAACACTTTTCTTTTTAATTCGAGATTTTCTGGAACTGCCTCAATTACAAGATCAACATCCTCCAACACTTTATCTAAATCTGAATAGTATGAAACGTTTTGGATTGCATCTAATTGTTTTTTTCGTTTTAGAACTCCTGTGATATATTTTTTAGTGTCTTCTAGAATTTTTGGGTCGATATCATAAACTTTTACTATGAAGTTGTTTAGAGCTGTTTGAGCAGCTATCTGTTTTCCGGTAAAACCAGCTCCAATAATTCCAACTTTTTTAATTTCCTCTCCCATACCAAATCACATTAATCAATTACTTTATTTTTACGATGAGAATTTAGCAATTAACCAAGATTTGATTTCTTTGAACGTTTCTTCAGTAAATTCCACAGCATGCTTAGCACCAGGCATAATAAAGAACTTTTTATCCATACAAGAAATTTCATTAAGTAGTGATTGAGCTGATTCAACAGAGAATATTTCATCGTGCTCTCCAACACCAAGAAGTATGGGGCATTCTATTTCTTCTGAAAGGTCTAAATTTTGAAAACTTACCAGCCTCATAAATCGTAATGTATAATTAAAATTGAATAACGGATCGTCTAAGCCTAAAATACCCTCTCGATAATAATTTATCACAGGTTTGCTAGGTAGAATGATTGAACTAAACAGTATTTTTAGTTTCTGTAAAACTGAAGGGCTTTTGTAAACCCCCGGTTTAATAATTTTACCAGCACTCAATAATATTAATCCGTCAATTTTTTCTTTACTATTCTTTTTTGCTATCAAAGCGGTAAGGACTCCGAGACTGTGTCCAAATATCAATAGCGTACTGAATTTTTTCTTCAGAAACGAGATAGTTTCTACAAGATCGTTTATTAACCTCTCTTTACTAGGATAATCACCTCTAATACCGTCAGATAACCCATGTCCTCTTAGATCTAAACCAACAGCAGTAAATCCTGTTTTTGAGATTGCATTAGCAAACATTTCATATGGTCCACTATAAGCTGTAATCCCATGTAAAATGAGGATAGCCTTATTTGATGGACTCTGGGATTCCCATTTTCTTAGAAATAATGTTATTCCATCAGAAGTATTAACTAGTTCGTAAGGTTCTTTGAAATCTTCTCTTAACTTTTTTACATCAATTTCCATAAATACCACTTATTTTTTTAATATTTTTTGTTTATTTAAAATATTTTAAAAGTTTATATATTTCTAAAATATTAAATTTTAATATGGAAATCTATAACAAATTTATTAATAAATTCTATTCAGAATTAGTGTTTCTCAGTATAATGTTTCTATTCTTCTTCCAACTCATGACAGAGTTTTTAGAATCTATATACGCGTTAAATCTTATTGAAGTGGAATTGAACGAGAACGTCTTAGCTTTGTTATTTCTTTTGACTCCATTTTTGCTTTTATTCTTCAAAAGAGGTTTTCCTAACAAAGCTTTTATCGCAATCGGCGAGATTTTTGTTATTTGTAGAGTTTTACAACCTTTTTTAGATGTTCAACTAAAAATGCTTGTCACTGGATTCGGATTGGGCTGTTTTATGATTTTTTTTCCACTTTATCTTCATAAAAAAACAAAAGGAAACTACGAAAGCAACGGAATTTTATTAGGAGCTGGGTTAGGTTTAGGATTATTATTATCGATTTTATTGCGAACACTGGGATCTTCTATTGATCTATCTGCATATAGTTGGTTCATGTGGATTGGGTGGATATTAGCAATATTTGCGGGATTGATGATAATCCATTTACCAAATTCAGAGCAAATCTCAACCCCTTCAAACGACTTAACTAAAAGTAACTTTAAACCAGCAAGCAAATGGAAAATTATTGGACTAACTCTAGGGATGATAAGCGTGATAACTCTAATATATTTCGTATTTAGTAGCCCTACAGTTATAGCAAGGTGGACGGAAGCAAACTACATTTTAATTCTAACCCTTCTCGTATTAATGAATTCTGCTTTTATAATTCTCGTAATCTCTAACCCGGGTATAATAGGGAAATTGAAATCATATATAGTTACTATTTGGAATCTTACTTTTATTGTGACTCTAATTTTAACCATATTAGGCAATACTGTAATCTTTGCCTTTGTTCCGTCTTATCCATTCTTTGCTCCTGACGCGAATATGTTTAACGAAGCAATGCTAATGATAATGCTAGTTCTAAGCCCAATAATTTTACTTGATTTTATCTTACTATCGAGCGAATTGTTTAGAAGTAGACCAGGTATAAGAAAATTAGGTGGTAGTTTTTTTGTCTCGTCTGGCTTTTTCCTAATTATGATTTTATCTGCGGTATTTACGATTGTTTGGGATTACATTCCTTTAATCGGAGATTTATTTAGAGACGCAATTTGGGTTATATTCCTAATCTTAGGAGTGTTAGTGTTCTTACCGCTCTTTTTAATAAACAAAGCTTCAAGAGGTACATTTGAATCAATTAATTCAATCGTCAAAAACAAAAAAAAAGCCTTGTTAATAATTGTAATAATTAGTTTAGCGACTATTATAGGAGCCGTAGCTTTAGAATTCCCTATAGATCACAATGTATCTGGAGGTTCTTTAAGAGTCTTATCATATAACATACAGCAAGGATCAGATGAAACTGGTAACAAAAATTTTGACGCTCAATACCAAGTCATCAAAGATCTGAATGCCGATATCATAGGATTACAAGAATCAGATACTTGTAGAATTTCAAGTGGTAATTCAGACATTGTAAGATTCGTTAGTAATCGATTGAAGTTATATTCATACTATGGACCAAAAACATTAACTGGGACTTTTGGAATTGCATTACTTTCAAAATATCCGATCTTGAACCCTCAAACCTTTTATATGGAAAGCGAGGACGAACAGACAGCAACGATATGGGCTCAAATATTTGTTGGAAGCACTACATTCAATATCTTCGTTACTCACCTCGGAAATTACGAGGACCCTGCAGAAGATCGTTCGCAAATTGTCCAACAAGAAAATATTTTATCGGTAATTAACGGTTTAAGTAATGTAATATTAATGGGGGATTTTAATTTTGAACTTGGTACCGAACAATACAATATAACAGTGGCACAATTATACGATTGTTGGGAAGTTGCCCCTACTATAGGAAAGACAATTGGCAATGTACCCGAAGGTTGGGAGACTAGACTTCCAGATGGAAGAATTGATCATATTTTCGTATCTGGGGCGCTTAGTACATCAGTTTCCTTTATCACATACACTGGAGGAACCGCTGCTGATCACCCCTGCGTTTTTATGAACTTAAGTGGTCCGTTCTAAAATCAATAAATTATTAATTTAATTTTTTTTTTATTTTTAATATGACTATAAAAGATGAAATAACTAGCATTGAATTAACTCCTTTACATGTACCATTTAAAGACTATGTTATAAAGGCAATGGGCGAAGGGGAAGGGAATTTAGGGATGGCAATTGCTGCAGAAGAGGCATGGCTTGGGGGAGATTTCGTAGTTTGTAAACTCATTAGTAAACTTGGAAATATAGGATTAGGAGAAGCTTTTCTTTGGATACCTGAGACTGGCGTATCACCCAACCAGATTATTGATGCAATAAAAAATTGTTTAGCGAAGTATATTTTAGGTGAAAACCCATTCAATATCGAAAAGATAAATTATCGGATGGATGTAAACTTGGCGCGTAACGAAGCAACAAAAGGAATGATCGATATGGCTTGCTACGATTTAATGGGTCAAATAACTGATTTACCTGCGTGTTATTACATGGGGGGAAAGTTCGTAGATAAGATTCCTTTAGCGGCGCTTATCCCTTTAGGAGACCCAATGTTAATGAAGGGACTTGTAAGAACCTATTACAAAAAAGGGTTTAGAAATTTTCGACTAAAGCTCGGAAAAAGCGTTGAAGACGATGTAAAAATCTTACAAGCAATAAGAAAAATTTTTGGAAACAAAATTAATTTACGTGTAGATTACAATCAAGCTTATAGTCCTTCAATGGCCGTTCGAGCTATTAAAGCCATTGAACCTTACGGAATTGACTTTGCCGAAGAACCAGTGAATGCTTCGGACTATTTAGGAATGGCTTACGTTCAAAGTAGAGTTAATGTCCCTTTAATGTCTCACGAGGGATTTTTTTCGTTAAAAGATTTTATTACGCTAGTCGAATTAAAAGCAGTAAGAGTTTTAGGGCTAAACTCTGATCGTCCAGGAGGAGTAACTAAAGCCCTGAAAGCCTTGGATTACGCAAAAATGCGTGGTTTAGGCGTTGTTTTACATAACCAACCGTTAGGAATCGCCTCAGCGATGCATATACACTTTGCAACCGCAAAATATCCGTTTATTGATTACGCGACAGAATTATTTGGACAAGAAATGTTAGAAGATGATCTAATTTTAAAGCCCATAGATTATAATAACGGAATGGCAAAAGTACCTGAGGGTCCTGGATGGGGTGTAAATTTAGACGAAAATGCTTTGGATAGATTTGCTATAGGAGACACTATTATATTGGAAAAATAAACTTTTTTTTAAGATTACACACATTTATTATTACTAACAAATAAAAACAAATAAACACTCTAAATTGAACAATAGATCTATAAACGACGATTAAGAGGTTGATTAAAATATTTAAAAACATAAAACTTGCCGAAAAAATAGTGTCCCATGTTGCAAACCGAACGCCATTGATGACTAGCAGAACTTTAGATTCGTTGACAAGTGCAAAACGAGTAATAGTAAAATGTGAAAATTTTCAACGAACAGGTTCGTTTAAGTTCAGGGGGGCTTGGAATTGTATAAGTCACATACCTTCGCAAGAAATGGAGAGGGGAATTATTGCTCACTCATCAGGGAACTTTGCTCAAGCGGTTGCTTTAGTAGCTAAAATTTTACACATTAAAGCTATAATTGTCATGCCCAATAATGCGACACCGGCTAAAATTGCTGCTACACGAGGTTATGGAGCTGAAATCGTTTTATGTGGGAACCAACCGGGTGATCGAGACAAATTAACATCTGAATTAATAAATCAGAACGATTATAGACTAATTCACCCTTTCGACGACTATAACGTAATTTTTGGTGCGGGAACTACTGCTTATGAATTTATCAGTGATTATAGAGCTCTAGACTTATTACTTGTCCCTGTTGGCGGAGGTGGGTTAATTAGTGGATGTTCTATAGCAGCTAAAGGGTTAAAACCGAGAATTAAAGTCATTGGTGTAGAACCTAAAAACGCTGACGATACGTTTAGGTCGTTTCAATTAGGAAAGAGGGTACCCGTAGAAAACCCAAATACTATTGCTGATGGATTGAGAACCTCCGTAGGGGAAAAAACTTTCCCGATAATTCAAAAATATGTTGATAATATTATTACGGTGACCGAAGAACAAATTATTGACGCAATGAAATTCTATTGGGAACGCATGAAATTAGTTGTAGAACCTTCGGGAGCAGTTCCCTTAGCAGGATTATTGTACGGTGATATAGAACCATCGTTAATTAAAAGTAAAAAAATTGGGCTTATAATTAGCGGGGGAAATATCGATTTATCCGACTTCTTCTCTTTACTAAAACAAAAACATACAAAAACAAAAGTGAATTAAAAATAAAAAAAGAAGTTAAAACTAATCGTCAATATTAGGAATGCGTTTAATCTACTTTTACTTCCAAAATCTTCTCATGGCTATTCTCTAACTATCAAATATATAATGCATCCGATACAGCTAGTTAATAACACAATTAATAACCACACTACAGCATTCATATCTCTTTTCTTAGCATCGTTATAAACCCATACAGCTATAGCTATTGCTATTACATAAATAATGACTATTATAATAATTACACCAAACCATGTAATTGCAAACATAGGCTTTTGAATAGTCTCTTGAAAAATCATTTTTATTCCTCATTTATGTTTTTATTATATTTTGAAATTATTCATTCTTATCATACCGACCAAAAATTTAAATCTTTACAAAAAAATAAAAAAAAGAAGTTAAAACTAATCGTTTAATTGAAGAACTTGCAAAGCTTGATGCTAAGTTGATTTTCGCGCACGGAATGATTTCGGATAAGAAGGATTATAACTTAATAAAGTTATTAGACGATATTAAGTCAAGAGGGATAATTCCCGGAATTGCCGCTCATAATCCCGTTTCTACTTTAGAACACGCTTTCGAACACATTCCTTATGTTAAAGCTTTTCTAATCCCCTTCAACGCTCGAGGAATGTTCATGGGAGAACAAAAAAAATTAGAAAATATTGTAAATAGTCATAAAGACCATTATTTTATAGGAATGAAAACTTTAGCAGCAGGTAAATTAGAGCCACATAAAGCATTTGAATATATATCTAAGCATAATATATGTTGCTCGACAATTGGAATGGTTACAGTCGAGGAAGCTAAAATTTCAACAGAAATAGCTTTAAATGTTCTTCAAAAATCTTGATATTATGTATAAAAAAAAAAAATTCAACTTAATCTTCAATTTCAATAACGCAAAAGTTTATTATAGTAAGTAATAATAATAATTACAACTAAAGGGAGATCGAAAAATCGACGGAAATATAAACTTAAATTTAAAAATATAACCATAACACCTAACAAAGACTCCTGCCCCACCCTGGATTTTTGTCTTTTGGTAGTGTGTTTGAACGCACACTCGTTTCACCCTTCTCTCCCTATTTAGTTTCAGACCTTATTATTAGGTCCCGGGGCTAGGAGTCACCTTTTAAACTATTTATTGATAATTTAATTAGGTAAGAGAGTATAAAATAGAACTTTGAATATTTACGAATTAAATTATTCCAATCCTTTTCCAAAGCTCTTGTAAATAAAATAAGCTGCTAAAGTGCCTAAGGGTGGCATTACAAATAAATTAATTACCTTGAAAACAGTATTGTTTATCCCAGTATTATACAAAACTATAAGAAGTACAATAGCAAATTCTAAGAATACGCTAAGAATAAATAATTTAATTCTTCGTTTTAGTGGTACACCTTCAAATATATTTATTAGCTTTACCGCTAAAATTATTTCGGGAACTATTAAAAAAATTATTATGTAGCTCCAACTTATAAAAAGAAATAACCAGCTAAAAACAGGTATCCAACCTGTGCTAGAATCGTATCTAATCCCTTTTAAAAATATTCCTATCCAGAAGACATAAGTTGAAATGATTCCATAAATTAAAATCTCTAAGTAATACTTTTTGTAAGATAATTTCTCGCCAAGATTTACGATAAGCCAACTAAATATTACTACAAAACTTTGAGCGAGTATAATGATAAAAAAAGCAATTACATAGCAGAGATATGCAAAAGGGGTATTTGCAAGAATAATTGAAACAAGAGCAAGGAAAAAAGCAAGTGCATTAAAAATAAAAAAGCAACTTAGAGTGGCTGTTGAACGATTTTTTGCGCGTTTTAATAATTTATACGCAAAAAAAGAATCATATATAATTGGCCATATCTGGAATACACCAACTATAATTATTCTTTCTGTTAAAGCGCTCTGAAGTAACAATTTTTCCCAGTTTTTTAATTAAATATTAAATATTTGCACTTAAAACTATTTGTTAGATTTTATAAATTATTCTCTTTTATTTTGAAAACATCTCGTATTTTAGCATTTCAGCTCTAAAATATTTCCAAATCGTGTCATATAGCTTTTTTTGGAATCGTTTACTATTTAAAGTTTTTACAGGCTCATTTACTAATAAATTACTAATTGATAATATAACCGTTTCTGTGTATGCTCTAAATTTTTCGCGTATTTTTTCCACGTCTTTAAGGTCATATAGGTATTCTTCGAAAACATCTTTCAGCGATTCTTTTATACTTCCAATCGTGGGTAGTATAAATTTTTCGTATTCTTTTCTAATTTTTTTTCTGATAAAAATTCTCGTTATGTTTTTTCCCTTTTCAAGAGTCGTTCTCTTAAATGCTAAACCTTTTTTGCATAAGCTACTGATGTAATCATAAGCTTTTGTTCTACTTGTATAATCAAAACTCAAATCGATAAATTTTTTCAAAACACTTAATTCTTCTCCTTCGTGCCTTAAAAAAATCAGAAAGGTTTCAAACTCTCGCATGGATAAATTATTTAAGTTAAAACTATTTTTATTTGAACTAGGATTTTTAACAGAATTTTTCTGAGGAGTCATATTAATATTATATCAAGTTTTAATTGTTAAATTAGATATCGAGCCATACACCACTCGCTATTTTATGAATATCAAATATTTTTTTTTAATCTTATTGTCAAATCAGTAAAAAATAGAAGCAAGAAAACCTATATAAATTTTTGGTTATTGAAAATCGCTTTCTATATATAAAAGAAAACTAATTTTATGAAAACGAAAATCTGAACCTCATTTTTAATGTTACCAATAATTTTTCTCCAATGTTGAGGACATAATATGCAATTATCAAAATTTGTCCTCAATTCTGGGGAATAAACCTTAAATTTGAGTTAGGTTACAAAGTATCAAAGGGAAGATTGTTTAAAAAAAGATTTTTGATCTTTTTTCTTTAAACAACTAAAAACAAAATCTAGGGTGGGGCTAGGTTTCATTAAGTAATAGGTGTATTAAGTAATACACCTAGAACTATCGAATAGCAATTATTCTTCTTAACATGATTAGAAGCGTTAGAGATGGAAAAATAGACTTTAAGAAATAAACTTGATTTAAAATTATTATTTAATTTTTAAAAAATTTTGAAAATAATATCATCTAAATCTCTTTTTGGTACATGCATAGTACCATCGGGATTTTTCCAATATTTATATGAATCTTCATAAGGTTCCATAAATGATTCTTCATCAGGGTATCCTAAGCTGATTACATGTTTAACTTGATATTGTTCTGGAACTTCTAATAGCGATTTAATTTTTCTGACTTTAATGTTAGCCATCCAACAAC
>Ga0209977_10001586_pt1 | contig 10047 bp, 8 predicted proteins | sample SumtaG_2_FD_183113 | JGI IMG/M metagenome (GOLD analysis project Ga0209977, IMG submission 183113) | Deep subsurface microbial communities from Indian Ocean to uncover new lineages of life (NeLLi) - Sumatra_00607 metaG (SPAdes) (version 2) | ecosystem: Environmental > Aquatic > Marine > Oceanic... | reverse complement strand
AATAATATGTTGAAGGTCCCCAATATCCAAAGGTAGTAACGGGCCCACCAAGAATCATTGTGCTATTATCTTCAGCTTGTATAAGGGATAGTTTTAAAGAAGCTGAATTTGAATCAGCTGAAGCATAAATCATTGGAACAAACATGGAAGCTGTCAGAAAGCAAAATAAGAAAAAAAATGTATTTATTCTTTTCATTTTATTTTTCACTTTTTTTTATTAGATTTTATTTATTGTATAATCATTATTTTGTCGTTCGCTTATTTAAAACTTTCAATATAAGAATTTTTAAATTACGATAGTAAATTTTTTATGAAATTCATAAATTATTATAAATTATCAAGGCTTTTCTATTAAAAATAGCTTTAAAATAGTTTAGGTAACAAATGCCAAATAAGGACGCCGAAAATAACGGACACTGGAAAGTTGATTGGGGACGACAAGGGGGCATTGTTTTTTCCTATATGATTGTTTTTTTTGGGTATTATGGGATTATAGCGAATATCTTAATGCATGATGAAGGTAATGACTGGTTTTCTTTCAATAATATTAGTGAGAGTGTAAAAACAATGTTATTTTGGACCTACGAGTACTATTTGGCGTGTTTATTTTTACCATGTTTCTTATTGTTTTTTGTTTGTTTCTGGTTAACTTATAAAGAAGATATCCCACATTATGGTATAAGGGCGTCTTTATGGCTAGCACCATTTATTATTTTCGAAGGATTTATATTCCATTTTATTATGTTTGGATTTTCACTTGAACCCTTTATCTTACAATTTGGAAATCTTAAAGGATATATCAATTTAGTATTAGTAATAGGCATAAATTTATTTGGATCTCTTTCTGGGATGTTTTTAAGCAGAAGTGTCAAGTCTCGTCGTGATATTAAATTGAGTAGTTATAGAGGGGATTAACAATAGCCAGAAAAGCTACGAATATGGTGAAATATATCTTTAAAAGAGTCCTTTTATTGATCCCCATGCTAATTGGAGTTTTAATTATTACTTGGTTGTTATCTAGCGCGATGTTAATTAATCCAGTCATAAACAGGCTTGGAATGGTAAGGGATCCAGCAATTTATGCAGTAGAAATGGAAAGGTTAGGATTAAATGATCCATGGTATATTCAACTTTTTAATTACATAACAGATTTCTTCACTGGAAATTTAGGAACATCTTATACAGTTCACGCAGATAAACCAGTAGCTGAATTGTTGTTACAAATTTTCCCTAAAACAATTGAGTTGATGATTTTTCCAATAGTACTGGTTCCGATAATAGCTGTAAAGCTTGGAGTTACTTCAGCTAAAAATAGGAATAAAAGAAAAGATGTATTGATCAGGTTTTTGGCAGTATTTGGAGCGGGATTTCCAAGCTTTTGGATTGCGGGATTGGTACAGTATTATTTCGGCATTTATTTAAGAGATACAACTTTTGTTCGTTTTGATATTGATATTATGGGAGCAAATTCTTTTGAATCACCTTTTACAACAGCCTTACCATCAAACTCAATTATGAATAGCATGCTACTAGTTTTCTTATTTTTTATTGTCGGAATTGTTTTAATTTATCGTGGTCTTAAATTAAGAAAGCAAAAAGGACCAAAACACTTTCAAAAAAGAAAAAATTTAGGATTTTTAATAATTGGTTTAGTTTGTTTTATATTATTCTTAATTCCTTTATTTACTCCAATCAATTCTTTATACACTTTTTACTTAATATTAGAGTTATTAATTGCATCTCTAGTATTGGTAATTTACGCAATAATTTCCAATTTACTTAAAAACACTCCTAAAAATGTAAAAGTTTCGGGAAATTTTATAACTATATCTGGATTAATAATTGGAATATTTAGTTTTATCCCATTGGTTTTATACATAGCTACGTATGGAACACAATTTAGAACAATTGATAGCATCATATTCAACGATACTCTCTTCTTTTGGGATACCATAGGTCACTTAATACTTCCAACTTTATCGATGACTTTTGTAGGCCTTGCGGGAATTACAAGACAAACAAGATCCAGTATGTTAGATGTATTAAATCAAGATTATATTAGGACTGCTCGTGCTAAAGGGGTTCCTGAAAAAGATGTTATTAATAAGCATGCGTTACGTAACGCATTGATACCGACTAGTAATCTAATTATTGGAGGAACTGCCGCTGCTTTATTAGGTTCTGTTTATATTGAAAGGATTTTTAATTATCAAGGATTTGGTTTTATTTTATTTGAAGCAATTTGGAGTGGAGATATTCCAGTAATAAACGGGTGTATATTGTTTGCATCTTTAATAATACTAGCTAGTAATTTAATAGCTGATGTAATGTACACGATTATCGATCCAAGGATTGTCTACACTTAAAATTAATGGAGGTAATTTTATGGAAAAAAAAAGGAATGATCTTGACAAGAATAAGAAACGGAAGAATTTAATAATATTTTATTTACTTCCAGGTTGGAGAGTACCTGAATTCACTAATCGAGAATATGAACTTGAAAAGATTAAATCAAAAAGAAGGTTCTTTCGTCACTTAATTAATCCACTCACAATTTTAGGTGTTATAATTTTTTCGATTTTTATTTTTATGGGTGTCTTTTGTTCATGGTTAACTGAATATGCATTACAGGGGATAATTCCCCCACAAACTTATATAGGTGAGTATCTGCCCCCTACTCTTGGTCATCCATTAGGAACTACGAAAAATGGTTATGATGTGCTCGCAAGAATTATCTGGGGTTCACGGACTTCGTTGTTTATGGCAACTATACCTGTTGTTATTGCTGTAGGAGGTGGTTTGGTAATAGGAACAATTTCAGCGTACTTTGGGAATCCCTGGGATTACATTATAATGCGCATTGTAGATTTAGTATATAGTTTACCAACTTTGATTATTATATTAATTTTAGTACGCATGGTTGGTGTGGACATGATGACACTTCTAGTAATATATGGAAGCTTTGCAATTGCAGGAAATGTAAGATTTATGAGATCATTAGTTTTACAAGTTAGAGGATTAGTATATGTAAAGGCAGCTAAAGTGGGTGGTGCATCTAAATTTAAAGTCATGTTTAGACATATTGTACCAAACGCTTTACCTCCGATGATAATAAACTTTTTTGGTGGTATGGCTATTACTATCTTAGGTATAGCAGCTCTATCGTTTCTCGGCTTAGGTGATGATAAAATTCCAAATTGGGGTATTGATATTTATAATACAGACATGTATAAAGGAAATATTCTATCTTTTATCTTCCCGGGTTTATGTACAGCTCTATTTGCTATAGGTGCTATGCTAATTGGGGATGGGTTACGAGATGCAATGGATCCTCGATTGAAAATATAAAAACAAAATTCGAGATAAAAATGATATTACAGTTTTATATTAATCCTGTTATTGGAATAATAGAATCCATATTTCTAGCAGCAATTGTATTCACAAGCTTCTATATATTATATAGACTAACACCAGAAAGAACAAGAATAGAAAGTAAATATTTTAGTAAGAATAGTGGAATTAGTGTTTTAGTTAGTTTTGCTATAATATTAGGTATTAAACTATTGATGCAAATCCTCGAAACTTATCACACGATTTTTACGTATCTATCTAAAGACACAGTACTATTTGGTATAATGGTATCGCTTTTCACATTATTTTACCGAAATTTTGTAGTAAAAGTATCAAAACAAGAAATTGGTTATGACTTTAAGAAGTGGAACAAGATATTTATAATATCTTGTTTAATATTATCGATACTATTTCTTTCTATTGATTTGTTAAATCTATTCAGCACTCCAATTTATACTGAACCTCTCGATCGATCGCTTATTGTTGTTTTATTAAAACCTGAAAGCAATAATGAAGTTTTTTATCTTAGCTTTTTCAATGCAGTCATTATTCTATTTTTTATAATTAGTCTTAGTTATCTGATTAATAGAGTAAAAAAAGTTAGAATTCCTAAACCATTACTTAAAAAAACAATAATAACTAGTAGTTTTATAGCTTACTTTATTTGGTCTTATCAATTTTTTCTTTTTGGTGCATTTCTCGGGCAATTCTTTAATATAGGTAATATAGAGTTTGACTTCAGGATACAAATTCTTATTATAATAGGGTTATACTTAGTCTCATTTTTTTATTTTTTAAAATACAAATACATACCTAAGAGCGCTATAGAAAGCAAGAAAAGACTTCAAGATGCAACTCATCTTCTATCAGAAAGAGAGATTATTAAGCCAAGAGATAAAAAAGAATTAATTCTTAAAGTAGAAGACCTCAAAACATATTTCTATACAGAAGAGGGTATTGTGAGAGCTCTCGAAGGAGTATCGTTTGAAATATATACAGGCGAAATTTTAGGTTTAGTTGGTGAAACTGGTTGTGGAAAAACTGTCACAGCATTATCTTTACAAAAGTTAATTCTACCCCCTGGCATGATTGAAGAAGGGAAGGCATTATATAATGGAGAAGATCTACTCAAAAAAACTAAGGAAGAGATTTTAAAATTTCGCGGAAAAGAAATTGCTATGATTTTTCAAGATCCATTAAACTCACTAAATCCGGTTTTTAGCGTTGGACAGCAAATATCTGAAGTATATCTCATAAACATGGAAGATGAATTAATTATAGAAGCTTCAAAAAAGAGTGATAAAAATATTCAAAGTGTTGCTCGAGAATGGAGCGAACAATTATTAACAGATTTAAATTTACCAAATGCAAAAGTTGTTTATGATCTATATCCTCATGAATTAAGTGGAGGTATGAGACAAAGGATACAAATTGCGATGGCTCTTGCTTGCAGTCCGAGATTGTTAATAGCAGATGAGCCCACTACCGCTCTAGATGTGACAATACAAAACCAAATACTTCAGTTAATGAAAAATCTTCTAAAAAAATATGACACATCAATTCTATTTATAACTCACGATTTAGGAATTATTTCAAAAATGTGTGATAGAGTTGCAGTTATGTATAGTGGATATATAGTTGAATATGGAGCGAGAAATAAAATATTCAAAGCACCTTGTCATCCTTATACCATAGGTTTATTAAGTTCAATTCCAAAGATCGGAGAAAAGAAAGAATATCTTTCGGTTATTACCGGATCAGTGCCAAATTTAATATATCCTCCTTCAGGATGCAGATTTCACCCAAGATGTAAATATCGGTTTGAACCATGTGATTCACAAGTACCAAAACCTATAGAAATTGAACAAGCTTATCATGTATCTTGTCATCTCTATGATCCCATATTTAAAGATCTTACTGAAATTTCAAGAAAAAACATAACCAAATATTAAGGTGATTTAATTGTTATTACAATCTTTAGAAATTATAGTTGGAGTAATATTCTTTTTTTTTACTATTCAAGTTGTATTTGCTTTAATCGTATTTATTACTGGAATTGTTTTAATAAAATCGTATGATAATTATATCTTAAATCCACCTATAGAGGAATCTCTTCCATCTTTAGGACCAAAACCAAATTCAACTCTTAAGAAATCAATGATTTTAAATCTACCATGGTTAATTTTAAATCTTTTAGGTATAATTATTTCATTCTTTATCAACTTTGAGATTTTGTTATTTAATGTTTATTTTCTTAACATTTTGGAACTTTTAATAATTATAGGAAATATAATCATTGGTACATTTTTTTTTATGTACCTCTATGAAAGAGACTTAAAAGTATCTCTCATACCAATATTAGCTATTCAAGTAATTCTTTACGGTGTAATGTCTTTTTTAAAGCTTTTTCTTGTAGTAAGTTTAGCGAGTTTTATTATAATTACGATTTTTGAGGAAATGACCATAATTTATCTATCATATCTTATAGGCCTATTAATAATTACTAGTCTTACTACATTTTTTGTATATTGGGGAAATAAAATCCAATTAATTAAATGGGTAAAATTTATCATACCTATAGCTATTATTCCGGGACTATTTTCTCTCTCATTAATCTATTCTATAAATCCATTTGATTTTTTTGACAATACTGCAATATATGTTGCAATTCCCTTGATAATATCGATGGTAGTAGCAACAATTATAAAAAACCTTTCTTACAGAACAATTCCTTTTAAACAACTAGAAGAAATGATACCTTTGGAAAAAGATGTTATTCTATTAGAAGCTAAGGATTTAAAAATACATTATCCTCTTCTCACAGGCGTTTTAAAAAAACAAATAGGAGCGGTTAGAGCAGTTGATGGTGTCTCTTTTAGGATAAAATCAGGGGAGACGGTTGGATTAGTTGGAGAAAGTGGTTGTGGAAAAACCACGATAGCGATGGCAATTTTAGGACTAGTGGATAAAAATGGAGGTGAACTCTTACTAAAGAATCAACCTCTTCCCTCAGATTATTCTAGTAAGATAAGAAAGACAATTCAAATGGTCTTTCAAGATCCTGATGCCTCATTAAATCCTCAATTGAAAGTAGTAGATAATATAGCTGAACCCATCAGAAATATTTTAGGGATCACTAATAAAGAAATTATTAGGAGACGTGTATTAAGACTTTTAGAAGAAGTTTCACTAAAGCGAGAACATATGGATAGATATCCACACGAGTTTTCAGGTGGACAAAAGCAACGAATAACTATTGCCAGAGCTCTAGCTTGTAACCCAGAAATAATTATATTAGATGAACCGACTTCAGCTCTTGATGTGTCTGTTCAAGCCCAAATCCTTAATTTACTTAAAGATTTACAAAAAACGTATAATTATGGGTTTCTTTTTATAACGCACGATTTATCTGTTGTGAATCATATTGCTGATAGGGTTGCTGTTATGTATCTTGGAAAATTTGTTGAAGTAGGTGATAAAGAACAGATATTTTCTAATCCGACACATCCGTACACAAAAGCGCTTCTCGCTTCTCGATCTGAAGTCAGTGCTGAGGATCAAGAAATTACTTTTGTTCTTTCAGGCGAAGTTCCAAGTCCGATTGCTCCGCCTCCTGGTTGTAATTTTCATCCCAGGTGTTACACTGAGTCTTATAATGATTTATGCAAACGAGACACGCCACATAAAATACAAGTTGAAGAGGGGCATTACATTTGGTGTGTGAATGAGGAAGTACTAAAAGACACTCATGAATTTGTGTTTTAATATTCATGAATAGATATGAAATAGAATAGACTTGTTATTAATAGAAATCTAAAAACATGTGAAATAAAAAACAGAATCATCTTTTTTCTTATTTTTATCTTAATTTATCAAAAAAATCTTTGTAGCCCTTCTTAACTGCTTCATGTTCTTTAACCTTTAAACTAGGAGGTAATTCGATATATTGATTCATTTCTTCTAAATAAAATTGAACTTTTTTTTCGAAAGTAATATCTAAAAAAATAGGATCTGGCAGATTAAATGATCGACATGCAATCAAGCCCATTATAGCATTTCCTATTGGATTAACATGTAAGCCATCAAGCATTATTTCAGAGTAAGTGATTTTTTCATTTTGATACAATGCCGAAAAATATTTATATTGGTCGATCAGTGGAATTTGTCTCTCAGAACTTATCGCTCTTTTAATTTCCATATATTCTGGAAACCTCTGAAATGCTTTTGGCATTTCTTCGTATATAGGGCAATAATAAGTTTGAAGAACCGGTAAACAATCAATCTTAAGCAATTTATCAATTATTATTTCTAAGTCAGCTCTATATTCATCAAGTGAAATTCCAGAATTTGCGTCATTGCCACCTATCGTTATAAATGTAATATTTGGTTTGAAATTGATAACATCACAATCAATCCTTTTTAAAAGATTCTTGACTGTTTCTCCATTAATACCTTGGTTAATTGTAGTAATATGTCTTCCAATCCATTCCCGGAAAGAAGATGTTAACCAGGAAAACCAATTAAAATGACCTAAAGAGTGCCAATGAAGTTCAGTATTACTCGATCCAAACGCAATTATACGAATTGGCTTATTTGGCTCCTTCTTCCACTTTTTTGTTAAATTGTCAATACTATTCAACTTAAATCTCCCAATAATTTTAATTATTGTAGACCAATTAATTTTAATCAATAAGACTTAATCAAATTACTTAAGTAAAAATATAAAATCTAACGAAAAATTAAATTAATTTAAGAAAATAATTTTAAATATTAAAAAACAGATGGATTAAACTAATGAAACAAACTGATATTGTTGAAACTACAACAGGAAAATTAATGGGATACCTAGAAAACGGATTGCACATTTTTAAAGGGATCCCGTATGCTGAACCTCCAATTGGCAAGTTTCGCTTCAGAAACACCGTTGAAAAGGAACCTTGGGATGGTATCCTTGAAGCTATAGAATTTGGTAGGATTGCCCCTCAACCTGATATACCTGGATCATCTATAAGATACCATCCTCAGAGTGAAGATTGCTTGACATTAAATATTTGGACTCCTGCATGCGATAATCAAAAACGTCCCGTATTCATCTGGATTCATGGTGGAGCTTTTTATTATGGAGGAGCTCCATCACCACGTTATAACGGTAAATTCTTAAGTCAAAGAGGAAATGTTTGCGTAGTTACAATAAATTATCGTTTAGGAGCACTAGGAAACCTATATGTACCTGATAAAGTCTCAAACCTAGGCTTTATGGACCAAGCTGCTGCTTTAAAATGGATTTACGATAATATAACACACTTTGGAGGAGATCCGGATAATATTACGATTTTTGGTGAGTCAGCAGGAAGTACATCTGTAGGTACATTAATTTCTATGCCAAATGCAATACCTTTCATTCGAAGAGCTATATGTGAGAGTGGAGCTGTAGCTCTGCAAGGTCATCACACAGAAGGTGGAATAATAGCTTCTGAGATATTATTTTCGGCACTTGGGATTAAAATTGGTGATGTTGATACTTTACGCCAAATTTCAGTTGAAAAATTGATAAAAAAAGAAGGAGAAATTAGATTAGAAAGATGGGCGAAGAGAGATTGGACGGGTTATCCTCCTACGATTGACGAACAAACGGTACTGGAACATCCATTAATAGCAGTAAACAAGGGGTCGGCAAAAAATATAGATTTATTAATTGGCACCAACCTTGATGAGAATACATTCTTTTCATTTTTGACGCCAGAATTACAACATATAGATTGGAACGAATTAACTGAACAGATAAATATGAGATTAAGTGATATCGATGTAGATAAAAATCAAGTTGAAAAGCTCATTAGTCTCTATAAGGGTTCTAGGAATAGCCCCTTTGAGGTATTAAACGCTATATCCTCCGATATTATATTTCGGTATCCTTCTATAAAAGTAGCAGAAGCACAATCAAAGCATAATAGCAATACATTCATGTATTTATTCACTTATAGAACCCCTGCAATGGGGGGAAATTATGGAGCCACTCACGCACTCGAAATTCCTTTTGTATTTGGAACTTTAGATGATACTGAATTTTTAGTTTACCCAAAGAGAGATGAAACTAACACAATAATTAGTGAACATATGATGGACTCATGGATTTCGTTCGCAAGATCAGGTAATCCTAATCATGATGGAATTCCTGAATGGCCCGCATACGATGTTGAAAACAGGTATACAATATTGATCGGAAATGATATTAGAATAGAAGAAGATCCACTACAAACTGAAAGGCTAGCAATGGAAGAAATTTATGATGAGTGGTTATGAATAAGTTTAATTTTAATCTATCAACAAGTATACGATACGGTTGGGGCCGTATAAATGAAATTGGTTACAATTGAACAAGTAAAGAAAGAAACTGGTTGGGAGTTAAAGGTTGCCAAAGAAGTGAAGGAAATTGAACCGCCTACACTACGAGAAATCGAAGTTTGCAGAAAAACAATGAGGGACGCTATTGATCAGTATTATATATTAAAACCCGAATGGACCATTTATTTAGATAAGTAAATTTAGTTTAAATCAATTTTTCTGTGAATTTTTTTATTTTTTCTAAGGCTTCCGTAGATTCAGGTAGATCAGTTCTATGAAAACCATGAATTGTATTATCCCAGGTTTGCAATGAAATATCGACTCCAGCTTTTTTGGCAAATTCGTAAAATC
>Ga0209977_10001585_pt1 | contig 10052 bp, 13 predicted proteins | sample SumtaG_2_FD_183113 | JGI IMG/M metagenome (GOLD analysis project Ga0209977, IMG submission 183113) | Deep subsurface microbial communities from Indian Ocean to uncover new lineages of life (NeLLi) - Sumatra_00607 metaG (SPAdes) (version 2) | ecosystem: Environmental > Aquatic > Marine > Oceanic... | reverse complement strand
AAGACATGAAGTTCCATCAAAGTAATTTCTTTTTTAATATCTAATTTTAATTAGAAGTTAAAGTTATTGTTTATATATCAAACTTTTTGATATAAGAAGTATAAATGCCTATTAAAAATCGAAAAAGATTAAATTGTTAGTTTATAATGTTATATATATAATTAGATATATCGCATAGGAATCAATCCCATAAATGCTTCAATAGCGGGGTGGGCTAGCCTGGTTTATGCCGCAGGGCTCATAAATGGCAATATTTTGCCCTAGAGAGACCCTGAGATCGTTCGTTCAAATCGAACCCCCGCTACCATTTTCATTTTGTATTAATGAACCAAAAAAATTTAACCCTATAAATATTTTAAGAGAGGAGACTCTTAAATATTACTAGCTTAATAGGTATTTCTATATTGAAAAAATTTTTAATTTTAAAATATTAAAATAAGAAAAAGGTATGAGATGGAAGATATAATGAGTTATAAGAGAAATCCCGCGATTCAATGTTGGATTAAACATATTATAGAAGGGCAATATGATGAAAACGAGAAATTTTTTTATACTATATTTGGGCACGTCAAACGTATTCGAATTATTGGAACCATTATCAATAAAAGTGAGCAGATAATAGAGCCAACTGATATGGATATAGGATTAGAAGAAAACCTTAATTCAAATATTAGACTTGATTTTGATTTAGATGATAGTACTGGTATGATCAGAGCAACTATAAGGAATGTAAATCCAGAAAAATTCAATTCTTTTAATAAGGGCGATATTGTAGAAGTTATGGGTCGTGTGAGTAAATACGGAGAATATATTTCCTTATGGATAGAAATTATGAGAAAAGTTGATGAACCTAATCTTATTTTACTAAGGAATGCTGAAATAATTAATAAAATAAAATATGGCGAAATCCAAGAAATTCCAGAAATAATTAATTTAGGCAAGAGTAGTGAAGATTTCTCAGATGAAATAGATGTTAGAACTCTATTTGAAAAGGACGGGGAAGTTTCTGAGCATGATGAAATAAAGGAAAAGGTTTATTTAGTTGTTGAAGAGTATTCTGCTAGGGGGAATGGAATAAATTTTGAAACTTTGAAAAAAGAGGTTGAAATTCCCGATAGTAAATTAAGAAATATCATTAAAGATTTGAAATTAGAATCACGTATTTACGAATCGGATAATGATAATTTTGAGGCATTCTAATCTAATTTGTATTTCTAATTTTTTTGATAATAAAGGAAAACTATTTTTCTTATGCTTGATTTAATATTTATAAAACAAGTAATTAGTGAGTAACATTATGGATATAAATAATTACGATGAATTATTGGATAAGGCTTATGAAAAGATTCCAGAGAATGTTAGAAAATTATCAAGATTTGAAATACCAAAAGCAGAACTTCGGATTGAAAGTAGGAACACATTTATTACAAATTTTAATAAAATTATTAGCACTCTTAATAGAGACAGGAAACATTTTATTGGAATCTTCCTGAAAAAAGCAGGAACGATGGGGGAAATTAGAGGACAGCAATTGTTCTTGAAAGGTCAATATAAAGTTCAAGTAATAAATCGATTAATTGAAAATTATACAAGATCATACGTTTTATGTAGCATTTGTAATAAACCGGATACTCAAATTCAAAGAGAGGGCAAAAAATTATTTTTAAAATGTACTGCTTGTGGAGCTAGAGAGGAAATTAAAGAAAAATAAGTAAAAAGTTTTAAACGATTAAACAATGAAAGTATACCTCAAAGTTCATACGAAAGAAGACTTTGAAACTATAGCCTGTTGTGATGAAGAATTACTTAATCGAGTTTTTAAAGAGGGAAATTTAAAAATGGAAATTTCTAACCGATTCTTTGGAGGAAAGCTAATAAATCTCGAAGACGCAATTTTGATTTTGAAAAATGCTTCATATTTCAATATAGTTGGAGAAAAAATAATTAAAAAAGCAATTGAGAGTGCTGTTTTATCCAAAGAAGGAGTTAGATTCATAAATGGGATTCCTATGGCTTTAAAGATGATGTTTTAATGCCAAATCGATTTTGTGCGATATGTGGAAAAACCTTAGGAAAAGATGATCCTCATTTTGGAATGTGTCTTGAGTGTTATTTAAAAGAACATCCTTTATTCGAATTACATGATCGTATTTCCTTAAATCTATGCCTTGATTGTGGTAGCTTCTCTAAAAAAGATGTATGGATTGAACCCTTAGAAAACGAGTCATTTTCTATTATAGAACAAGCGATTCAAAGATTTTTACTAAAATCATTTTTAAAGAAAAATAATATTGATTTTTCTATGTCCTATAATGAAAATAGTTTTGTTTACTCATCCAAAGATTTATTAATCTCACTTGAAGTAGTAATTCAAGGCGTTTTAAAGAAGGATTCTAATATAAAACACCAAGAAACAATAATACTAAATTTAAATCATATGTTATGTAAAAATTGCACAAATTTAAGAGGGGGAACATATTTTCTTTCAATTTTTCAATTACGTGTTAAAGATGAAGAACAATTCGATTTAATTAAACAGGTTTTAGATGAAATTAAGGAATTTGTAGAACATGCTTTTAAAAAAGACCATAAACAATATATTTCAAAAATGGAGGATCAAAAGTATGGGGTAGATTTATATCTCAGTACAAATGAATTAATGAACTATCTAATCAAGTTCTTGAAGTCAAAATACAACTTTCTACTAAAGCGAACAAAAAAATTAGTAGGGAGAGACACACAAAGAGGAAAAAACCTCTATAGATTTAAAGCCTTAATAAAATTTTTACCATTAAGCAATAATGACATCATTTTTATTGAAGGTCAAAATTTTAGTGTTGAAAGTATTACAAAAAATAAAGTTATTCTTAGAGGTGAGAATAACACTAAATTGATAAAAGACTATTCTTATTTCTTTAATGAAAAAATAATTAAAAAAAATCTATAGAGGAAAAGTTTTTGGGAGAAAATAACAAGGATACTTTAGAAGAACATGATGATATATTGGACATTGAAATAGATAAAGAATTTGATACAAATATCGATGATATACAAAAAAAAAAAATCGATAATAAAAGAATAAAGAAAATAGATCAATCAAAAAAAAGAGCAACAATAGAATCTGTTTTTGATGAAAGGACTATTTTTACCTTAAGTAAGTTATTAAGAAATGGTCCATTAGAACGCGTAGAAGGGGTTATTTCAGCAGGAAAAGAAGCACATATTTATTTAGCATATGATTTGGATGGAAAGGAAGTTGCTCTCAAAATCTATAAGATTGATAGTAATACTTCAAAATGGATGAGGAATTATATTATCGGAGATCCCAGATTTAAGAAAATACCTCGTAATATTTCAAAAGTTATTTTTTTATGGGCAAGCAAAGAGTTTAAAAATCTTAAACGAGCATATAAAGTCGGTTTAAGTGTTCCAAATCCTAAACATATAAAGGATAATATTTTAATCATGGAGTATATAGGATTTGAATCAATTCCTGCCCCTATCTTAAAAGATATAAAATCACCTAAAGAACCTATAAATCTTATGAATGAAATATTGGTTTTTATAAAAGATTTATACCAGAAAGCTAAATTAGTTCATGGAGATCTTAGCGAGTTTAATATATTGTATCATAATCAAAAACCTATTATAATTGATATTTCTCAAGCTGTGTCTGTTCACCATCCAAAATCTGAAGTATATTTAGTAAGAGATATAAAAAATATTTTTAAATACTTTGAAAAATTAGGAATAGAAACACCAGATCCTAAAGAGTTTTATTATGAAGTTATAAAGACGGATAATTGAAAAATCATCAGGTATAGAAAATTTATAGTATTTATATAATAAAATGAAGATTGGAAAGAATCGAATTGCTGTTCTGATTGGTCGAGATGGAGAAATAAAAAAAGGAATTGAAAATAAATTAGGAGTTAAAATTAATCTAGATAGCGAATCAGGAAATTGCGAGATATTACCAAAACCAGATGATCCAAATTATTTACCATTAAATGTTTTCACAGCTCAAAAAGTAGTTACTGCAGTTAATAGAGGCTTTAATCCAATTAAAGCTTTGAAATTATTAGAAGATAACTACGAGATTGAGATATTTAATTTATTAAAAATAATTGGAAAATCGGATAAAAGAATTAAACGTGTAAAAGGACGAATTATTGGAAGAAATGGAGAAATGAGAAAGGCAATTGAAAGATTTGCTGAAAGTTTTATTTCTGTGTATGGAAAAACAGTTTCTATTATCGCAGATTACGATAATTTACAAATTGCTAGAAAAGCAGTAAGTATGTTAATAAATGGAATTCCTCATCATGTAGTTCTAAAATTTTTAGAAAATAAATACAATGAAAAGAAAAAAGAACAATTCAGACAAATGTATAAACCTGAATTTTAATTATCAATTTAGGAACAAATTTTTATAAAGTTTTGAGACTCCTTTTATTAGGTCTTTTCCATATATAACATCTTTTAATTCCTCTAGTAAATCATTTATATTATCAATATTTTCAATAGAATATAATTCTTCAAATTCTTCTTTTTGGAAATCTTTAAGAGAGACTTCAAAACTTTTAATTAAATATGTGTTTGCTTTATAAGATTTAAAAATTGTAATAAATCGAGGATAAGCATTCTTTTCTCTTAAGAAAATCGCCCAGCCATCAAAAAAAAATTCGATTTTATGATCAAAGATATTTTTCCATTTCTGAATTTTATTTATTATTTCATTTATTTCTGTTTGAATCTCAGGTGAAAACTTATTTTTCATATAACATAGTATATAAAGAATTATAAAAAGTAAGACTAAAAAACGTCTTAATCAAAGGTAATTTCCCCAATATTAAAAATATCATCAGATAACCCTAATTTTGAAGTTTTATTAGGTTTAGAATTATAAAGAGTTTGATTTAACGAATACCCACTACCAAAAATTTGAGGAGATTTTATACCAGTTATTAAGAGCATAACTCTTAAAAGGCCATCAAATTCGTCTGAAACTCGAGCACCCCAAATTACCATTGAATCGTTCATATCCATTTTTTCTGAAATGTTTTTAGCTACTGAATTTGCTTCTGCTAATGTCATGTCATTTCCTCCACAAATATGGATTAAAGCTCCCTTTGCACCATCGATACTTACATCTAATAATGGAGTGTTAAGCGCATCATTAATAGCATCCTCAACCCGATTTTCTTTTCCACTAGATTCACCAACACCCACAATTGCTACACCTCCAGTACTTAGAATAGTTCTAACATCAGCAAAATCCAAGTTAATTAGAGAAGGTAAAGAAATTGTTTCTGTGATTCCCTTAACCATAGTAGCTAATACTTCATCTGCTACACTAAAAGCTTCTATAATCGGTAAATTGGGGGCGATTTCTAGCAATCTATTGTTATCTATTACTACTAATGTATCTACATAACGTTTTAATTGATTTAAACCCATTTTAGCTTTATCAATGCGTCCAATTTCTGTAGCAAATGGTAATGTCACTACACCGACTACGATTGCGCCTTCCAATTTTGCTATTTCAGCAATGATTGGAGCACTTCCTGTTCCTGTTCCTCCACCCTCTCCACATGTAATAAAGACTAAGTTTGATTCTCTCAAAATTTTAGTCAAATCCTCACGAGATTCTTCAGCTGCAGCTCTACCGATTTCTGGGTTTCCCCCAGCTCCAAGACCTTTCGTTAAATTTTTCCCAATTAGTATTTTAATATGAGATTCAACACTATCTAAATGTTGACAATCTGTGTTAATAGCTACACATTTAGCTCCCCTTATACCAATTTTCATTAATCTATTAATTGTATTATTTCCGGCACCACCGCATCCAAATATTTTAATATTAGCATAACCAAAGTTTTCTACCTGTGGTCGAATTATTTCTCTTTTGCGTGCGTTTTTTATAAATGATTCCATATTTATCAAATTTTAATATAATTTGCAAAAAGAATCATTATGAAAAAATTAGAATTAATGTAATATCGAAATATTATATAACAATAAAGCTTTGAATTCGATTTGAATTTAATTTAATGAAAAGTCTCTGTTAATTTTCGGATCGAAGATTTTCTTATAACCATTATCATTAACAAGAAGAATTTTTGGCAATAAATATGGAAATCTGTTTGAAAACGTAAGACAATAGGCTCCTGTATTTGTTACTAAAACCTTATCTCCTCTTCTTAAGTTTTCAGTGAAAAAATAGTTTTTTGCTAATACATCTTGATCCGTAGGTATTATCCCCGCAATTGAAGTTTTATATTTATGTGGTTCATCAATTTGAGAAGCATTATAAAACCTTAGAGAACCTCTAGCAAATTTCGGACAAATGTGATTTCCAATATTTAAAAATATCCATCTATCTTCACTGACTTTTATAATTTTTGAAATAAATAATCCCGCATCTCCTATGAAATACCTTCCAGGTTCAAAATAAATATTTTTATAGTTAATTTCCAATTGTTTTAGTTCCACCTTAATTTTTCTAGCAATATTTCTTAATTGATCTTGTGGCATAACAATAGCCTCTGGAAAGCCACCTCCAAGATTGATATTATCAATTCTTATACCAAATTTTGATAATAGCTTTAAATTATATGCTAATGCCTTAATATTTGCTTTAAATTGTCTGAAATCGTTCATTTGAGTACTATAATGGGAGAGTATTGATTTTATCTTAATATTTTGATAACTATTAAGTATTTCTTTAATGTGTGAATTTTTATTTTCATCAAATTGAATACCTAATTTGCTTTTATATTTCTGAGAATTAACTCTGATACAAACATCTTGAACATAGTTAAATTTCTTGGCAATTAAATTTATTTTTTTTAGATCATCTAAGTCATAGATTATAATTTCTTTTACTCGGTTTTTCACACATGATTCGATTAGTTCTTTTGATAAATAAGGTCCACCCACTATAATTTTATTAGAAGGGAACCCGAGTTTTAATGCTAATTTCAGCTCTGGTAATCCTATAATTTCTGCTCCAATTCCTTCAGAAAGTACAATTTTACATATTTCTGAAAGAAAATTAGCTTTAAATGAATAAAAACATTGGAAATTTTCAAATTCAGAGCGAAATACATTAAGAAATGTTTTTATATTAGTTCTAATTCTATTTTCCAAAAAAATTAGTAATGGCGTTTTAAATCCATCAAATATTTCATCAAGATGTACTTTATCAATAAAAATCTTACCACCTTCTTTTTGTAAAAGTGGATTTCCAGAAATATTTTTCATAACATAATCATTTTTTTCGTATTATTAAATTTTGGTAGGTATAATGTGTCTTTTTAGCAACAATATCCCATGTGTATTTTTGAGATACCTTTAATTGTCCAGCTGAACCTAATTTTTTCCTTAACCTCTTATTATTTAGAAGACTGATAACTTTTTGAGCAATATCTTCAGGTTTATCAAATTCAACAAGCAATCCATCAATATTCTCTCTGATTACTTCTGGAGTCGCACCTATTCTTGCTCCAATAACTGGTTTTCCCGCAGACCAAGCTTCAAGAAATGAAATTCCAAATGCATCACTCCGACTTGGCATTAAATAAAGATCTGCTTCTTTAAATGCTGCTAATTTTTTTCTGTCAAAGTAACCTGTCATATTATCAGGAGTGAAATTGATGATTCTTGCATTTTCAAGTTTATGAATTTTTGATAACTCTTGATTGAAAGCAATTGTTGATGGTCCAATAAATACAAAATAGACTTTTTTTATTTTTTTAAGAATATAGGGGATTGATTTTAGAATTGATAGAGCTCCTTTTTCAAAATTTTTATATCCACAGAATAATATTAATTTGAATTTCTTTTCATTTTTATTAAAAAATTTCTCCTTAAATGAATAATTAGATGAAGATTTTTTATTATTATTTTCAAACTTTTTATAATCTACACCCATTGGAATAACTTTAATTTTTCCCGGTTGAATTTTGCATTTTTTAACTAAAAATTCTTTCTCAAGATTAGTACAGGCAATCAATAAATCAAATTTATTTAAGACCTCAATTAACTTAAAATCCGTATATCGAGGATTCGAAAAATGGAAAAATGGAGTGCAAATTGTTGGTTTTTTTATTAAATTTCCAAAAATTAAACCAATAACACAATTAAAATAAGGAAAAAAAGTCGTGTGAATTAAATCGTAATTCAAATTTTTTTTTTTTAATAAATAATCTAATAAATTTCCTAAATAAGGACCATTTCTTAAAAATTTTTCAAGAGTGTCATCATGGAGATTTAATGTTTTATATGCGGGGATTACTTTCAACTTTTTCAGAATCTCTTGATTTGAGATGTTATAATTCACTATAAATCGATTTACCTTCAAATTGTTTACTTCATTAAAATATTTGTTATCGGGAGTTATTATTTTACCTGATGTATCTCTTAAAGCTTTAAAGTCAATAGCATTAGATGTGTAAATATCTATTTTATAGTTATTTTTTTTGGTTAATAGCTCTGCCATCCGTTGAAAATAAAATTCAGCGCCAGAGATTGAAGGAAAATACCTAGTTGGAAGATATAAAATAGTGTTCAAAGAGTTAATAATCCTTTTATTTATAAATAATAATTAACAAGCTTTTGAATTTTTTGCTTTCTTCCTATTTACTTCCGTTTCTATAACTTTAGTAATTTTATTTCTAATCTCCTCTTTGTTATTCTCATAAACTGTTTTAGCTATCCGGAAGGAAATTACTTTGCTCTCATCGTCTCCAAATTTTTTTTTTCGATGTCCACGCTCTTTTACTTTTTTACTCTTTTTTATTTCCGACATTTTATATTCTCTTTTTTATTTCATATTTATTCGTCTTAGGCTTTATAGAAAAGAGTATGCATTTATTGCATAAAAGTAATTTTCCCATTTCACACTTAAAACATTCTTTAATGGTGGTTTTATTTTTAGAAAGGATACACATAAATTCGGTTTTTGAAGTCTTTTTTATACCTTTATAAACAAGGAAATTTCGTACTTCGCTTAGATCATTTTCGAAATCTGTTTCAAATCCCTGTTCTTTTGCCATTTTTTGTTCTTGTTCAATTTCGCAAATTGGTTGTTTTAAAAATTTCTCAAACTTTTCATCATTTTTATTCTTAAAATAATGGTTTAATGTATCTAAAAAACATTTATAGTGTTGAAAATGGAAAAATAATAGAGTAGGTGGCACTGTATTGATTTCTATAATTACATGGATTTTATTGGAATCAACATATTCATTGCATATCGAACAAATACGCTTTTTATTTTTGATTTCAAAAAGTCTTAACATAATTCATTTTTTTTTCTTTCGTATTACAATTCACTTTTTTTTCAAATATAAAAAGTACTAACAATTTCAATACTAATACAAATATTTTTTTTTATTACTGATAATAATATATTTAACAGTAGCAAATCGATACAATGTCAAAAGATTTATTAATTCAAGTTTTCATAAAGGCCAAGAAAAAGAAACTAATAGATGAAGAATTCATTTCCTTTTTAGATACAATTTTTCCCGGTAGATCTACAAATGTTATTGATGTATTAAAAAGAGGAATTATAAAATATATTTATACACCTTCAAATAGAACAGTTTGGGCGGCGAAAGGTGAAAATCAAGAGCATTTGATTTATCCAAAATTGTATTGTTCATGTCAAGATTTTTATAAGAATGTTGTTATAAAGAGAAATCATAATTTTTGTAAACATATATTAGCTCAGATAATTAGTGAAGCTTTAAATAAATTTCAAATTATAAACTTAGAAGACCATAAATTTAAGGAGTTACTCCGAGATTTAAAGCTTAAAATATAAAACTTCTTCTCTAATTATTTAACTGAAATATTTTCTCTATTCCAATTTTGTAAATACTTATTAAATTCTTCCAAACTTATCTGACGGGGTATATTTATTTTTTTTAATGTTTCTAGCTTCCTTATTTTAAATATTAATTTTTTATTTTTTCTATAAAAATTTTCAGCCTTTGGATATTCTTCTTTAAAAATCTCTTTCAATTGTTCTAGATCTATGTTCT
>Ga0209977_10001583_pt1 | contig 10053 bp, 14 predicted proteins | sample SumtaG_2_FD_183113 | JGI IMG/M metagenome (GOLD analysis project Ga0209977, IMG submission 183113) | Deep subsurface microbial communities from Indian Ocean to uncover new lineages of life (NeLLi) - Sumatra_00607 metaG (SPAdes) (version 2) | ecosystem: Environmental > Aquatic > Marine > Oceanic... | reverse complement strand
ATGAGCATAATAGGAACTAAAAGAACAGGACATGAACGCATTATTCCTGACTCTGGCTACATTGAGATAAACTACACTTTATCTGTGCGATATACTGGCTCGAAAAATCTCAACGAAGCCAGACGATTCTTTGAAACTGAGCTTTTGAATAAACACATAAGCTCAGGCGATTGTCAATTTATAATCGCTGATTTAGCAGAGGTATGACATGAAATTTGAAGAGAGATACGAAGACGATTTTACATTTTCAGAGATCGCAGAAAAAGGCACGGATCAAAAACGAATGAAGATAATTGCCACTGTCCAGGAAGCAGATCGGATCAACAAAAATGGCAGAATGTATCCACGTGCAGTTCTGGACTCCGCAGCTAAAGCGTTCCAGTCCAAGCTGGGACAAAAAAGGGCTTATGGACAGGTGGATCATCCGCTGCTAAAACAGCAACTGCGAGATACATCGCACATTATTTCAAAGCTATTTTGGGACTCTAAAAATGATAAAAAGCTGAACGCTGAGATGATAATTTTGGCCACTCCCAGCGGACAGGTGCTGAAAGAATTGGTATTAGCTGGCGGTCGTCCTGGCTTGTCTTCACGTGGACAGGGCATAGGAAAGAAAGAGAAAATCAATGGGCAGGAAGCAGAGGTTATTCAAAACGGATTCAAATTTTCAGGATTCGACTTTGTCATTGATCCGTCCGTGAAAAGTGCAAAGATACGAAAAATCTATGAAAGCGCAGATGGAGAAAACATAGAACTGTTAGAGCGAGTCCATAAGAAGCTGCAATCAGCAGCAGGGATAAAACTGGAGGACGTAAGAAGCGATAAAGACCCAAGCCATTTACATCGAAAATTACAAGCACTCGCAGGGATCAAGAAATAAATGCCAGTAATACGAGGAGCTTGTTTGAGGAAAAATCAAGATTTATGGTGGCTAGAAACTATAAACATCAAAGTCGGCATTATTAAGGTCATCAATGAGGCTGCGCAAACGATCACGGTTAAAACTAACGAGGGCGATAGAATTATAAATCCTAAAGACATGCTCATTTTTAGCAGTCCCACTAATAAAATCACTCCAGGCTAAAATACCCAATGCTGGGCCCTGCGGACAGGGGAGAACGTTCCCCTACGGCGATCCTGTGAGGTCGTTTTACCCTGGGACTCAGAAAATACCCTGGAAGCTGAAATAAGGACTTGACAGCCATTTTTAGAGTGCGATATATTTAATGTCTAACTTACCGGTGAGGGTTCTTTTAACTCACCTAAAATTTCATTCATTCAATCCGGGAACCCTCACGAACGAAATGGCACGAGCCTTCATATAAATTTTACCAGGGCAACCTGGCCGGTAAGTTAGATCTTTGACGAGAGGATTGAATGAATGCAAAAATACATACAACCTAAACAGTCTCAAAGTCTATCCAGACGCAGCTGCATAAGCCTGGAACATTATTTATACAGGGGCTTTTCTGTGATCCCTCTTAGAAACGACTCGAAAATTTCTCCATTGAATTGGGGAGTTTATCAGCGCAGGAAAGCCGATCGGCAAGAGATCAATTCCTGGCTCGAAAGATATGGGAATTTCAACACTGGAATAGTTACGGGAGATATTTCAAAGCTGGCTGTTATGGATGTTGACGATCCAGGACTTTTGCCAGAAATCTTCCTGAAATGTCCGGAGGCTAAAGAAACGGCAAGAGTCAGGACTCCCAGGTGCTTCCATTTTTATTTCAGGAATGAAAGATCATTCCGATCCAGGGCAAACTTTTTAAACATTCCAGGACTTGAATTGAAAGCTAATGGCAGTTATGTAGTCGCTCCGTTTTCTCAGATCGAAGAGAAGCACTATTCTTTTGAAATTTCTCTGGATCATATTCTGCCATTCCCCCAACGTTTTGTCATCGAAAAGAGGGCGGAGGAAGCAGTAGAATATCCCCATTTTCATGGAGGAGACCGCTTCTGTATCAAACAAATTCTAAACGCAGCCATTGAACAAGGATCGAGGGAGATCGCTCTTTTCACGCTGTATCAGCTGTTATTAAAGAGGAACCTAAAAGCCTATGCTCAGAGGATCGTCAGACTCAAAAACGAAAACTTAAATGATCCACTATCACAAGCTGAGTTAGAGGGCAAGGTCTTTCATAACAAGTTTTATGATAACCTGTCCTGCGCTTATGTTTTAAGAAATCTTAATTTTATCGAGTGCAAGGGCTGTGTTTATAGCATAAGAAGAGGTGAGAAAATGGACAAAATCCTTCATCTTGAAATGTTTGATAAAATGCTAAAGATGAGTCCAGCAGAAGCTAAAATCCTGATCTGTTTGATCCGTCTTCAAAAGAAAGGCATACCTTCGAACAGGGAACTTGCCAGCCTCGCTAATATGGACAAGAATACAGTCAATGAAGCGATCATTGGATTGAAGAGATCAGGGCTTTATACTCCATAATGACTGAAAATTTCAGTCACTCCACCTCAAGAAACATAGTCAAAAATGGCACATATATACTGGGTTTTTCTTTCTTTGCTTCTTTCTTTCTTTTATTTTGAGGCTCCCTTCCTGTTTTTCTGCGAGTTCCCGCAAAAATACATGCGTCTCTCAGATCATCTCACCTTTTGAGATGAGATAAAAATCACCTCTCTTTCCCCTTGACAAAAACCCCTTCTAACCTTATATATATATATAGAGGTATAATATAAACATGAAAGAACTCATGGAATTTAAGGAAAGATCAGGCTGGAGCTATCAGAAGATCGCTAATCTTATGGGCGTGAATACACAGTCAGTTATAAACTGGATCAGAGGAAAAACAGAGCCGTCTTGTATGGCACGTGAGAAAATTCAACGCTTCTTGAATGACTATTCCTATAAAGAGCCTGAAAAACCCTAACCTTATGGTATTCAGACGCTTTAGATCGTTTGTCTATGATCATCTGAGAGCGTTGTTTTTTCAGATGAGGTGAAAATGTTTGAAAGTCTCTTCCTGATATTCGTCCTTTTTGTCTGCCTTCTTGGATTAGTGGAGGCAATTGAAAAAGAAGGGAGGTGAAAAATTGATTGAGAAAAAAAGAGGGCCGGCGACCCGGAAGCCGAACGGCCCACAACGAATGACTCGCATCAAACGTCGGCTCAACTTTAAGTCAATGAGAGTTAGAAATCAACAGGTAATTCTGCAATTCAGCAGAGAATATCGGAGCCTGAGCTTCGACCAGTGCGATTCGATTCTGCTTTTTATTAGCTGGCTACAAAATAACAAATTTATCATAAGGAGGAAAAAATGAATCTAAAGAGAAATCGTTTAATCTGTGGCGATAATTTAAAAGCCCTTGAGGACCTTAAGAAGCAGGGGAACGAAGTGGACCTAATCTATCTGGACCCGCCCTTCTTTAGTAACAAACAGTATGAAGTAGTTTGGGGAGACGAAGCGGAAGTGAGGAGCTTTAAAGATCGTTGGGCAGGGGGAATAAACGTCTATATCGAATGGATGAAAGAACGAGTGATCAAGATGTATGAATTGTTAAAGGACAACGGCTCTTTTTATCTTCACTGCGATCGGCATGCAAGCCATTATTTAAAAGTGATGTTAGATGAGATCTTTGGGCATCGTAATTTCAGAAATGAGATAGTGTGGCGCATAGGATGGGTCTCGGGATACAAGACACAGAAAAAAGGCTGGATCAGAAATCACGACATACTTTTTTATTACACCAAGTCGAATGATTTTGTCTTTAATAAAGAATACATCCCTTATCCCGATGGCTATAAAAGAAGAGACGGATCAGAACCTAAAGGCAAGGGCATTCCGATAGAGGATACCTGGAATTGCAACCGTGCAGACATCTTAGATTCCATAATGATAAAAAGTTTTTCAAGAGAAAAGATGGGTTATCCTACTCAAAAACCGGAAGCACTATTAGAGAGAATAATTAAAGCCTCTTCAAATAAAGGTGATATCGTTCTTGATCCTTTCTGCGGTTGTGGAACTGCTATGGTAGCGGCACGGAAATTAGAGCGCAGATGGGTAGGAATTGATATCTCTCCTACAGCTTTGACTGTTATTGAAAGAAGGCTGGCAAAATACGGAATCAGAAAAGATAAGGATTTTGATGTTATCGGGATGCCAACCACTCTCTCAGAGTTAAGGGCACTAGAGCCTTTTGAATTTCAGAATTGGGTAGTAAATGAGATGAAGGCCAAGCATAGCAAAAGGCTAGTTGCAGATATGGGGCTCAACGGTTACTACGATAAGACGATCTTCACAGATGACGCAGGAATCCAGGTGAAGCAATCCGAGAAGGTTGGGAGGATTGTGATTGATAATTTTGAGACTGCATTAAGAAGGCGCAAATATCAAAAAGGTTTTATAGTTGCCTTCAGTTTCACAAAGGGCTCCTATGAAGAAGTGGCAAGAGTGAAAGGCAAAGGGTTAGTTATTAAACTGATAAAAGTGGAAGATTTACTCTTAGGCAAGATCAAGATATTTGGAGGAGAAAATGAAAGAGAGCGAGTCCCTCGCAAAGAATCTTAAAAGGTTCAGGCGTTCTAAAGAGTTGACACAAAAACAGCTGGCGGATCGAGTGGGGCTATCACAGGACAGCATCTCGAAAATTGAGCTGGGCAAATATGAGAATCCCGGCCTGAAATATCTGACCTTGATTTGCAGGGAATTGGATGTCGCCATTGAAGAGCTGCTAATGGAGAATCCGCAAACGCTGAAAATCGAGATAGTGGCCTCCGACAAAAACATCGGGATGGTAAAGGCTTTTATCCAGGCGTTCAAGAATCTTAATCTTGTTATGGGAGGTGAGAAAAAATGAAAGATGAGTTTAAATTCCCGGAACATTTAATTGGAATTTTAAATGAGAGAGTTCGTATGGAAGCCGTTGTAGCGGCCTTTGCCAACGCACGATCCCAAGTACCTGTATTTATAATGAGACTCAATGAGCTTATTGAAGCCAAGGAGAAAGTGGAAGACCTGAAACTTCCCAAGGTTGAAGTCCCATCACCCGAATTGATGGACTGGATGTGGCGGGCTTTTGTCAATACAGCTTTTGTACACCTGAAAAGGACGCTGTCGATATCGTCCGAAGAGGTTGATGAGATGATAGAATTGGCCGCCGAGATGGCAGAATGGAAAGACGAATTACAAAGCAAAAAAGGTAATTAGGAGGTGATAAATAATGGCAACAATAAAGGAGATTAGAAAAGAACTGACAGAATTAAGGAAATTCCTTGCCAGTCAAAAAGCAGGATTGGCAAGAAGCAATGCCGACAAAGAGTGGCGCAAATACGCCATAGAGACATCGGACAAAGTAAGAGGGAAAGTCATTAAGGTCATTGAAATGCTGGACGCTCTGACAAGTTAAGAATGAGTGAGAAAAAGAAGAGAATCTTTGAAAGCGATGAAGTAACAATGTGGACAGTAGAAGGGACAAGCAAGGAAGACGCTTTAAAAGATATTTCCCCTGTCTGTGTCATTGATGAAGACAACCTGCTCTATCTCTATGTTGCTGGGCAGGCACATTCGAAGTTATTCCCAGTCGAAGTGTTTAAGCTCTTTGTCATGAGGAAAGTTTCAACAAAAGAGTTCCACGCAAAGTTTGTAATTCAGCATCACATACCTGATGACTCTCCGAGAGGGGCCCCACCTCTCAAAGAGGTTCGTTCAGTGGGATGCGGGGACGACCCAGACCCAAAAGCGTCAGCCCTTAGCTTGTTTGAGGAACTGAAAAGCGAAGGTATAGTAGTTGGTCGTATTACAGTGAAAGACCTCTCAAAGTGCAATTCAATGGAAGATATGATGAAGGCTTGGGGCGCACCAAGATCAGTCTTTCCAAAGAAGAGGGGAAAGAAAAAATGAAGGTAGATAAACATGCAGATTTATTGTTTAGAGGCAGAGAAATAGAACAGGATCACAGCTAAAAGCAGAACAGGATAGGCAGCTTCTTTATTATTTATGGTTCCAAGAAACAATTCCGCAACCTCTGGAAGCAAAGGCAGGCAATCTCTGGCAATACTCACAGCAAAATAGCCCGACCCAGGGATTGTGAATCCCTGGGACACCCCATTGCCCACCCCATATAAATAGGGTCGCCATATGGGGAATGTGTCCAAATGGTGACCTTTTATTCTCGATTTGCCTATGAGAAAACGTCTCCTACCCCATATATCATCTTTTTGAAAGAAACGTCTTTGAAATAACAGCCTATCACACTTGAATTGTCATTGAAATTGTGCATTATGAGACATTAAGAAGCTATTTTTGAGGTGAATTATATGGACAGATTAGAACAGAAACTCAGTCGGGGACAGCCTAAAATGATTCATGGGGGCTATTCGTTCATTGCCACTGGGAAACTACCCAAGCACAGGGCTTATTTGCTTCGTTATCTGAGTAATTGCCGTGCTGGTCTGATCCATGACCTGGGCGATGAGGATAATTTATCCACAGCACAGCTGATATTGATAGATCGAGTCGTATCCAAACTTGGGCTTATTCGTTGCGTAGAGGAGCATACAAGGGAGAACGGAGCTATCATAGGCAAAGAGTTAGCACCTATCCTGAAAGCGTCTTATCTTGCCTACAGCAACAGCCTGAGACTCGATCTTTTAGCTTTGGGGATTGACCGGAATGACATAGGAAAAGAGATGACACCCGAGGCCCAGGCTGTTCTAATCAAAGCCGATCTCAGAGAGAAAGAATGAGACAGGAGCAGTTAAATTTACTAGAGGCTCTATCGTCATCGAGGGGCTTAGGAACGTATTTCACGGATAAGTCCACATGGTGGCCGTGGTTTGTCTTTATCAAGGCTCTGATCGGACAGGGAACTCTCTCAGCCAGGGAAAAGACGTTGCTCAAGGACTGCACTGGCCTAGATGCACCTCCAACGAAGCGGATAAGGGAAGCCTTTTTAATTTGTGGACGTAGATCAGGAAAATCGACTTTCTGTGCTTTGCTGGCCGTGTTCTATGCTGTATGGGGAGAATGGAAGCGATACATTTCACTAGGAGAACGTCCGAAGGTTTTTGTCGTGGCCGTGAACATGGATCAGTCGAAAATCATCTTGAATTATGTCAAGGCCATTCTGAGTTTGACTCCGTTTCTCAGGTCTATGGTAAAGAAAGAGCTAGCGGATTCCATTGAACTCAAGAATGGAACTGAGATCGTAGTTAAGCCGGCAAGTTGGAGATCGAGCCGGGGATTCACATGCGGATTATTACTTTTAGAGGAATTAGCATTTTTTCGCTATGAATCGGACTCATCTCTCCGGGATCGGGAAATTTACACGGCTATCAAACCCGGAATGATAAACATTAGGAATTCTCTAATCATCGGAATTTCAACGCCATTTTCACGGCAAGGTTTATTATTTCAAAAATTCAAAAAGCACTATGGGAAAGATGACAGAGTTTTGATCTGGCAAGCTGCCACGTGGACTATGAACCCGAATCTGACTGAAAGAGAACTCAGGGAAGAGGAGCTTGAAGCACTAGGGATCGCTGAATTTAATGCAGAATACGGAGCAAGATTCCGTGAAGATATCGAAGGATATCTCCCTCTTCAAATAATTGAGAGAGCTATTATCAAAGGTCAAACCATAGTCCCGGCACAGAAAGATCTTTTTTACCATGCGTTCTGTGATAGCTCCGAAGGACTACATCATGGAGGCGATTCGATGACGCTGGCCGTCGTCCATAAGGAAAGAGAAAAAGTCATTCTGGATGCGGTTCTGGAAGCTATTCCGCCGTTCGATCCCGGCGTTGTGATCCAGGACATCGTCGAACTTTCAAAGCAATACAAGATAAGGACGATCACTCAGGATCGGCACGCCGTCGCTTGGATTGCTAACGATTTTAAGCCTCACGGAATCGAGGTTGAGATCAGTGATAAAACTAAGTCCCAGATTTACGAGCATTTTGCCGTGGCCATGAATAAGAATCAGGTTGAACTCCTTGATAATCGAAGGTTGAAAGATCAGGTCATAAATCTCCAGCGATTTTTGAGACCCGGAGGCATGGTAAAGATCGATCATATCTCAGGCCAGCATGATGACATTATAAATGCAGTTGCCGGAGCTGTTACGCTAGCCGTTCTAGCGGAAGATGAGAGGCCGTTTTCGGCCAGCATTTTGGAAGCCATTAACGAGCCGGAAGGATCAAAGTTTGACAAGCTATCCGAAGCGGATCAAGAACAGGTGCGAGTATTTCAGAAAAATAGCTGGCTGTTAGACGACGTGAAAAAAGAAAAAGAGGATGACGATTTTGAGCAAACAGATGAGGAATTATTTGCAGAACTGGATGCTGAGAATATGGCAGACATTGAGAGAGAGAACAAAGAGAAACCAGGGAAACGAAGAGTGCGAGCCACTGTCGGGTGCTTTCCACATAACATAGAAGAGGATCAAAGACGGATAAATTTTAGCAAAGGCAAGAGGCGCAGGAGCTGGGCAAAAATCACGAGCTATCCAGTCCGTAAAATTCCACGTGGCTTTGATAGTTTTTTAGACCTGGACGAATGATGAGAACAACTGCCATTTTAGAGGAGCTGGAGTGTTATCACGATATTTCTATTTCAGAGATTGCCTTTATTCTGGGAGTCCATGAAAATATGGTCTGGCGATGGAACCAGCACATGCAAGAGCCGACCCCACCTAAAAAAGCCATGTTAGAAAGATTATTAAAACGTCTGAATAACTCACATAGAAATCCCTGAAACTATTTTTAGAAACCTCTTGACTAGTAAGTAAATGTCACGACAATAAGAGGTAGCCTATGAATGAAATAATTGACGAACTGAAAAAAATCCGTGAGGAATATCAGATAACTATGTTTGAAATTTCTCAGGGATGCCAGGTCAAAGAGCGCAGCGTGCAAAGGTGGCTGACCAACGGCAACAGCAGCAAACCGCAGCCAGCGCATTTTTCAAAGATCAAGAAATTCATTGTAGAAACACGGACAAAATTTAGAGTAGAGGAGCAAGCGGAGATCATAAAATACAAAGAGCCTGTGCTGGCAGAAATTAACAGCGGACAACACGACTTTATTCCACGTCCTGAAACACCTGGCAAGTTTGCGCCAGGAGTTTGTTCGACTGGACTGCTTCGAAGATCAATATCTTTATGGCGACTAAAAGAGATCACACAGGATCAAGCAAACGAGGTGATCTTATTAAAAGTGCTGCAAGAGTTAGCGCAGGAAGGACGGATAAAACTCATTCATCTTGCCGTTGCTCGGTCTTTGTCATCCGATGACGTTAACTTTAAGTTTGAGTTAGGATCGGCAACGAGGGATATTTATAAAAACTCAGTGGAAGCGATCCGACTCTATCGAAGCAAGCCACTATCAAAAGAGCAGAGAGAGAGCAAAGAGATCATTCTAAACATCCAGGACAGGATAGATTATCTACGAGCAGATAAGAGAAAATTCTTTGATTCAAGGCATGGCGTAAGCAAAGAAGGCGAGATCGAAAAGGAAATGCTGCGAGAAGACAGGCAAGCTGAATTAGAACAAAGAGAAGCTGCTCTTAGGACTGCGAGAGGCATAGAAAAACTGGCTAAGGACAAGGAGTAATAAACATGGGGATATTTTTCAAACATTCAGGAGATGAGGATTTTGAAGAGAAACGCATTTCAAATAATACCAAAGCCCCACTGATTGTGTATGACGAGCGCAACATGGAGGCTGTCCATATTCCTCCAGGTCAATCAAAAATCATTCTCAAAAGAATTCCAGTTAGACTGCCGAGAAAAATCGAGATTATTAGAGGCAACTATGAAGGGTGAAAAAAGCAAAGATTTTTCTGTTTCTAACTCTTTCTTCTTTGTTTTTCATCCACGTATATTGACCTTCTTTGTAGTAGGTCGAAACTGCTAACCGCAGGCGCAGCTCCTCTGGCTGCGTCTGCACTCTATCTAAAATGAGGTGAACCATGAGCATAATAGGAACTAAAAGAACAGGACATGAACGCATTATTCCTGACTCTGGCTACATTGAGATAAACTACACTTTATCTGTGCGATATACTGGCTCGAAAAATCTCAACGAAGCCAGACGAT
>Ga0209977_10001582_pt1 | contig 10055 bp, 5 predicted proteins | sample SumtaG_2_FD_183113 | JGI IMG/M metagenome (GOLD analysis project Ga0209977, IMG submission 183113) | Deep subsurface microbial communities from Indian Ocean to uncover new lineages of life (NeLLi) - Sumatra_00607 metaG (SPAdes) (version 2) | ecosystem: Environmental > Aquatic > Marine > Oceanic... | reverse complement strand
ATTGTGGAAGCATTTCCGTTATATTCTTAAATGAGTAGTGCGCCTGTAGCTCAGTATGGATAGAGCGAGGGATTCCTAATCCCTAGGTCGCAGGTTCGAATCCTGCCAGGCGTGCCAGCTTTTCCCTGAAAAATCAATAATTTAGAGGAATTCTAAATTCAACAGGATTCCTCTATTTTCCATCATTTTCAATCCCAATATGGCACAAATGTGGCGCAGAATAAATTTCAAGGGGGGTATGGGGATTTTTGCTTCGACATCTCTCTATTTACCACCAACCCCTACTCACCTAATACAGAAAAATCTCTAAAAAGCCCTCGCCTCTTTTCCTGAATAACTTAATAATTTGCTTCCTAACTTCTATAGATCAAACCTATCTAGGACAGCTTTAATAATAGTGACTTGCCCCCTTATTTTCCATGCCATTATCTCCCTTAAAAATTATGTTTTAAGCCCAGCCACCCTCTTCCTCGCATCCTTCTCCATACCTGTAAGAATCACTCGGCTTAAACTATCAGGGATCTGAGCATTCTGCCATTTAGGATTTGGAGGGGCTTCTGATTTGTGCTTCATAGCTATACTTAAAGGAGTATCTCCCTCAAACGGCAATTGCCCTGTAACCATCTCATAAAGAATCACACCTAAAGAATAGAGGTCAGAACGATGATCTACTTCTTTTGCCTCAGCCTGCTCCGGCGACATGTATTCTGGAGTCCCGATCATCACTCCAACACCTGTTATTCCTTTTGCCTTGAGGGATCGTGCAATGCCAAAATCCATAATCCGTGCATTCCCTTCTTTGTCAATCATGATATTCTGGGGCTTTAAATCTCTATGAACAACTCCTAATCGGTGAGCCTCTTCCAGTCCTTCACACACCTGTTTGGCTATGAAAATAGCCTTTCCCGTACTCAAAGGTCCCATCCTGATAATGGAACTCTTTAAATCTTCTGCAGGCACATATTCCATAGTGATGTAATATCTGCCTTCCTCTTTATTCAGGTCATACATCCGACAGACATTCCTATGGCTGATCTTCCGGGCAAATCTCAATTCGTTCTGGAAACGCTCTATGGTCTTTTTATCCGCAGCAATCTCAGGCCTTAAAAGCTTGAGGGTAACTTTCTCTTTTATCTCTGTATCTTGAGTCTTATAGACTTTACCCATGCCACCTGTGCCAAGTTCCTCAATAATCTGGTATCTTCCTGCAAAGGTGGAGCCAGTGGTCAGTTCTTCTTTAGGAGTTTCAAGAGTCTCTGTGAGAGGAGCGGAGATTTCTTCGGCAGGAGGCAACTGGGTCCCGCACTCGCCACAAAAGCGCTGAGTATCAGGATTATCGAAATGACATTTAGGGCATTTGATGGCCATTGCTTACCCCTTATCTTACTGATAAAAGAATATCAAGGAAGGTGGGATGTGTCAAATCGAACGCACTAGATGAACAAAACACAAATTGTGACCAAATTATGACTGCTTGAGATATACTTTCGTATAATTTGGTATGCCTATATATACCTAGGTATAATTTGTAAATTGCTGATGGAATAGTGTTTTCATTTACTTATATCAGTTTCAGATTTGCGTTTATATGTCTCTATGATTTCTTGCAGGATAACCTTATCTTTTTTATTTAGGGAAGAGGAGCTGATTTTTTCTTCTGGTAAATAGTTCATCAGTCCGGCGAACAACATTAATGCTCTTTTCCTATCTCCTTGAAGATAAGTGCTTAGCAGCAGATAAGCTCCTGCTTCTCCTAACAAATTCTTGTCAATTCGGATGTTCTCGGTCACTTCGAAAATCTTTACAAAATTTTTCTCAGCATCTTTATATTTCCGTTCTTTATAATATGTTATCCCCAGGAGATAATACCCTTTAACCTCAGCAGGATTTTTCTTGATCAACTTATTCAGTATCTTCTTTCCAGCTCTTAAATTATTGTACTTTCTGTAGAGCTCAAATAACTCAAAATAGAGCGCAGTATTCTGTGTGTCAGATTTTATCTTCATTTCTAGTGCTTTAATAAGCGCTAGTTCTTCAGTCCCTTCTTTTTGAATTCTTATACGCTTGAAATAATTCACTAATTCCTGAAACTCTGACAACGCTGATTTTGCTATCTCTAAGCTTGTAAATTCTTCGTTTCCCATTAGATTCTCAGCATCTTTCAGGTGTTTCTCAGATTTTTCTATATTTTCTAGATAATAATGAGATATGCTGAGATAAATATAGGCCTTTACTCTAAGTTTTCTTTCCCCAAGGGGTCCAAAAATGGCAATTTCCAATTCTCTTATAGCATCCTTGTAATTTCTGGCAAGGAATGACTTTTCTCCTTTACGCAAAAGATCTAGATAAAAAAGATGTGCTTCCTGCCCATAAAGAATTGCCCCTCCAAAGATCATAAGTCCTATTATTGTTGCAATTGTGCAAATGCTGATTAATCGGAAAGGACACTCTTTTTTCATACTTCTTTCTTGTGCAGGAGGTTCTGTTGTTTTTAGGGATTAAACTATACTTTCTATTTCCTTATCCCGCTCCTCTATTTATACTCCTCAATCTCAAATTTGTCAAAAAAATTTAAACTTGCGTTATCATTTCTTTTTCCATGTTTAAAATGAGCTGACATTTAATATTATGACAAAGCACAGTATCTCAGTTTTACACTCCCTTGACATCCCTTAGATAGAGTAGTTTAATATTTAAGCCCACTAAGTTTGGAAATGATTCTTTTATGGAACAGGAGTGAGATTTTCTCCCGCCATTACAGTACTAACTCTATCAGCCAATTTAACTACACAACTATGCTTTCAGGATAAATTGGACAAAAAAGACTTTCTAGACAACCAGTTCCATATTCAATATTTCGGACAGCACAACCAACAACTTTCTGAACAACAATTTAAAAAATATGATTATCCTAACAGTTAGAGCTTCCTTTCTCTTAAAATTAGCAACAAATGAATCTGTGGGAAAGTACCAGCTGTATAAAACTCAAATAAATAACAAAAGAAAAGAATATATTTTAGGAATGAAGGAGTTTGGCAGTTTAACATTCTCTTTTTTGGATTATTAAAATGGAATTTTTACCAGAGAACGAAGAAGAAATAAATCTTCTAGACTATTGGAGGGTGATTCTAAAGAGAAAAGGAGTGATTTTTATATTTACAAGCGCAGTTCTCTTACTCGTAGGATTCTATACTTTTACTGCCACCCCAAAATACAGAGCCACGGCGACCTTGCTTATAGAGGAAGAGACCTCAAAAATTATGAGCATAGAAGATGAATTCGGTTATGTCCGCCGGCTGTCAGATTTGAGGTTCTTCAACACCCAACTTATACTTCTCGAAAGTGAATCTTTGGCAGAAAAAGTGGCTAGAAAGATGGATCTTCTCTCTCGTCCTGAATTTGGCGCGGGGAAAAAAGAAAAAAAGAGCCTATTTACTGTGATGAAAGATTTCGTCACCTTTAAATGGATAGCACCTAAGAAAAGCTCGAAAGATGAAGATTTGGATGAATTGGTTCTGTCAGATCCTTATCTGGATATTGTTGAGGAGCTTCGGGGCAACATTGAAGTGTCGCCTATCAGGGAGACTAAAGCGGTAAAAGTAAGCTGTACTTTACCCTTTCCAGTTTTGGCAGCAGAGATAGTCAATACTATGGCAGAAGAATTTATAACTTTTTCTATTAGTAAAAGATATGAGACAACTCAAAAGGCTTCAGATTTCCTGAGTGAACAGATTGCGAATCTACGAAAAGATTTAGCATCAAAAGAGCGAGAAATTCAGGGATATGGACAGGAGAAAGAACTCTTCTATTTGAGTGAGTCAGAGAGTATAGCTATCAGCAAGTTTGCAGATTTAAACGACGCTTACACCCAAGCTCAGATTGATCGTATCAAGAAAGAAGCTGCCTATCGAGAGCTTAAGAATTTAAATGTGGATTCCCTTCCTTCCTTTGTGGATAATACCCTGATACAAGAACTGAAAACAGAGTACACAATGATGAAGAATGAGTTTGAGGAGAATAGTAAAGTTTTCAAACCTGGCTATCCTAAGATGATTCAACTCAAAGCGAAGCTGGACAGTATGAGAGATGAGCTCAAGAGCGAAATTAGAAAAGCTGTGGATGCTGCTCAATCAGAATATCAGTCATCTTTAAAAAATGAATCTTCTATTAAAAAATTGTTAAATGGACAGAAGGACAACGTTGCCAAAATGGATTCTAATGCCATTTATTACAACAGTTTAAAGATCGAGGTGGAGAATAAGCGTAAACTCTTCAATTCTCTTGTTGAGAGGCAGAACCAAACTCTGGTTTCAGCAAGACTGGAAGGTCTAAAAACAAGCTATGTCAGCGTCATCGATAAGGCGAAGGTTCCTGATAAGCCTGTCTATCCTAAGAAGAAATTGAATCTTTTACTGGCTTTCCTCATTGGTATTCTGGGAGGAGTCTTCCTTTGTTTTTTTGTTGAATATTCGGATAACACGGTTAAGGGGCCTGAGGATGTGGAGAGACTGGCTCACCTTCCATCCCTTGGAGTGATTCCCTTCCTTATTCCTGAAGGGAAGAAAAAAAAGAAGCCTAGGTATTACTCAATTTATGAAAGCCCTTACAGAAAAGAAAATCAAGGAAGCAAAGAAACTGTACCAGAGATTAAAGAGATTGAACTTGTTAATTATCTTCATCCCAAGTTTATAGTATCCGAGGATTACAGGACAGTAAGAACCTCAATTATGCTTTCCTATGCAGAAAGACCTCCGAAAACGATCGTTTTTTCCAGCGCTCTACCACAGGAAGGAAAAACTGTTACATTAGCCAATATGGCTGTGAGCTTTTCTCAGCTTCGGAAAAAAGTTTTGGTTGTGGATGCAGATTTGAGAAAGCCCCGACTTCATCAAATATTCAATGTAAAGAATGTAAAAGGTTTAACCGCGTATTTGACTGGAAAGACGCAGCTTAAAGATATTGTTCATAAGACATCAATTGAGAATATCTGGCTTATCCCAAGTGGACCTATTCCACCCAATCCTTCCGAGCTTCTGAATTCGAAAAAGATGAAGACGATGATAGAAGAACTCAAGAAAAAAAATGATTTTGTATTGATAGATAGTCCTCCTGTGCTGGCTGTGGTTGATCCTTTAATAATAAGTTCGCTTGCGGATGGTGTGGTTTTGGTTATTCAGCCTGAAAAAACTGAACGCGAGCCTTTTTTAAAGGCAGTCGAAGAACTCAAGCGGGACAAAGCCAAGATTATTGGCGTTTTGTTTAATAAGGCAAATTTGAAGAGTAAATATTACTATAACTATAAATATGAATATCGGAATTACTACAGGGAGAATGCAGGATTATAGGGAGAAGGCAGAAAACAAACTCAAATTATAGTTTAAAGCATTGAGGTCTGAAAAATTTCTTAGTCTATATTCAAAGAACTCTTTCCTAATATAAACGCAATGAATGTTGTTACATTGTCATGGCGAGCGACCAAAGGGAGCGTGGCAATCACATAAAAAAAATGTCATTGTGTGCGAAGGATTGCGATCTCAACCTCTTTCTGTCATTACGAGGAGCGCAGCGACGTGGTAATCTCATAAAAAAAAGTGGCCTGTCTTTTATTTAAATGAAAAAAGTTATAAAGAACAAAGAAACCAACAGGGAAAGGTGGATTCTCTCAAAGCGAGATAAATTGTGTAGAAAGATTATTGAGTATGGGATATTGGGAGTGATCGTTTTTTCTCCGCTGCCAGCAGCGTCAGTTTATGAGTGGCCAATACTGGTGATTCAATCGGCAGTGCTTGTGATGATAGCGGCTTACATTCTCATGAGGGAGAAGCCACAAAACAATGAATTTCTTTCCCATTCGCTTAGGTGGCCGCGATACTTGTTTTTCGGTTTCTTTGTTTTTATCTTTATTCAGATCTTCCCTTGGCCCAAATTTTTAGTGAAATTCTTCTCTCCCAATACCTATTCCTTCCAGAAGCTTTTCTCTGCCGATTTTTCTAAGATTAAGTTCATGAGCCTTTCTTTAATACCTTCCCATACCCTAAAGGAAGGCCTTGAACTCATTGCCTATTTCCTTCTTGGTTTCCTCATTGTTAAGACTGTAACAAGACGGCGGCAGATAAAAAGAATCTTTTATACTCTGGTTGCTGTGGGAGTTTTTGAGGCTTTCTATGGGTTCTATGAACTTTTCAATAAAAATGCTCGAATTCTGTTCTATAAAAAAATATACAGCTTAGATTCTGTAACTGGGACTTTCGTCAACCGAAACCATCTTTCTGGGTATCTAGAGATGATCATCCCCCTAGCCATAGGATTAGTAATAGCCCGTATGGATCTTTTTTCATTAGCTGGTCTGAAATTGAGGGAGAAAATTCTTCGGTTTTCTAAGAAAGGATTCTATAACAGTCTCCTACTATCTTTTGGCATTATTATCATGTCTCTGGCAATCGTCTTTTCAAAGTCTCGCTCCGGCGTTTTTCTTCTGATTTTTACATTTATCCTATTTTCCGGATTGACTGTCACTTATATTGGCAGGGAAAGACATCATCAGAAAAGAATGAACACTTTTTTTAAAGTCATGTTTTTGATAATAATTCTTTTTTCTCTTTACTCTGGGATAGATGCTGTAATTGAAAGATTCGCGTTGGATAAAGTCCTCCACGATAACAGACCCCTTTATTGGATCAATACAACACAGATTATCGGAGATTTTCCTTTTTTAGGCTCAGGACTAGGCACTTTTAAGTCTGTTTATCCAGCTTACGAGAAAGTCTTAACTTCCTTCCATCTCTCTCATGTCCATAATGATTACCTGGAATATCTATCAGAACTTGGTGGGATGGGGCTGCTTTTGCTTCTGGGAGGTATTCTCTTTATGTTAGTTAATTCTTTTATTATTTGGCGCGTGAGGAGGCACCCTGAAGTAAAAGGGCTTGCTCTTGGGGGAATAATAGCCATCATTTGTACCCTGATTCACAGCATTACTGATTTTAATCTGCATATCCCGGCAAATATGCTGCTATTTACAGTTGTTTTAACCCTGACGATAGTGACCGCATCTTATAAGAGAAGCGAAACAACGAAGGTAGACAAGGCGAGTAAAGCGAGGATATCGAGTAAGAGTATAGGGAATTTAAAAAAAGCACTCTTAATGGCTGCAGTTGTTGTCTTATTAATTATTGATATCTTTATTTACTGGAATCAGCATTTGTTCTATCGGGAAAAGAAGACAGAAAAAGTTGATCAAAAGGTTAAAATTCTTGAAAGAGCAAACAAATTTTATTCCCTGAATGATCTAGCATATTATGAATTAGGTAAAGCTTATTTTGACTTGGGAATCCAAACCCTTGAGGAAGATAAAACAATCAGCGCAGATTATCTTCGTAAATCCACCCAGAATTTCGAGCGCTCCTTAAGACTTAATCCTGCCTCCCGATTCTGCCATTTTTATTATGCCCAGTCACTTTTCTATATGAGTTATCTTTTTCCCTCCCTCAATAAAAGCTCTTATGAAATGTATAAAAAAGCAGCGCTTCTTGCTGGCCATAACAGCCAGATTTTTTATGAGGTCGGGAAAGTTTTTCTATCTCAATGGCCTAAACTCAGTGAAAAAAACAAGGAATTTGCTATAGACACTTTGAAAAAAATAATAAGCGGAGCCGATAGAATAAAACTTCAAACGCTCATGCATATCTGGGAAATGAGTATAAAAGACTACGAAGTCATGCAAGAAATCCTGCCTGAAGATAAACAAATCTATCGGATGTATGCAAAATTTCTAGGTGAGAGGTCCCTTTCTCGGGAGGAGAGGCAAAAGGTTTTAGCTAAAGCAGAATATTTGGAATTTGAGAAAGCAAAAAAAGAGTATAAATCTGGAGAGAATGAGTTTATGTATTTACGGGTGAGGAAAGCTTCCAAACATTTTAAATCTTGTCTGGATATGCTTGAAAGAATTAAGTTTTACCAGAGTTTAACTGACCGGAAGCTGATTGAGCCTTCAGAATTTAATGCGTTGAAGAAGCAAGTCTGTTTGAAGCTGGCAAAATGCCACCTTAAAGAGGGGCGAGGATTGAATGATGTTGAGGGTTATTTACGTTCATATCTTGCATTGGAAGGAAGCGCAGCCACTGTGGGAGACCTTGAATCCAACCTCAGGAGTTTGGCATTAATAGGGACAAAATTAGACGACAGCCTTGATAATTTGGACCGTCTTTCCTTCCATATTCTCCTGTACTTCAGGCAAAATCGATATTGGGACATCATGAAATTGGGAGATCTACTACAGAAAGGTTACATTTTAGTTCCTGAACCTATGAAAAAACACTACGTGGAAGTTTTGCAGTATGTCGCCGAATCTTATCAAAAAGTTGATTCTCTATATGATGCTACCAAGTTTTATCATACATCTCTTGAAGTTGATCCGAAAAACCTAAAAGCTCTTCTGAATCTTCGTCTTTGTTATGAACGGATGAATAAAGACGAAGAGATACGAAAAATAAATGATAGAATAAAAAATCTTCTGACTCCAAGAGATATAGACTTGAATAATTTTCTGATAAGTAAAGGACGAAGCTTCTCGCGAATGTTAAAGCTTGAGGGCGGTAAAATGACTTTAAGTTTACATTTTAAAGGTGTAGAGGAAGAGATAACTCCTTTAATATCAGTGTCTTTTAATGGAAGGATTGTCTGGGAAGACTATTTAAAGGATGAAAAAATTTCGATTCCATTGGAAGCGAGGATAGGGAAGAATTTGCTTTTGGTTGTGCCGGTGAATATGTCGATCAACATTGCTAACTTAAAGTATGAAGTTGAAGGAGAAGGAAAATAGAAAAAAGTAAGCATCTTTATTTCCTCACCCTCAAATCCTCACCTTTTTCATCCCATTATCATCACGAATTTGGAGATGATTCCAAAAAAAAGGAGATGGTTTTTTCTTGACAACCTTAATAAGAGTTCATATCATTACCGACGCTAAGGAGAGATAGAGGGATCATGCTCAAACTAAAAAGATTAAAATTCTTAGCTATCAGCCTCATTTTATCTATCACCCTGTTTTATTTGCCGCAATTTATGGTGGCGCAGGCAAACAAAAACGGAGGCTTAACCGGATATATTTTTAGAGAAGACAGTACGACTCCTATAGAGGGAGCAGTCATTATAATTAGAAATATTTCCAACGGAGCTTTATATGAAAGTAAAGAATCCAACAAGTTTGGAGCCTTTAAAATCCACCACATTGAAGAAGGATTATATGTTTTGGGGATTTGGACAAAAAATAGCGGCTTCAACATTAAGAATATAATCGGGATTAAGGCAAACGAATACGGAGAAGTTACTTTTGCTTTAAGATCCATGGCGCAGAAAAAAGCTGATGAAAAAAAAGATGAAAAATGTCCCCGAGGAAAGTGGTACTATCCTGAAGTCATGGGTAAATGCGATGAAGGTTATCGTTGGAATCCAAAGACATTAAGATGCGAATGTAAAAAAGGAAAAGGCATCGGAGCCTTCTTCGCCTCCCCCATTGGCATCGCAACTGTCCTTGCAGCCACTTTTGCTGGTGCCTTTGGCATTATTACGTTAAGTGAAGGAGAAGCAGAAGTTTCTCCTTTTAAGTAGCAAACATTGTCCTAGAGTGACAGGATCCCATGTCATTGCGGGCATAATACTAAAAAAGTGTTGCTATTTCTATTTATTTCATTTAGGCATTGTTAATATAACCTGATGTTATTAAAGAAGATACAACGCATAGACAGGCATGACAGAGAGCGTTTTTTGTCATCATTATTGGATCCTTTCAACAAACATGCTAAAAATCGATCCTATCTTGCTTATTTAAATAAAAATACAAATATAGCCAGCAACACTTTTTTAGTATTATGCCCATTGCGAGGAGTGAAACGACGTGGCAATCTCATAAGGGAAATTGAAATACGGAGTGTTTTCCGTTATATTCTTAAACGAGTAGTGCGCCTGCAACTCAGTACGGATAGAGCGAGGGATTGCTAATCCCTGTGTCGCAGGTTCGAATCCTGCCAGGCGCCCCATTCCTAATTCTCTGAAAA
>Ga0209977_10001581_pt1 | contig 10059 bp, 9 predicted proteins | sample SumtaG_2_FD_183113 | JGI IMG/M metagenome (GOLD analysis project Ga0209977, IMG submission 183113) | Deep subsurface microbial communities from Indian Ocean to uncover new lineages of life (NeLLi) - Sumatra_00607 metaG (SPAdes) (version 2) | ecosystem: Environmental > Aquatic > Marine > Oceanic... | reverse complement strand
TGTGATCCATTTTATTTTCCCATCAGTATCAATCCGTTGGGCATATATGTCATAATTAAACTGATTCCTATAATCTTGCCAAGCCATTATTGCACCTCCCGCACCATCGCTAATTATTAAGGGCGTATCTTGTCCATCAATCGCTGTACATATTGCAGTACCATTCGGCGTCCAAAAAGTATTTGATGTAGATAATTTAGGTGTTTCCATTAAATCATATTCTGTTTCGCTTTCTGAATATATACTATTAGATGGTGCAATATTTAAATTGTGGAAAATTGATAAAATTATTACTGAAGTTAATATCATAAATTTATACATTTTTGTTTTCAAATTATCTCGCCTACTTTACCTTTTTTAAATTTTTCAAAAATTAGTAAGTGAATAATATTAAATCTGATGTTTTTGTATTTAATATTTATGTCAGAATTACATCTTAAAATTAATGAATAACCTCAAACTTCTGATATTCCACTCTTTTATTAAAAGTATCTTCCAAAATAAAAAAATATAATAAAGAAAAAAGACAACTTTTTTCAAAGGAATTTTCATTGAAATCAGACTCTGAATTTACCTTTCCAATAAGGGAGTATTAAAAAAATAAGGAAAGGTTTTTTAAACTCAACTTAATATTATAGTTAAAAACACTGATTGAATAGTTAGAGGGAAAAAAATATATTTCTGTTGCGTTTATTATGGGTTAAGACAAAAAAATAATTATATCAATAAAAATCTAAAATGTTCTATGAATTCTCGCAGAAAATTGGATAGAAGTTCTTCAGGTTATGGTAAATCATTTCAAAGCCCACAGTATGAGAGATTTGATGTTTATGACTTTGATATCTACTTCCAACCTCTTAATATTAAAAAATATCTTAGTAAGCTTATAGGAATCCAGAATTTAGAAAATGAAAATTTTTTCCCTAATGAAGAAAGTTATATTCAGACTTACTTTGATGAAATATCTAAAAACTTCAATCATAATAAAATAAAATATGCAAATAAAACTAATTTAGATATAATCAGCCATATTTTGACGAATATTGGAAGATCAGGTCATGAATTCATTAAAAGTACAGAATACTTAGAGTATATTAATAAACCTGTTTTACTTTTTTATGGTATTGAACATTTATCTGCCTTCTTTCTAAATATGCATTATAATTTTACTCAAGAAAATTCAAGTTTAGCATCAATTAAGTCAAATAAATATTTCAAACATGGAATTGATTCCAATCAATTTAATCATATAGATATTGATGAAGATTTAACCAAACTCTTTAATTACAAAATAGGTTTAACTAAACACGGTTTTGCATCAAGATTTTTCTTATCACTAGGATTTCCGTTAAATGAATATTTTTTTCCACAAAGAGAGATTTCCCTTATAGAATTGATTCAAACATTCTTTCTCACAACTAGAATAGGGGTATCACCTAAAATGAAGTCTCTAATGATGGAAGATCTCTCACCTTTTCTGAAAAAAGATAATGAATTAGATTATGATGAAGATATTGATCTATTTGTTTTCTATATGCTAAGTTTTATCTTCAGCCATTTAAGCAGATATAAAATGTATACTTGGCAAAAATTGATTACATTGGAGGATTACAATATCGGTTTTTACTTGAAATTTATCATTGATACCATTAATGAATTATATATACGGAAGATTTTCTCAATTATTGACTACTATAATGAACATATGGCTTTGTATCTGAGAAAACTAGATAAGAATCCCTAAGTTAAGAATCCACTTTTTTAGGAGGGGGCACCACGGGGGAGGGAGATAATAAAGAAAATTAGAATGTGATATACATCAATAAATTCTGCATCTAGCTCGTCTTCTAAAATAACTGAAATGAAATACATATCATTTTCATAAAAGTTAAGATTAACAAACTCAAATCTTAGTTCTCCTTTATAGATCCGTTCTACAATTCTTTCTGTCAATATCAAACCTTTTTCAATAATTTGCCCTATTAAATTCCCAAATGCATCCAAATTAAAATAGTTTATAAAAAATCTGATTGATTTCGAAGGGAATAAAGTTAGTTTTTGAATTAATGTTATAACTAAAAAATTGAAAATGAGTTTTTATTTAAATAGGAGATTAATAATTTCACTTTTAAGTATAAAATAATTTAAATTAGTTGAAACAAATAGGACGTGAAAATCCCTATATATAAAAATGCAATGTTTTATGCAATAAATGTTTAGATAAGAAGGGGATTAAAAGATAAAACATTAAGATTTATGACTTAGGAAAAATATTTTTAAACTCTAAAACAGGTTAGCCAAATGGATACTCAAAAATTTTCAAAATTATTAAAGAAGAGTTTGTATAAAGAATTCTTCAAAGAGATTGAAAAAGGGTTATCTGAAACCTCTAACTCAGAACTATTTTTGTTATTATTAAAGGAAGGTAAAAATTTGTCTAATGAGTCTGAGGTATATAGACTAGACTATGAAAAGCATAAAACTGGAGTCTTTTTATGGTGGAATGAAGAATATCCAACACTTATAAAATTTTTAAATTTATTATTTAAAAAACAAGTAAATTTTCAATTTCCATGCTATGAAAACATGAAATTGGTTGTGAAAGATTATTACAGTCTAATTAATAATGTTAAGAATCTTAATTCAACAATATTCAACAAAGAATTAATGGAATCAATAGAATTAGTCTTTGAAAAGAATATTAATCCAATAAATATATTACAGAAAAAAGATCCATTTATAAAGCTTATTAATGATGAATTAAAGGCGTACGTTAAAAAAACCGTACCTAATTTAAATGATTATTTTAAACAGATTAGCCCCGAATTCAAGAAATATATGGATTCAATAATCTCGCTTTTGAAAGAACAGATTTCATCTCATGTCAATAATTTAATAAAAGGTTTTAGAGGAGAAATGAAACAACAAGATTTGTTAAATAAAGTGAACGAAGAGAATGAAAATTTTACTGAATTGATAAATCAGCACTCACAAATATTTAAATCTTTAATGAAAAAAATTCAAAAAGATACAAAAGTTCGTAAGCAAGATATCTTATTATATTCCGAAGAATTGGAAACATCACATAAATTAATAATAGAAAAAAAAATCTTCCAAGATCATTATATACAGATTCGTAATTCTATCATGCTTGTCAAAGATATTGACTCATTTAATATACATTTTTGCAAATTTATAAATCGATTATATCACATTTTAACCAAGAATAATCGTAATTATAAAGATAAAGCAAGTTGTTATTTTAACATTAAGCCAGAACCATATAATTTTAAAACTCGAAATAAACTAAAGCAATTTATATCGGGTCAACTCAAGACAAACTTTCCAAGTCTGACAGCCTTTCTATTAAAAGGATTTAAATTTAATGAGATTCGAAAATTGGAAGCACATGAAATACCAGATAAAATAAAATTATCTGATGATAAAAAAATTGCTTTCATCTCTCAAACTGGAAATGTACCAGATTTTCGAATGGATCTTGAAAATGCGAATAAATTTGTCAATTCATACTGTTTCTTTATTGATGCTTTAGGATTGTATTAAATCATAATCTAAATTTTGATCCTTAAAGTATAATTTAAAATCCTATCTACCTACTTTTTTAGGAGAGAATAAGGAAAAATTATAATTTTATTAATTTTTTCTAGGTTAAGATCAGGAATAAGTAAAGTTTAATATATAGTACTCTAAATATATCTGTTTTTAATACAATATTATATTAAAGAAACTTAAAAGAAAAATAAAATGATTTTTCATGTTTGTAAGAAATCTAAATATTACAGAATTTAGAGGTATTAAAGCTTGTAATAAACCTTTAAAATTTAGTAACTTTACAATTTTAATTGGAAAGAACAATGCAGGAAAGTCTTCAGTATTGGAAGCTTTATCTTTATTGCCGGATACTGAGATAATTGATTATATCACTAATAGATCCAAAATAGAGAATTTAAGAAGTCTACATCAAGGTTCTCTCAAAGATCTTCTATATCTTTATGCTGGATCTTCAAATTTACAATTTGGGATTGAAAGTTCAACTGCGATAATTAAAATAACTGAAAATGGTCCAGCAACATCTTGGGATAAAAAACATGGTTCTATAGGTACAGAAATCTCAAGAATATTTAGTATCCCTTATAACAAATTATCAGAAATGGTCCTTTACGTCCCCTTTAACACAACTATAATTAGAGAAATAGAGTATAGAATGAGATCTCTTAAGGAATTATTAATGAAAAAAGGATATCATATTAAACTTGCAAATTTCCTAAATGAGTGTGTTAATGATGTTTATAGCGAACTTGTTTTTCTCGAACCTATTAGTCTAAGAAAAATTTATCCTGATAATAAAGTATATCTTCAATTAAAAGACCTTGGGACAGGTGCAGAAAAATTGATAAAAATTATGGCTCTATTTGAAGTATTAAATCCTAAGCTAATAATTATTGATGATTTTGAAGCAGGATTTCATCCCACTATGATAAAATTATTTCTAAGATGGTTGAAGGAAAAAAAATGGCAGACAATAATTTCAACCCATAGTATAGATGTGTTGTATTACTTGGTTGATATTAAGCCAGCAGATACTAGTATTCTCCAATTAAATAAGTCAAATGAGGATATCCTAAGCCATGAGGTTTTAACTTTAGATGAGCTAGAAGATTTATTAGAGGCAAACACAGATCCCCGCTTATTATTAGATGCACTTCGATTATGAATTTTCGATGTGATTTTAATGAGATTAGTGGATACTCTGAGAGGAATTGAATCATACTATTTAGTAATCTCTGGTAATGGAACATTTCCAGAAAAACTCATCTTAAAAAATCTTTGTAAGAAATTTAATGGACATGAAAAAGCTCTTTTTTATATAAGCACACCAATCAAAAAGCAAACAGGATTGAATGCTCTTAATGCTATTCCGCTATATCCTAAGAAATTTCAAATAAATTCAATAATTTTCATTGTCGATGGAGAGCACATTGATGAAAATGCTAGAATCGAGATTATAGAGCATTTAGAATCAAAGGGTATCGAGATTAAAGAAATTATAACCCTCCAAGGAGCATTAATAATAAAATGTAAATCAGGACCATATGATATAATTCTATATTGTATCATATTAGGACCAGAAGTTTTCATTGAGGAGGAGCTTGCTGAATTGATTGATCATCATCTGAATATAAAAATTGACCTCTCTCAAAAAACAGAGTCGGTTGGGAGAAAATTTATTAAAAATCGAATAAAACAAGTTTTGAAGGAGAGAGGTAAGACGATTGAAGAGTTAATAATTAATACAGGGAAAATTAAACTTGAACAAATTTTTCACAATATTTGTACAGTTCTTAAAAAAATTGAAGAAGAGCAGTAAGTTGTTAGGAAAGTTGGCTAGAATATTTAAATAAATGTTATCTAAGAAACTTGTGAACATCTCTGGGGATTTTGCGATGAATTAGCAAGTTCAAGGATTTTTGAATATTAAATTATATTATATCGAAATTTTTAGGAGGGGGCACCATGGGGGAGGGAGATAATAGAAAAAAAATATTTTTAGTAAATTTATTATAGGACAGGAAAAAAATAATTATAAGGATTTTAAAAAATAGGTGAAATAACTTGGTAATATTTACAATGGGGAAATATATAGCTTATTATCTAGGTAATCCTAATATTAATTGCCATGTAGATGCTGTACATTCCAAAAATCCACAAGCGGAAATTAATACAAAAAATCTTGTGATAGAAATTATAAAAAATGCTAATTGCAGTGGTATTTATGCATTAACTTCAAGAAAAGAAATGGATTTAAATAGACCGTTAAATAAAATAAATAAGCCAGCAATTTTAGAATTTCGGGAAGCTGTTTTATCTATCTTAAAGCATCTTGAAATTCTTGACAACAGTGATAAATTGTTAAAACCATATATGCAATTAGCCTTACATGGAATGAAGAATTATGCACATAAAGAAATTGAAATAGGTACGAGATACAACCAAACATGTAGTAATGAAATTTTTCAATGGTTTAGTAGGGAATTAGAGGAAAATTGCAAAGAAGTTTTTAATAAAGATCTTAAGATTATATATAATAAGGAATTTATTGGTGACAAATCTAAGGGAGTTCATCGGGAGAAGTATGGGAATTTATTTAACACAATTCAAATTGAAATTAATAGGACATTACGAACACAATATTTTAGTGAAACTGTTGAAGTTCTGACTAGAATCGTTAAAAATTTTCATAAAGAAACAATATAATTACGTTGATCTTAATAGGTTTTGAATTAAAGCTTTAGATAAATAAAAAGATCTTTTTGCATCTTCTTTTATAATTACAACTAACCTATGCATAAATTTGTTTCTCAATTTCTTCAATTCCATAATTTCTGAATAATTCTTATCGGTTAAAAAATTACTAAAGTTAAGAATTTCTAATTTATTATCTATAGTTTGTCTATAGAGTTTCTTCTTTCTTTTTCGGTTTAACTTTCGATCAGCCGTTAGCTTCTCTAATTGAAATTCGATAAATTGTTCGATAATAGTCCAACTCAGAATAAAAGATTGTGAATTTTCCCCGTTCCTTAAATGAGTAAATGAATCCAATAATATTCTCAGAAGCAAGCTATTTTTCTCATCTTGTGTGATCTTTTCACTTCTACTTAAAATCGATGAGAACTCTTCCTTTGTAAAAATTAATCGGTTTCTTTTAAAATCTCTTGATACAGGTTTCATTCTTCTATTGAAAATTTCAATACTTCTTCTGGCAAATCCAGGTTGTATTAATTCTTTTCGTTCCTTATGAATATATGTGCGAACAATGTCAAATTCTTTAACTGAAAATACTCCCTTATTATTAAGTAGAATTATGCTTAAAATTTCATTAAAGAAATTTAAGGCAAGCTCTCTTTTAGGTTCTCCAATGGCAATGTATCCATCATTCGTAATTATTAGTATTCTGTCTTTATATAATTGGTTGAATTCTATTTTGATAAAATTCTGTAATAATTGAAAACATACTCCTTTAAGCTTATCTTCCAAAAGTACTTTCGGAACTTCTCCGATCCATATTGGAGGATATATGCAAACTCCAAAAGAATCAATAGAATTTTTAATATCATCCATAAATTGTTTGGAATGAGCTCTGATTTCTGCGAACTCTTCACTTTTATCTCTAAAAATGTTGTTAATTATGATATTTTCTTCAGATTCTTGGGAGAGTCCATACCAAATCCATAAAAAACCCGTTTGTCCTTTCTGTCCCAGGGAAACTTCTCCAGGTATATCAGTTTCTCTAAATTTTTCGATAACTTTAGTCGCATTTAAGAACTCATCTTCCAAAGCTCTCGAAATCGAACCGTTAAATCTATCCTGGTATATGAAATTTTTAATAATTGTAATTTCTTCTGTTATGGAGTAAGGACCGTGAATTTTAATATATAAGTCCTCCAATTCATTATCATGGGTAAAAACAAGTAATTGAAAGTTCTTCTCATCTTTGAAAACCCATAGTACTTCCACTTGTATTGGTGCACTCAGATTTTCAAGAGGATTTATTTGTTTTTGTAATGATGTATCTAATGCCTTATATTTATCTCGAAATTTTGTTATTAACTGTTTTAACCACGAATCAATTGATTTAATAATCTCCACCTCATCATTTCAAAATTAAAGCATTCTTCTTTGCTTTTATTATAAACTCACTAGAATTTATAAAATTAAATAGTTAATAAATTATCACTAAAGGTGTGTTTTTCAATTATTAGAAAATATGATAAAAAAAATATAATCCGGAACACAATCCCACAAATTTTTTTTTAGGAGGGGATATCACGGGAGAGGGAATAATTTTAGGAGTGAATTGAGAAAAATGTATATTTCTGTAGATACACAAATCAAATTATATTTGCTCTGTGCGTTCTGTAATATGGTAGAAACAGTGATTACCAGAATATTATTTAAAATGATGTATAATTTGTATTATAAACATATTTTCTAAAAATTTGATAATATTAATTTATCTCTATTTATTCTTTGGAGAGAAATTCGTGAAATAGCTTCCTTGATTTTTTCAGCAGTAAAACCTTTTTCCAATCCTAAGATTTTTACAATTTTTAAAGCTTCATTATAATATATTAAGGCTTTATTAAAATCTCTTATTTTTTCAAATATCCCACCTAAATTTAGATATGTGCTACTCATATCTGATTTAAAACCTTTTTGCTTTTGTATATCAATTGCTTTCATATAATATTCGATGGCTTTATATAAATCATTTAAATAATGAAAATATAGACCAATTGATGTATAAGAAATAACTAAAACTTTCCACATCGAAAGGTTTTCAGATATCTTTGATGCTTCAATATATTTTTTTAATGCTACTTTAAATTTTTTATTTTTTAACAAAATATTACCTTGATCAATTAAAATATATGCCTTCTTTCTAATATCTCCTAATTCTTCTGAAATTTCAAGGGCTTTTTGACTATAATTTAAAGCTAGGCTATATCTTTCCCATTTATAATATAATATTGCAAGGTTATGATAATCAAATACCAATCCAGGTTTATTATCATTTTTTTTATCAATATCTAAGATTGTTTTGTATAATTCGAGACTTTTGCTATATTCTCCTTTAATTTCATAGATAGTTGCTAAACTTCCTAAAGATGTTGCTCTAGCCATTTTATCTTTAATAGAATCAGCGATTTCTATAGCTCTTATATAATATTCTATTGCCTGATCATTTTTATCTAAATTTGAAAAAATTATTGCTTGATTGTTAAGAGAAACCCATTGATAAAACATATTTTCTGATAATATAGCTAGCTCATAGAGTTCTTTACCTAATCTTAAAGCTTTTTTAAATTCACTTAAATCTAAATAAATTTTATGGGGGAAATATTTTTTTTTAAGATTACTTGGAATTTTTATATTTTTTCGTAAATAATCATGCAAATCTATGCCATAATCTTCTGGATCTATTTTTACTTCAAAATTTATTAATTCTTTTATTAGTCTTGATGTATTTGCTTCAACTTTAATAACTTGTATTTTCTTATTTAAGACTTTAATAGATAAAAGTAGATTTTCAAATATAGTAATCATCATTATTAGGAAAATTATCATTCTGTTCAATTTGATATGCAATTTCTTTTCCATTATCATTACCTTTGTGTTTTATCCAGATAATTTTATCATAAATTGACAAATTTTTAATAGAAGGAATAATATCAAAATCATCTAAACCAGAATAACCAATTACGACTAATGTACGATCTAGTAGCAGATTTTTCAAAGCTTCATGTTTAAATGGTTCTATTTGAAATATACTTATACCTCTTTTATTTTTTCCTAAAGACTTAATTGTAGCAATTAGAGAATTTCGAGTAATTTCCTTGGATATAATATTCTTAGGAGTACCATGTAATTTATATATTGGAATTTCACCTCTTTTATACAACACTGATGGTATCGAAAATTTTTTAAAATCGCCTTGAGTAATTACAGGAATGATTTTTTCTTTGGGATACCCTAAATAGATGAGAGCTAATTCAATAAGACAATCAAAATTAGTTGTCATTAAATAATTGCCATTCTTTAACATATGAGCAAAGAAATAATGCTGAAGATTTGGTTTATCGCAATTTCCATAATAATCAATAATCTTTAGTTCTTCATCAAAATGATTTTGAAAAATTTCAACTAAAGCCTCAAATCGAAGATTTTCCAACTGGAGAATATCATTAATATATTTCTGTTCACATCCAAATTTTATTATTGCTTCTTTCATCTCATTACCCGCAGTAAGGCAAGACGGTCTTTCTTTAGATGAACCAGCACCAACTAAAAAAGTCAATCTTTTTTGGATATGAATTAAATCTTTTATGGAAATATCTAATTTAATCATGATTTAAATTGCCTTCTCATATAAATATTGAAATAAATATATCTATATAATTCTATTTTTAAATTAATAATTGGTTAAGAGAAGTTTACTTTTAGTATTTAAGATAGTCTTCCTCCTACAATTTTATGAAT
>Ga0209977_10001580_pt1 | contig 10065 bp, 8 predicted proteins | sample SumtaG_2_FD_183113 | JGI IMG/M metagenome (GOLD analysis project Ga0209977, IMG submission 183113) | Deep subsurface microbial communities from Indian Ocean to uncover new lineages of life (NeLLi) - Sumatra_00607 metaG (SPAdes) (version 2) | ecosystem: Environmental > Aquatic > Marine > Oceanic... | reverse complement strand
ACTTGGCTTGAAAACTATAGAGCAACTGTAATACTTCGGGTGTATAATCTATAGAACTCAGGCCTTGCATGCCAGGTCTGGGCCAGGGGTCTGGGCCAGGGAGCAATGGAATACTGGAATGATGGGTTTAGGGGAATTAAAGCATAATTGTTTCCGCTATTACTACCCAATACTCCGGTACTCTAACAATCCATCATTCCATGTGGATGTCATAAATTGGGTGCCACTGAGAGTCGTAGGATTTTCTGCTTCAGGCAGATAGAAGTTTCGAAACGTTAAGGTGAACAGGTGGATTCATCAGAGGCAAAAGAAGAGATAAAGAAGGCAGCAGATATTGTTGAGGTGATTGGGCAGTATGTCGAGCTAAAGAAGAGGGGGCAAAACTATGTTGGGCTGTGCCCATTTCATTCTGAAAGATCGCCTTCTTTTACCGTTAACCAGAACAAACAGATATATCATTGTTTCGGTTGTGGTAAGGGTGGTGATGTTTTTACCTTTTGGATGGAGTATCACAACCTTGCTTTTCCACAGTCTCTAAAAGATCTGGCTGAGCGTTATAATATTCCTTTACCTCAAAGAAGGGATTTATATGCTGATAGAAAAAAGACCGAATTAAAGGAGCAGTTATTTAAGATAAATGACCTGGCAGGAAGGTATTTTCATAATATTCTTTTAAGGTCTACTGATGGAAAACCAGGCAGGGACTATTTTTCGAGGCGCCATATATCTCAAGAAACGATCTCAAACTTTAGACTTGGATATGCAGTTAAAAGATGGGACGGATTGGTCAATTACCTAAGATCGAAAAATAGTTCCCTGGATAGAGCAGCAAAAGCTGGGCTTCTTGTTCCTAAAGACAATGAAGAATATTATGATCGTTTCAGGGGCAGAATAATATTTCCTATATTTGATCTTAATCATCATAATATAGGTTTTGGGGGCAGGATTTTAGATGATTCACTGCCTAAGTATATTAATACACCTGAAACACCGATATACCATAAAGGATATTACTTATATGGCCTTGATTCTGCATATGCCAACATTAGGGAAAAGGGTCTGGCAATAATTGTAGAAGGATATTTGGATATGCTGGTCCTCAGGCAGCATGGCATTTCAAATGTAATTGCCACCTTGGGGACCGCACTCACAAGTGATCAGATAAGGAGATTAAAAGGTTATACAAAAGATGTAGTAGTTTTATTTGACCCTGATGAAGCGGGAAGAAAGGCTGCCTTGAAAAGCTTCCCCTTGTTCTTAAATGAAGGAATTTCCGCAAAGGTTGTTGTCCTTCCTCAAGATGAAGACCCGGATAGCTTTGTAAATAAACATGGTTCAGATGCCTTTAAAAAACTATTAGGGAGAGCAGCATCTATTTTTGATTTTTATCTGGATCAGGCATTAGCAAATATGGATACCGGCGTTGATGGACAGATTAGGGTATTGAAAGAGGTTTTGCCTGTATTTATGAACTTAGACCAGGGAGCTACCAGGTCTTTATATGTACACAGGTTTGCAGAAAAGACAGGTATAAATGAGGCTACTGTCTGGGAAGAATTAAGGCATCACACCAACACCTCTCAGCTTAAAGGCAGATTTTCTACTATTCAAGATCCAAGGAAATATGGTTCTGATTTACAATTTCTCAACCTTTTGGTCTATTACCCAGAAAAGATTGACACCTTCAGGGATCAGGAATGGGGATTGATTGTTTCTGATCCAGAGATCAATAAGATTATCAAGGTGATAATGGAAAAATTTCCCTCTAAAGGAAACCTGGATAGGATTGAGGAATTTCTTGATACCCCTGTAGCAAAAGAACAACTTAGAGTAATTTTAATGTCTAAACCTTTTTATTCTGAGGAATCGGTTAGCCAGGCAGTTAGTGAATTTGAAAAAAAGATAACCAGAGTCAAGGTCTCTCAATCTATCAGAAAGGCATCAGCTGAAGGTGATATGGAAATGTTAAATCGTCTGATCAGAGAAAAACAAGATCTTGATTCAAATAGCAAGCGCGTAATAAAGCCAAAACAGGATGAAAAATTCCTAAGTAACTAGATGTAAAGAGGAGCATGGAGATGTCTTTTTTTGTTATGCCCCTATAAATGCACAGGGGTGGCCCTGATAATCGGGATTTAATAGGGGGAGCTTATAATAGCATTGTCAAGTTGCTAAAATCCTGATTATCGGGGGCCAGCACGGGACCTTGTTTCAAGGGCATAAAGCAAAAAAAGACATCTCCATGCTCACCGTAACGTTTCTTTCATGAATGACTCCGAAGCTCCATTCGGCCTTGAGTCGTTCGACCTGGAGGCCTTTCGGCCCTGAGCTCAAGGCCGAAGGGCTCTCGACAGGCTCATGGCCGAGAGGCAGCGTCGGAGCCAGATGCTGACAACTTTCAACGGACATTATCAGGAGGTCTTACATGGAAAAAATTGGTAATGAGATTAACTTAAGGAGATTGATCAACATCGGCAAGGATAAGGGTTATATTACCTACAAAGAGCTGAATGAAGATCTATCTAATGACATAATATCATCAGAAGAGATTGATGATCTATTGCAGATGTTTGAAGATTTGAATATTAAGGTAGTAAGTGAACCTGTTGGTGGACAGATTGAAAAAGTTAAAAAGACAGAGGAGGTAGATGAAGAAGACAAAAAAAGGAAGCATTCATTGAGCGAACTTGAGGAGGATTTTACTGCAAAGACCTATGATCCGGTCAAGATGTATTTAAGGGAGATGGGTCTTATTTCATTGCTGAGTAGAGAAGGAGAAGTGGAGATAGCAAAGAGGATTGAAACCGGAGAAAATCAGGTACTAAATGACCTTATTAGATGTAGGGTCGGTATAGAATATATAACAGAGTTAGGCAGGGATTTAGCGGCCGGAGAAATAAAAGTAAGAGATATTGTTAATGATATAGAGGATGAATATAATTTGCATCAAATCGGTCAGAGGAGGGATTTCTTGCTTGGTCTCATCAACAAGATGGATGCCTTGGATGAGGAAACCTGTACTGCATGGAATGGATTAAAGGATTATTGTGATACAGCTCAAAGAAAAAGATTAAATGCCATCATTAGTAAAACACAACAGGCGATATTCGAGACGATGAAGTCATTTAAACTGGAAAAAGGGCATATCCAGAAGATGGTACAAATATTTAAGGAGATCCTTAAGCGTTTAGAAGAATTAGAAATAACGTTGACTGATTGTCTTCTAAAGGCAGGTGGGAAATCAATTTCTTATCTAGAGAAATGTCTGGAGGAATTTTCAAAAAATGAAGAGGGTGGCAAGAAGGTTAAAGCCTTGAATTTACCAAAAGAAGAACTCTTGTTTCTTATAGACACGATAGAAGAAACTAAGGATTGTATTGATGCAATAGAGAATAAGATAACTATGTCCTTAAAAGAAATGAAAAAAATAAATAAGGAGATAGATGATAGTTTAAGGAAGTCAGAGGCTGCTAAGAATGAACTAATAAAAGCTAATCTTAGATTGGTGGTAAGTATTGCAAAGAAATATACCAATAGAGGTCTTCAATTTCTTGATCTTATCCAGGAGGGGAATATCGGCTTGATGAAAGCGGTAGATAAGTTTGAATACCAAAGGGGGTATAAATTCAGCACCTATGCTACCTGGTGGATCAGGCAGGCTATAACAAGGGCCATTGCTGACCAGGCAAGAACGATAAGGATACCGGTTCATATGATAGAGACGATTAACAAGCTTATTAAGATCTCTCGAAGCCTAGTTCAAGAGCGTGGTAGGGAGCCGAACCCGGAGGAGATTGCAGAGAAGATGGGTTTCCCCCTAGAAAAGGTACGCAAGGTTTTAAAGATAGCCAAAGAGCCCATTTCCCTAGAAACACCCATAGGAGAAGAAGAGGATAGCCATTTAGGGGATTTTATAGAAGATAAGAAGATAATGTCTCCAGTTGAGGCAGTTACAAAATTTGACTTAAGTGAGCAAACAAGGAAGGTTATGACTACCCTGACTCCCAGAGAAGAGAAGGTATTAAGAAAGAGATTCGGTGTAGGTGAAAAGGCTGATCATACCCTGGAGGAGGTGGGTAGAGAATTTAATGTTACACGAGAAAGAATAAGGCAGATAGAGGCTAAGGCACTAAGGAAACTAAGGCACCCGAGGAGAAGGAAAATATTAGAGAGCTTTACTGAATTTTAATTAAGGCCTCTAAAGCTTTTATTTTCCTTGACATCTAATTTTTAATTCAGTTACCATAATTAGAAAACAAAAAAGGGCCCATAGCTCAGCTGGCAGAGCCACCGGCTCATAACCGGTAGGTCCCTGGTTCGAGACCAGGTGGGCCCATTAGAAGGTAAAAGATGCTTGATTATTGCTGGGTGTCTTTTAGAATGTTTATCTTAAGGAAACGAGGGTGGCCTTTTAAAATAGGGCACCCTCTCATTTTTTTTAATAAAGACTATATACGGCATGAAATTGGATAAGAAACTTGAGGGAATCTTGATGATCCAGTCAATTGATATTCGATTTGATGAGATAAAAAGGGAAAAAGAAGAGTCCCCTAAGGAGATTGAAAAATTAAAAGAGGATCTTGATCTTTTAAAGAATGCCATGGAACAAGATTTATCTACCCTTGAAGAGCAAAAAAAAAGGAGGAGAACAGTTGAGAGGGAGTTGGAAGAGATAGAGCTTAAATTTCAAAAAAGCAAGGCAAGGCTTAACGATGTCAAGTCAAATAAGGAATATCAAGCAGTATTGAAAGAGATTGAAGAGCTTAAAGGGCTTACTTTCCAAAAAGAAGAGGTAGTGATAAAATGCATGGAGGATATTGAGATTCAGGAAAAGGAGTGCGCTGACAATAATGTTAACCGGAAGGAGTCTGAAAAAGAATATAAAAGCAGGGAAGAAGAATTTTCAAAAAAAATGAGAGATCTTGATAAAGAGGTGAAATTTCTTAATGAGAAAAGGATTCATTTGTGCCAAGATGTTGATAAGGATTTCTTGGAGAGGTATGATAGACTAAAGAAGCATTTAAAAGGACGAGTAGTAGCTCAAGTAATAGATGCCATCTGTCAGGGTTGTAACTTGGGTATTCCACCCCAACAATATAACGAATTAATTAGAGGAGGTTCTATAATAAGTTGTCCTAATTGCAGTAGGATTATTTATTGGGTAGACGATAAAGAGATTTAAGGATTTTAGATTTTAGATTTTTGATCAATTTGCAATCGAAAATGAATTGGTGTTAGAGCAGGACAAATGGTCGCTGTTCGTAAGGGGTAAGGTATTGTCCTGGCCCCAATAACGAAGGGAGGAAAGTCCGGGCTCCATAGGGTAGGGTGCTCCGTAACACGGAGTCCCGGTGACGGGAAGGAAAGTGCCACAGAAAATATACCGCCCGGCACTCAGATTGTGGTTTAAAATCACATGGCAGTGAAGTGCCAGGTAAGGGTGAAAAGGCGAGGTAAGAGCTCACCGCTCCGGTGGTAACATCGGAGGCTTGGTAAACCCCACCCGGAGCAAGACCAAATAGAGGGACGTTTGAGGGCTACCCGTCCGAGTCCCTGGGTAGGTCGCTTTATCCCAATAGCAATATCGGGAATAGATGAATGATCATTGTCCCGTAAAGGGTAACTGATACGGGAAACAGAACCCGGCTTATGGCCTGCTCTAGCATCTTCACCCTATAACGTGATTTTTTGATTTCTTTTTTAAAAATGGCGTATGTTTCTTTGGTAAAACACAGATATTGCTGAGAACCCAATAAGTTACGTAACAGGGTTCATCTATCTGGAGATAAAAAAATGTTTATTCTAGCTAATTTTCTAATAGCCGTAGCAAAGATACTGAACATAGGTTGTACTATATATATGTGGATTATCATTGGAAGGGCCATAATCTCTTGGGTGAACCCTGACCCATACAATACTATTGTGAGATTCTTATATGCTGTAACTGAACCTGTTCTTTATAATATTAGAAAGAGGTTGCCGATAAATTTTGCCGGTTTCGATTTTTCACCCATTCTTGCTATTTTGGCTATTATATTCATTCAAACCTTTGTGGTTGACAGTTTACTCCAGTTTGCGGTACACCTTGGTGCAAGATAGTGGGTGATCCTGTTGTTTCAGTCAAAGTAGTACCTCGTTCTTCTATAAATCAGATAGTTGGTTTTGAAGGGGATATCTTAAAGGTAAAGGTGAAATCAGCACCTGTTGATGGATTAGCAAATAGGGATCTGATACTATTATTGTCCAAGTGCCTAAAGGTTGCTAGAGAAAGAATTGAAATTATATCCGGCCATAGATCAAGGCTAAAAAAAATAAGATTTCATAGTATTAAAGAAGATGATCTTTTTCTTCTTTTTAACAGATAATCCAGCCCTTATATTCTGCCTATGATGATAGATCTAAAACCATCCTGTTAGCCACACAAAAAGAGGACTTGATCCCCTAAAATTAACTTGAAAGAAAAGTAGATATTTAGTTTTTTGTTGCCAAATCATATATTTTCCCTTTAAATAGAAATAGTGCCTATGTGTATGTCAAAATCCTGATGTAAAATCAATTTATTATGAGGGGGAGAAATCTTTTTCATGACCAATATAGGTGGCAAAAAGATAGTCCTTGGTATAACGGGGAGTATAGCAGCTTATAAATCTACTGAGTTGGTGAGGCATCTAAAGAAGGCTGGTGCAGTAGTACAAGTAGTAATGACCGAAAATGCCACATGGTTTGTAACCCCTCTCACATTTGAAACACTCTCTGGCAATAGGGTAATAGAGGACATATTTTCACAGCCTGGAACATCAATTGATCATGTATCATTGGGCCAGAAGAGTGATCTTATAATAATTGCACCAGCTACGGCAAATTTTATAGGAAAGATTGCCCACGGAATCGGAGATGATTTTCTTTCTACCCTCATCCTGGCAGCCACTGCTAAGATTCTTATCTGTCCTGCTATGGATAAGGAAATGTTTGCAAATAGTATAGTCCAGGCCAATATCCTGAGCCTGAAAGAGAGGGGTTTTGTAGTGATGGATCCGGAAGAGGGTGTTTTAGCCTCTGGATTAGTAGGATTGGGTAGGTTTCCTGATCCGTTGGCTATTCTGGAAGAGATAAGATGTTTACTTGCCGATCAGGATTTGCAGGGGTTAAAGGCCCTTGTTACTGCAGGTCCAACAATTGAATATATTGATCCAGTGCGGATGATAACCAATAAATCTACAGGCAATATGGGCTATGCTATAGCGAGAGCTGCACGGAGGAGAGGGGCAGAGGTTACATTGGTAACTGGACCAACACATCTTGATCCACTTAAAGGGATACATATGATTAATGTTGAGACAGCAGAAGAGATGAGAGAGGCGGTCATGGATCATTATAGGGGCAATGATGTGGTTATCAAGGCAGCTGCTGTAAGTGATTACAAACCCCTGAACAAGGCCCCAGAAAAGGAGAAGAAAAAACAAGGTCCAACAATAGTAGAGATGATACCCACACCAGATATCCTGGCAGAACTTGGTAAGGATAAAGGAGATGTTACCCTGGTTGGTTTTGCTGCAGAAACCACTGATCATGTAGCAAACGCACTGGATAAAATAAAAAAGAAGAATCTGGACTTAATTGTCCTTAACGATGTCTCAAGGGAGGATAGGGGGTTTGCAGTAGAGACAAACGAGGTCAAGATGATTGATAAAGAAGGGAACGAGGAAGTGGTTCCCCTAATGTCAAAAGATGATGTAGCAGATAGAATACTTGACAGGATAAAGGTGTTAAGGACTAAATGAACACAAGAGAAGAGTTAATGGATTTGCTCAGTCAGGTAAAAAGGCAGTTGATAAACAGTCAGGAGATTGGGCTTGATGCCCCAATTCTGTCTGCTAATAGTCTGAATTACCTTAGAAAGGGTCTTCAATTGGATACAGAACCATTAGAAGAGAACTTTTACTGTAATAACCTTGAGGAATTAGAAGATTTTATCAGTACTTGTGACCAGTGCAAACTAAGTAAAGAAAGAAAAAATATTGTCTTTGGTGAGGGACCTCCAAATGCCAGACTTGTCTTTGTTGGTGAGGCCCCTGGAGTGGACGAAGATTTAACAGGTAAACCCTTTGTAGGCCAGGCAGGTAAACTCCTTTCTGATATTATAAAGGCTATGGGTTTGACAAGAGATGAGGTTTATATATGTAATATAGTTAAATGTCATCCTCCACATAATAGAGATCCAGAGCAAGATGAGATAAAGATGTGCCTTCCTTTTTTAGAGGCCCAGATTTCTTTAATTAAACCAGAGATCATCTGTGCCATTGGCAGAATATCTGCTCAGAGCCTGGTACGTGAAGATTTTAAAATAACAAGGGATAGAGGTCAGTGGCAGTCATTTAAGGGCATTCCTTTAATGCCCACCTATCACCCGGCATATCTTTTAAGATATCCTCAAGCAAAAAGGTCAGTTTGGGAGGATATGCAAGAGATCATGAAAAAGTTAGGGCTAAAATCCAAGGGGGTTAAGTGATTAAAACAAGAATTAAAAAACCTTTTTTTATCATTTTTATTGTTGTCTTCATCATAGGACTATTTATCCATAATGTCCAGGCCGAGCAAAATAGTGCCATGGTGATTGAGCTTGAGGGTACTATTAATCCTGGCACAGCCCAATTTGTAATAAAGGGCCTGAAGCGTGCTGAAGCCAGCAAACACAAGTTAGTCATTATTAGGCTGGATACTCCTGGTGGACTTGATTCCTCTATGAGGAGCATTGTGAAGGCTATATTGAATTCTTCTATCCCGATTGTGGTTTATGTTGCACCAAGGGGTGCAAGAGCAGCCTCAGCCGGGGTAATGATTACTATAGCGGCCCATGTTGCAGCTATGGCTCCCCAAACAAACATAGGCGCAGCCCATCCTGTCAGTGCCGATGGCAAAGAGATTAACAAGACCATGTCTGAGAAGGTGGTCAATGATATGGTTGCATATGTCAGGAGTATTGCAAAAGACAGAGGAAGGAATCAAGAATGGGTTGAGAAGGCTATAAGGGAAAGCGTTAGTATAACAGCAGATGTGGCAGTCAAAGAAAAGGTAGTTGATCTGGTGGCAAGGGATATAGATGATCTTTTAAGCTTTTTAGATGGCAAGGAGATTGTGCTGGACAAAGGCAAAGTAAAACTAGAGACCAAGGGACTGAAATTGATCTATGTCAGTCCAGGATGGAGGGATAGGGTGTTAAACACCATCAGTAATCCAAATATAGCCTATGTCCTTATGATGATTGGAATGGCTGGCCTCTATTTTGAGCTTGCCCATCCTGGTGGCATCCTTCCTGGTGTTATAGGTGCTATTTCCCTCATATTGGCCTTCTTTGCCTTTCAGACATTACCGGTAAATTATGCAGGGCTTCTCCTTATCGCTCTGGCAATTATATTCTTTATAGCAGAGATAAAGGTTGCAAGTTATGGCCTCTTATCTGTGGCTGGTCTTATTTCTCTGATTCTTGGCTCTATAATGCTTTTTGAGGATGTCAGGGTATCCTTGAAACTCATAATGCCCACTACTGTTATGATAGGTGGTTTTTTTATTATAATCGCCTTTTTGGCATTTAGGGCCTATAGAAGGAAACCAACAAGTGGGATGGAAGGATTGATTGGTGAGACGGGTGTTGTAGAGGAAAGGATTGCCCCTGTTGGGTTAATCTTTGCTCATGGGGAATATTGGAAGGCTACTAGTACAGAAGTTGCTGAGCAGGGGGAGAAGGTAAGGGTTATAGGCTCAAGGGGTCTTGAGTTGATAGTTGAGAAGGAGAAAGAAAGTAGGCAATAGGCAGTAAGCAGTAAGAAGTAGTTGTTTTAGGAGTAAGTAGCGATTTGCAATAGAAGATATGCGATTCAATTAGTTGAGTAGTCAAATTGTTGATTGGTTGAGTGTTTAACGATTTTTAACTACTTAATTATTTAACTACTTAACTAAGGAAAAGGAGGCTATTATGTTTTATATTCTTGCAATAATATTGATTATACTCTTTTTGAGCGCAGCCATCAAGGTCCTGAGAGAGTATGAGAGGGGTGTTGTCTTCAG
>Ga0209977_10001579_pt1 | contig 10071 bp, 10 predicted proteins | sample SumtaG_2_FD_183113 | JGI IMG/M metagenome (GOLD analysis project Ga0209977, IMG submission 183113) | Deep subsurface microbial communities from Indian Ocean to uncover new lineages of life (NeLLi) - Sumatra_00607 metaG (SPAdes) (version 2) | ecosystem: Environmental > Aquatic > Marine > Oceanic... | reverse complement strand
TGGAAAGATTTTGGGCTTCCCGGGAATGTGTTTTCTTTAATCATGGCGGTAAAAATTGGTGTCCTGATGGGATGCATGAAATTTTATTTCATATCTTGCGATGCTCATGTCAAAGGTTGTTTAGAGACATATGTTCCTGGCATCGGCATGCATAAGAAAAAGGGGCCGTTCACTTATAATGAACAGGTAGATAAACTCAAGGCACATCTAGTGGGGTTAAATTGCGAATGGATTATTCCCGTTAAAAAAAAATGTTTAACAATAAAACAATACTTGTGTTTGTAGACGATTGAGACCGGCAAAGGCCAACTTGAGTGCATTAGACCAAATAACCCTAACGGCGGTAGCCTATCAATTTTAAATAATGATATGAATCCAGTACTTGAAGAATCTCAAGGAAAGATAAAAAACATATTGGTTATTGGTGGAGCTGGATATATCGGCTCTCACACATGCAAATATCTCGCCTTATGTCTCTAAAAAATAAAGTCATTCTCATCACGGGCGGTACTGGCTCTTTTGGGAATAAATTCGTAGAAATAGTCTTAAAAGAGCTTAACCCAAAAGTAATCCGTATTTATTCAAGAGATGAATTGAAGCAATTCAATATGAAATACAAATTTAAAAATGATGAGAGAATACGTTTTTTCATAGGTGATATAAGAGATAAGAATCGATTACATCGAGCCATGAAAAATGTAGAAATAGTAGTTCATACTGCCGCTTTAAAGCAAGTTCCTGCGTGTGAATATAATCCTATTGAAGCTGTGAGAACTAACATTGAAGGTGCTATTAATATTATTGACGTAGCAATTGAAAACGATATTAAGAAAGTGCTAGCCTTAAGTACTGATAAGGCAGTTGAGCCAATAAATATATATGGAGCTACAAAATTAGTTGCAGAAAAACTTTTTATTCAAGGAAATACATATACAACAGGAGGAAAAACCAAATTTAGTTGTGTTAGATATGGAAATGTAGTAGGTAGCAGAGGAAGTGTTATTCCAGTTTTTCTTGCCCAGAGGAAGAATGGTAAAATTACAATAACCGACGAAAGAATGACACGGTTTTGGATTACATTAGAGCAAGGGGTAAGATTTGTTATAAATTGTTTTGAAAAAATGCATGGCGGGGAAGTTTTTGTACCGAAAATACCAAGCATGCATATACTAGATCTAGCAGATGCAGTTGTTCCAGAATATGAAAGAGAAATAATTGGAATTCGCCCTGGAGAGAAAATACACGAAATTCTAATAACAGAACAAGAAGCAAGGCACACTAAGGAGTTTAAGAATTATTTTATAATAGAACCTGATTTTCCCTTTTGGGGTAGGAAAAATTACAAGAACAGCAAGCCAATTAAAGATGGTTTTAAATATGCAAGCGATAGCAATAATTGGTGGTTAACAAAAAAAGAATTAAAAAAGATGATATAAAAGCGATAAAAACTCATAATGAAAAAATCAAATGCTAACAAATGCATTCCGTATGGACATCAATGCATTGATGATTCGGATATAGAAGAAGTCATAAAGGTCTTAAAGTCAGATTGGATCACTCAGGGACCAAAGATTAAAGAATTTGAAAAGTTGATTTGTCAATATACAGGGGCTAATTACTGTATAGTTGTCTCCTCTGGTACTGCTGCCTTACATCTGGCAGCATTATCAAGTGGAGTCAGGCAAAGAGATGAAGTAATTACATCACCAAACACATTTCTTGCTACTGCAAATTGTATAATTTATGCTGGTGGAACACCTAGATTTGCTGATATTGACCCACATACCAATAATATTGATCCAAAAAAGATAAAGGGTCTTATAAGAATGGACCCTAGCAGAAAGAAAATTAAGGGCATCATTCCGGTTCATTTTGCAGGTTTGCCTTCTGAGATGGAAACTATCAAAAGTATAGCTGACGAGTACGACTTATTTGTTATCGAAGATGGATGTCATGCATTAGGCTCAGAATGGCAAGATAGTAAAGGGAGGTGGCACAAGGTAGGATCATGCTCGCATTCTAATATCACAGTATTTAGTTTTCATGCTGTAAAACATATCACTACAGGAGAGGGAGGAGCAATTACAACAAATAATAAAAATCTATATGAAAAGCTGTTAAGACTCCGCAATCATGGAATGACTAAAGATCCTGATTTATTAAGAAGGAATGATGCTCCATGGTATTATGAGATGCATGAATTAGGCTATAACTATAGAATAACCGATTTTCAATGTGCTCTTGGTATATCACAAATGAAAAAACTAGATTCATTTATTGAAAGAAGAAACATTATTGCTGAAAAATTTAATGATGAATTTAATAACATTGAGGAAATTTCTATACCATTTGTTACTGAAAAAAATAAATGCAGTTATCATCTTTATGTAATTAAAATAAATTTCCCTAAAATCGAAAAGACACGAATTGAAGTAATCAATGAATTGAAAAGCAATGGAATTGGTACACAGGTACATTATATTCCTATACATTTACAACCCTATTATCAAGAAAAATTAGGATGTAAAAAAGGCGATTTCCCAATCGCTGAAGATTACTATGAAAGGGCTTTGACACTTCCATTATTTCCAAAAATGAGTGATGAAGATGTTGAAGACATAATTAACGGAGTAAAAAAGTTTATAGGTGCTTAATATTAAATTATAAGGAAAAAAGATGAATACTCACACCGATCAAATGAATAAATGGGAATCAGAATTCGGAAAAAAATATACAAATAGAAATATAATAACAATAGATGAGATGAACAATATGTATTGTAGAAATATAGGAATAACCCGAACAAAGTTAAATGAAATATTTTTATCTGATTTAAATATAAGTAGAATACTAGAAGTCGGATGTAATATAGGCATACAACTAATAATATTGAGTGAGATGGGATACAAAAATTTATATGGTATTGAATTGCAAGAATATGCAGTAGATAAATCTAAAGAAATTACCAAGGGTAAAGATATACATATCATAAAAGGTTCTGCTTTTGATATTCCATACAAGGATACGTTTTTTGACTTTGTTTTTACAAGCGGACTTTTAATCCATATATCACCAAACGATATAAATTCTGTATTAAAAGAAATCTATAGATGTTCAAAAAAATATATTTGGGGCTATGAATATTACTCTGACATTTATGAATCAATTAAATATAGGGGAGAAGATAACCTATTATGGAAAACAGATTTTGTAAAATTATTTACCGAAAGGTTCAATGATTTAAAATTGATCAAAGAAGAAAGGTTTTCTTATTTGGAAAATCCAGAAAATATCGATACAATGTATCTCCTAAAAAAGTGAAGATAATTAATATGAAGCTTGGTATTTATCCTGTTTCAGAAAAATCCTGGCTAAATATTGGACAATGGGAAGAGTATAATTCGACTGTAAGGAAATTGGCAAAATGAAAGATTCATTATTAATGAAAGAGATAAACGAAGTTTTTCAGGAAGTATTCGATGATCCCAAACTAATCATTACTAAAGAGACAAATGCTTCACAAATAGAGAATTGGGATTCCTTTGCTCAGATAAACCTCATAGTTTTCTTTGAAGATAAATATAATATAAAATTTGACACTAAAGAAATCAGTGCCTTAACCTGTGTAGGGGACATGATAGAACTGATTAAAAGAAAAAGAGTAGGTTGATGAAATCCTATACTAAGAAAGATATTTGCTATGCGCTGGAAAGGGTAGGAGTAAAACAGGGAGATCTTGTATTCATAACTATTCGGTTATTCTCAATTGGTAAATTGGAAGGATGTGAATCAAAAAAAGAATTTAATCAAACATATTTAAATGCAATTTTTGATGTGATCGGAAAGAAAGGAACTCTAGTTGTCCCGACTTATTCGCAGCAGGTTGGGCGTTTCGGTCTACCTTATATACATGAAGAAACTCCTACTTTAGCTGGTGTCTTCCCTGAATTCATAAGGCAACATCCTGGCTCTATAAGAAGTTTTCATCCTGTTTTTTCTTTAACGGCTCTCGGCTATCACGCAAAAGAAATATGTGGAAATGTCAGCACAAATGGCTTTGGGATGGGCAGTGCTTATGACAATTTATTCAAGCACGGAGGATACTCAATCTCTATTGGGTTTGACTATGAAAGCGGGCATATTGTTACCGGAACACATTATATTGAATGCTCATATGCTGTACCTTATTATTATAACAAAATTTTAAAAGTCGATGTGTATAAAGATGGTAAGCGCTGCGATAAAGTATTTACATTAAATGTACGTTATGTAGATTTCGATATCAAGCACAATTTTCTTGGGTACATAGAAGCCTTACGTAAAAAGAAGCTATTGAAATCCTACCCTATTGGGGAGAGTATATTATATTCAAGTAGGCTGGAGAAGCAACTGAATGTAGGATATGAGTTGCTTAATGAAAATGTTTATGCTTTTCTTGAACATTCTCCATCTTGGAAGGAAGGAGTTATTCCTTTTGATGGGCCAAAAGAGAGACTTGATAATCAAGAATTAAAGGAGATAAACTGGCATGGCTTTCGCCTTCAATCATGGGGGAAGTTATGGAAGTAAGAATAGCCAAGTTTACATTATCGGATCTTGCAGTTGGGCAGAAGGATAAGATAGAAGTTGATGTTTCAATTGATGATATTAATAAATTTGCAAAGATATCTGGTGATTATTCGCCAATACATATGGATAATGCCTTTGCCAAGGCACAAGGCTTTAATAGTCGTATTGCACATGGTATGTTAATTGGAGCACTTGTGTCGGGATTTATCGGGAATCGACTACCTGGTCGCTTGGGTATTTTACAAAGTGTTGACATAGGATTTAGGAAACCTCTCGAGCCGCCTGATACAGTGCAGATAAGTGGAGAGGTAATTAATATTTCAAAGAGCATGGGTCAAGTTGTAATTAAGATAGTAATTTCCGACAGTAAAGGCTCAAAGTTGGCTATTGCAAAGGTAAAAAGTATTATAAGGGATAATTTTTTAAAAGCAAAAATGAAAAGCGAAAAATAATGTCAAAACTTAGTTTAAAAAGTGATAAAAATGAATCGGTTTTTAGAAAGTTATATCAAATTATTGTTAAAAAACATCCCAATTATGCTTCCCAGTGGCTTAATAGCCTTAAGGAGTTTGGCAAAGACTGGGAAGAGGAAATATCAGTTAATATATCTCGGGTTTTCGGGCCAGACTATAACGAAAGATGGGATGAAGTGGTTACAGGCTATGCTGAATTCTGTACAGAAGCTTTACGTGCACAGGTTTTTTTTGAGAAAAATGGGCACTATAAAGCATCTTCCTATTCAGAGGTAGTGAAGGAATGTTATCATGACGCTGATTATATGAAGGTGCGTTATCTCCCAGGACAATATCTTTCACATTATATATGGCCGCATCATCAGAAGATGTTGCGCCATTTTATAAGAGATTTAATACCGAAAGTTAAAAATGATGTATCCCTCTTTTACGAAGTTGGTGTTGGGTGTGGAATGTATTCACAAAGGTCGCTTCAAATGATGCCAAAGGCATATGGGATCGGTTATGATATCAGTGATTATGCACTGGAATTTATCTTGGATGTCGTTAAAAAACATAATCTTGAAGACCGTTATGAGACTAGAAATCAGGATATTCTCTCAAACCCCATTAAGAGAAAAGCTGACTTTGTTATAAGTCAAGAAGTTCTTGAACATCTTGAAGACCCACAGACCTTTATCAATGGACTTTATAATGCTACCAGACAAGGTGGATGGGGATATATCACAGCTGCAATAAACGCCGGCCATACCGATCATATCTATCTTTATCAAACCCCAGAAGAAGTAAGGGTACAAATTGAAAAAGTGGGCTGGTTAATCTATGACGAGCAGATAGAGTCTAATTATTTGGAAAAACCTATAGAAATTAGACCAACTATTGTTGGCTATCTTGTTAGAAAGTAAAGGAATAGAATGAGCTCAAGTATTTCACTGAGAATTCAAGCGCTTCGCGAAAAATTTGAAAAGGGTGAAGTTGCTTCGGCGTTTTCAAATATTAAAGCAATGGCGGTTACATCATTAAAAGTACTTGATTACCAAAAAATTAATCGCCTAATAGATGAATATCGAGATCTATTAATAGACTATTTAAAATGTAAGCCTTTAAAACTTGCTATACTAGGAGGTTTTACAACACAACCTATTGCAATGACACTCAGAACATTATTATTGGCAGAAGGTTGTTTAACAGATATTTACGAATCTGAATACAATTCATATAAAATGGAGGTTCTAAATACTGAAAGCGACCTTTATTATTTTAAGCCCGATATTGTTCTATTTGCTACAGGGTCTAAGAATATTGTAACTTTTCCAGATATTGGTTCTAGCAGTGATCATGTTGAATCTGCAATAGATGCCTTTATAGAGGAATACAGAAATTTATGGTCAATAGTAGAAAATCATTCTGGAGCGGTAATTATACAACAAAATTTTGAGCTTTTAGAAGAAAATATTCTTGGGCGTTTGGAAGATAAATACTTTTGGTCTCGTTCATGTTTTATACAAAAGATTAATGATAGATTATGGGAATTGGATGGGAAAGGGATTTATATACTGAATGTCTATGGGTTGTCAGTTAGAATAGGTGTCTATAATTGGTATGAACCACGTTTGTATCATCACAGTAAACATGGTTTTAATCCAAACATGAGTTTCGAATATGGAAGGTTGTTTATTGGTTTATATAGAGCTATCACTGGTAAAGTAAAAAAATGTCTTGTTATTGATTTGGACAATACTATATGGGGTGGTATTGTTGGAGATGATGGAATACACGGAATACAACTTGGAAATGTATCCTCTGAGGGAGAAGCATACACAGTGTTTTGTAATTATCTTAAGGAATTAAAAAAGAAAGGTGTGATTCTGGCGGTTAATAGTAAAAATGACAAGATTGTAGCAGAAGAAGTCTTCACAAAACATCCAGAAATGCCTTTAGAATTGGATGACTTTGCAGCTTTTTATTGTAATTGGGAAAGCAAATCTTCAAATATAGAGAAAATCATAGATGAACTAAATATCGGCGCTGATGCTGTAGTGTTTATTGATGATAATCCTGTTGAGTGTGAAGAGGTCAGAAATGTAGTAGCAGAGGTAGAGGTGATAGAAATGAATGGTGATCCAGCCTATTTTATTCGGAAACTTGATCAATTGCATCTTTTTGACCAGCTTGATATAACCAATGAAGATTTCAAAAGATCAGAATCGTATATAGCTCAGCGAAAGATACGTGAAATTCGACAGGCGTCTTTAAGCTTAGAAGATTTTCTCAATGGTCTTGAAATGGAAGGTCGAGTTTGTTATGGAACCTCAAAAGATATACCTAGAATAGAGCAGATGTTTAAAAAGACAAATCAGTTTAACCTGACTTCTCGCAAATATGATAATCGGGAAATTCTACAGTACACTGAAAATAAGGATAAATTCTGTCTGGTATGCTGGCTTAAAGATAAATACATACAATACGGACTTGTGTCTGTAGTAGCAGGAGATATTTCTGAAGATAACTTAGAAATAGATAATTGGGTAATGAGTTGTCGGGTGTTTTCTAGAACTTTCGAGCAATTTATTTTTAATTGGATAACAAAATTTGCAAAATTAAGGGATTGTACAGCAATTTATAGCGATTTTATACCCACCTCTAGAAATGGTTATGCCAAGGGCTTACTTCCAAATTTGGGTTTCAAAAGAAAAGATAATACGGACTTCCAACAATGGATATATGATTTATCGAATCATACTGAAGTAGAGTGTTTTATCCGGCCGGAGTCAGATGAATTATGGAGTTAAAATATGATAAAGTCATGAAAATTGTTTCGACAATTGAGGCAAGAATGGGTTCAACAAGACTGCCTGAAAAGACAATGAAGGAAATTGTTGGAAAGCCCATGCTTGAATTGTTAATTGAAAGGCTAAAAAGAGCAAAAAGAATAGATGAAATTATTGTTGCCACAACTACCGAACCAGAGGACAATGTCATTGCTGAACTAGCAAAGAGAGTTGGCGTTAAATGTTTTAAAGGAAGCTCAGAAGATGTTCTCGATCGGGTATTAAGAGCAGCAAAGACTTATCAGGCGGATATAATTGTGGAGATGACAGGTGACTGTCCACTTTTAGATCCAGTGCTTATAGATAAGGTAATCGACATATATTTAAGAAATAGTCATGATTATGTAAGCAATACAATAAAAAGAACTTATCCGAGAGGATTGGATACACAAGTATTTTCGGTAAAAATTCTGGACGAAATTTCTAAATTAACAAATGAACCTGCAGATAGAGAGAATGTTTCCCTTTATATTTATGAACATCCGGAAAGATATAGGCTTTACAATGTTGAGGCATCGCCAGAATACCGATATCCAGAACAGCGTTGGACTGTGGATACAAAGGATGATCTCCAATTTGTGAAAGAGGTATACGAAAATTTGTATCATAAAAATCCAGATTTCTTGACTGAAGACATTGTGAAATTGCTAAAAGAAAAACCTAATTTGTGTGAGATCAACCTGCACATAAAACAAAAACCAGTCCGTTAATGGAAAAGTGCTTTTGAGGAGATAGTATTTTTAAAGCGGCAATAATCGGTTGTGGCAGAATTGGGTCTGAGTTCGACGACGATCCGAAAAGAAAGATAGTCTCAACTCATGCTGGAGCCTATTCTGCCGTTGACGAAATAAAATTAGTAGCGGCCTCCGATCTGAACGAGGAAAAGCTGAGAAAGTGTGGTGAAAGATGGGGAATTAGGTCTTTGTACAAAGACTATAGAGAAATGTTTATGAAAAATGAATTTGATATTGTTAGTGTATGCACCTGGAATTCTACTCATTTAGAGATCATTAGAGAAGCAGTTAAGAATGGAGTGAAAGCCATTTTTTGTGAAAAGCCCATCGCAGATACGTTAAAAAAGACCGACAAGATAATAAAATTATGCAATACGAAAAATGTAATACTACAGATAGACCATCAACGGCGATTTGACAAATTTCACCAGAATATTAAAAAATTCATCGATAATGGCAATTTAGGAATAATTCACCATGTTAATTTTTATTACACATCAGGTATTGCCAACACGGGAAGCCACATGTTTGACTTATTGCGTTTCTTCTTTGGAGATGTAGAATGGGTGTATTCGATTTATAGTGAAAACAAATCTCCAAATCCCGCCGATCCTAATATTGATGGCATCCTGAAGTTTAGAAATGGAATCTTTTGCACTGTCCAAGCTTGTGATGTCAAGAGTTTTCTGATATTCGAAATGAATTGTATAGGAGGAAAGGGGAGATTAAGAATTACTCATAGTGGATTCGGTTTAGAATTTTACGAAATAAAGGAAAGTAAGTTTTTTTCAGGATATAAAGAATTATTTAGAACTCCACCTCCTATTGACACAGATGTTCCCCAAGAGTTTATGATAAGTGCGGTAAGGCATCTTGTGGAATGTTTGGAAGAAAAAAAACAGTCGATAAGTAACGGTGAAGTTGGAAGGATCTCGTTAGAATTGATATGTGCATTTCATGAATCAGCAAGGTCTAACGGAAAAAGGATAGACTTACCATTAAGAGAAAGTGACGTAGAAATAAAGTCTAAATAGTGAGGTAAAATGGTAAAAAAGCTAGCATTATTCGGTGGTGAGAAAATAAGGAAAGAACCTTTTCCACCTCATCCGATTATTGGGGAAGAGGAGAAGGGCGCAGTAATGGAGGTACTGCAATCAGGGAATTTATCGTCCTTTCTTGCTGCTCCTGGCAAATATTTTTTGGGTGGGAAAAGGGTAAGAAAATTTGAGGAATTATTTTCAGACTATCATGGGGTGAAGTATGCAGTAGCTTTTAATTCTGCGACAGCTGCATTGCATGCGGCTGTTGTCGCTTGCGGAGTAAAACCGTTAGAAGAGATAATAGTTCCGCCGTATACTTTTACATCTACAGCTACTTGTGCATTAATGAACAATTCTATTCCTGTCTTTGTAGATGTTAAATCCGATACCTTTAATATTGATCCCGAGAAAATCGAAGAAAACA